>ERZ780177.1150-NODE-1150-length-26027-cov-5.630718_pt1 | contig 26027 bp, 19 predicted proteins | sample MGYA00510973_ERZ780177 | MGnify/ENA primary metagenome ERZ780177 (study PRJEB29588, sample SAMEA2144396) | human gut metagenome | biome: human gut; feature: human-associated habitat; material: faeces | place: Denmark | collected 2008/2010 ...
ATGCATTCCCCCATATATGACGATGAATATATAAAAATCTGACATACACACTTGACAATATGCCTCTGAGCGTTGAGTTGGCGAAGGAGTAAGAAGCTGCGGCGTGCCAAGAGAGGCGCTTTTTGTAGGAAGCAAGATTGCAGCAGAGTATAAGACTTATGAGCCTGTGGCAAAGTCAATTGATGAAACACTTGAGAAGATGGGACTGGATTATCTTGACCTTATGATTATCCACTCTCCACAGCCATGGGACAAGGTAAACCAGAGTGATGACAGATATGTTGAAGGCAACAGGGAAGCGTGGAGAGCATTCTTGAGGCAGCAACGATAAAGCCAATGTTCAATCAGATTCTTACACATATCAGCAATACACCGCTGGAACTGATCGAGTTTTGCCAAAAAAGCAATATCGCAGTTGAGGCATATTCCCCAATTGTACATGGTGAAATACTTAACCGGCCTGATATCAGAGCAATGGCAGACAAATATAGGGTATCTGTTCCACAGCTTTGCAGAAGATATGCAGACTCTTAAGAATTTTAAGAAGATTGAAAGTTATGGTGAGAGCGGAGTGTTCCCTGTATACGGCGGAAAGATGTAGTTTTATTGCTATTAAATTAAATAGGTACTTGTAACTCATAAAAGAATGTAATATGATTATTACTGACATATGACGGAAATGGATGAGTGAAATATGGCAAGACCAACGAAATGCAGAAGAATATGTTCAGAACCTGCTTATGATATTTTCAGACCGGAAGGAATACCAACAGATGGGCAGGTTAATATGACTGTGGATGAATATGAGGCAATACGCCTGATAGACCTGGATAGATGTACGCATGAACAATGCGCACGGCAGATGGAAATTTCCAGAACAACAGTTACGGAAATCTATGAATCTGCCCGCTATAAGCTTGCATACAGCATAGTACACGGGAAGGTACTGAATATTATTGGAGGAAACTATCGGTTTTGTAAAGGCAAGGATGATTTTTGCTGTGACCAGACATGCATAAGAATGAGCAGGTTCATTTCCGCCGGAAACTTTGAAAGAAAAGGAGAACAACAGATGAGAATTGCGGTAACTTATGAAGATGGAAAGATTTTTCAACATTTTGGACATACAGAACAGTTTAAGTTATATGATGTTGAAAATGGAGAAATTAAAAAGATACAGGTCGTAGATACCAATGGACAGGGACATGGTGCATTATCATCATTCCTGACTAACGCCGGAGCTGATGTGCTTATATGTGGTGGTATTGGCGGCGGAGCCCAGAGTGCACTTGCTGAGGCAGGAATTCAGCTGCTTGGTGGTGTAAGCGGAGATGCAGATGAAGCGGTTAAAAAATATATAAGCGGACAACTGGATTACAATCCGGATGTACATTGCACACATCATGACCATGATCATACATGTGGTGAGCATCAGTGCAGAGAGAATAAGCATGGATGTGCCGGCAATTGAGGCTTGCGTTAAAATAGTTGGCAAAATAAAATTACATCATGGATTTAAACCTTAAAACAGAAGGATATCGTTTATCAACAGGATGGATGTATCCTTCTTTTTTTGTACCTATTTTTAGATATCAGTTCTTTTAATTGTTGTCATGGCAAGCATCGGACTTGCTGTGTGCGGCAGTTTATCATCAGATAATTTACTGCAGGTTATCGGATGCAAAAATATGGAAAGAAAATAAGTACAAAAAAATTTAAAAAATATATTGACACCCATAATATTCTGTGATATATAACATATAGAACAAACAAAACAAATGAAACATTATAGGAGGGTGCCATGAATATTAATAAATTTACTCAGAAATCCATGGAAGCTGTTCAGGGATGCGAGAAGCTTGCATATGAATACGGCAACCAGGAGATAGATCAGGAACATTTTCTCTACAGCCTTCTTAATATAGAGGACAGTCTGATTGCGGGACTGATTGAGAAGATGGGAATTGACCGCAATGTATTTACAAGAGATGTAGAAGCTCTTATACAGAAGAAGCCAAAGGTATCAGGCTCAGGTGCAGGTCAGGTATATGTAAGCAATGCACTTAATAAAGTACTTATAAGCGCAGAGGATGTTGCTAAGCAGATGGGCGATTCATATGTGTCTGTTGAGCATCTGTTCATAGCGTTGATTAATGAGCCTAACAGAGATGTGAAGGAACTGTTCAAGCGCTACAATGTAACGAAGGATGGATTCCTTAAGGCGCTTTCAACAGTAAGAGGTAATCAGAAGGTCACAACAGATAATCCTGAAGCAACATATGATACACTTAAGAAATATGGTCAGGATCTTGTCGAGAAAGCAAGGGATGGCAAGATGGATCCTGTTATCGGACGAGACAACGAGATTCGTAATGTCATAAGAATTCTGTCACGTAAGACAAAGAATAATCCGGTTCTCATTGGTGAGCCCGGTGTAGGTAAGACAGCAGTTGTAGAAGGACTTGCGCAGCGTATAGTACGCGGTGATGTTCCTGAAGGACTTAAGGATAAGAAGCTTTTTGCACTTGATATGGGTGCACTTGTTGCAGGTGCCAAGTATCGTGGTGAATTTGAAGAGCGTCTTAAGGCTGTGCTTGACGAAGTTAAGAAGAGTGAAGGCCAGATAATTCTTTTCATTGATGAGATTCATACAATAGTAGGCGCAGGTAAGACTGAGGGTGCAATGGATGCAGGCAATATGCTGAAACCTATGCTTGCAAGAGGTGAACTGCATTGTATCGGTGCAACAACTCTTGATGAACACAGAGAGTATATTGAGAAGGATCCGGCACTCGAAAGACGTTTCCAGCCTGTAATGGTTGATGAGCCTTCTGTTGAGGATACAATCTCAATACTTCGTGGACTTAAGGACAGATATGAAGTATATCATGGCGTGAAGATAACTGATGGCGCACTTGTGAGTGCAGCTACATTGTCAGACAGATATATTTCAGACAGATATCTTCCTGATAAAGCAATCGACCTCGTAGATGAGGCATGTGCAATGATTAAGACAGAGCTTGATTCAATGCCGGCAGAGCTTGACGAGATGCAGCGTAAGATTATGCAGCTTGAGATTGAGGAGCAGGCGCTTAAGAAGGAAGAGGATAACCTGAGCCGTGAGCGTCTCGAGAGCCTTCAGAAAGAGCTGGCACAGCTTCGCGAAGAATTCTCACAGCAGAAGCAGAAGTGGGACAGTGAGAAGAGTTCTGTTGACAAGATAAGCAAACTGAAGGAAGAGATTGACCATGTTAATCAGGAGATTCAGAATGCAAAGAGTGATTATAATCTTGAAAAGGCTGCAGAACTACAGTATGGCAGACTGCCGGAGCTTACAAAGCAGTTGAATGAGGCTGAGGAAAAGGCTCATTCAAAGGACATGCAGCTTATACATGAGAGTGTTACAGAGGATGAGATTGCCAAGATTGTATCCAGATGGACCGGCATACCTGTAGCAAGACTCAGTGAGACAGAACGGCAGAAGACACTTAAGCTTGATGAATTGCTCCACAGAAGAGTTGTAGGTCAGGATGAAGGTGTTACTAAAGTAACGGAAGCAATAATCCGTTCTAAGGCAGGTATTAAGGATCCTACAAAGCCAATTGGCTCATTTCTGTTCCTAGGGCCTACAGGTGTAGGTAAGACAGAACTTGCCAAGGCACTTGCAGAGAGTCTGTTTGATGATGAGAGCAACATTGTACGTCTTGATATGAGTGAGTATATGGAGAAATACTCAGTGTCACGTCTCATAGGAGCGCCTCCGGGATATGTAGGATATGATGAGGGCGGCCAGCTTACAGAGGCTGTGCGCCGTAAGCCATATTCAGTAGTTCTGTTTGATGAGGTTGAAAAGGCACATCCGGATGTATTTAATGTACTTCTTCAGGTGCTTGATGACGGACGTATAACTGATTCGCAGGGACGTACGGTTGACTTTAAGAATACAATCATAATTATGACGTCTAATATAGGCTCGCAGTACCTGCTTGACGGCATTGATGCGGATGGCAATATAAGCAGTGATGCGGAAAATGCCGTAATGGGAGATCTTCGTAATCATTTCAGACCTGAATTCCTTAACAGGCTTGATGAGATTATAATGTTTAAGCCTCTTACCAAGAGTAACATTTCTTCGATTATTGATCTGCTTATTAAGGATGTCAACAAGAGATTGGCGGATAAGGAGCTGACTGTTAAGCTTACGGATGCAGCAAGAGACTTTATTGTTGATAATGGATTTGATCCAATGTATGGTGCAAGACCTCTTAAGAGGTATGTACAGAAGACAGTCGAGACACTTGCAGCAAAGCTTATTCTGGCAGGCAACATCGATGCGCAGAGCACGATCCTCATTGATGTAGAGGATGGTAAGCTCACGGCAAGAGCAGAAAAAAAGTGTTTCTGATAATATGATAACAAAATCTCCGGTGCCGGAACTGATAATGTCCCGGCACCGGAGATTTTATTTTATACTCTATAGAATTTATTATACATTTGATTGCTGCTTTAAGACTGCTTTACCTGAACAAACTGGCTGTTGTAAAGTGTAGCGTAGAAGCCGCCCTTTGCAAGAAGCTCTTCGTGCCTGCCCTGCTCAATAATCTTTCCGTCCTTCATAACAAGGATTATGTCAGCCTCACGGACTGTCGACAGACGGTGTGCAACGATAAAGCTTGTCCTGCCCTGCATCATCTGTGCAAATGCGTGCTGTATCTTAAGCTCAGTTCTTGTATCAATAGATGAAGTAGCCTCGTCAAGAATAAGCATAGGCGGCAGGCAGAGCATGACACGTGTGATGCACAGAAGCTGCTTTTGTCCCTGTGAAAGGCTTCCGCCATCCTCAGTAATCCATGTGTTGTAGCCGTCAGGAAGACGCTTTATGAAACTGTCAGCATGCGAAGCCTTTGCAGCGGCAATAACCTCCTCGTCTGTGGCATCAGGCTTACCCATAACTATGTTATCACGGATAGTACCTGTCTTAAGCCATGTGTCCTGAAGAACCATGCCGATGTTCTGGCGGAGTGAATGACGTGTCATATTCATTATCGATGTTCCGTCAACAGATATTGTTCCGCTGTTTACATCGTAGAAGCGCATAAGCAGATTAATAAGAGTTGTCTTACCGCAGCCGGTAGGACCTACTATTGCAACGCGCTGGCCCGGCTTAACTTTAAGGTTGAAGTCCTCAATGAGCGGACGGTCGGGAACATATGAAAAATATACATGTTCGAGGTCAATGTTGCCTTTGACGGCAGGCATTGTTATGGCGTTGTCACTGTCAGGTATCTGTGGTTCTTCTTCGATAAGCTCAAATATTCTTGCGGCACATGCAATTGCATTCTGAATCTCCGTAATGACACCTGAGATTTCGTTAAATGGCTTTGTGTACTGGTTGGCATAGCTTAAGAAGCATGAAAGCTGTCCTACAGTAAGCCTTCCGTTGATTGCAAAGAATGCACCGAATATTCCCACACCCGCATATACAAGGCTGTTTACAAATCTTGTTGCAGGATTGGTGATTGATGAGAAAAATATGGCACGCAGAGAATAATGCTGGAGCTTATCATTAATCACATCAAAGCGTGCAAGTGAATCATCCTGATATCCAAATGCCTGAACAACCTTCTGGTTACCGATCATCTCATCAATAAGTGCCGTCTGCTCACCTCTTGTCTGCGACTGAAGTTTGAACATTGAAAATGTGTGCTTGGCAATAAAGCTTGCCACAAACAGTGAAAGAGGAGTAATAAGAACAACTATTAATGTTATTCCGGCATTGATTGAAAGCATAAATCCGAGTGTACCTACAATTGTAAGAACACCTGTGAAAAGCTGTGTAAATCCCATGAGAAGACCATCTGCAAACTGATCTGTATCGGCAATGACACGGCTTACAATATCACCATATGAATTGGCGTCAATATATTTGAGAGGAAGAATCTCGATTTTTTTGAATGCTTCATCTCTTATATCACGTACTACATGAAATGTTATCCTGTTGTTACAGGTATTCATTATCCACTGTGAAATGGCTGTTATGCCCATTACAACGCATGCTTCAATTATAATCTTAAGTATTGCACTGTAATCGACTTTTCCCGGACCTATAATATAATCGATTGCATCACCTGTAAGAATGGGAATGTACAGTGATGAAGCAACGGTTACGGCGGCTGTTACAAGAGAAAGAATAATGTACAGCTTATATTTTTTAATATATGACAGGACCTTAAGAAGTGTAGCTGTCTGCGATGATTTATTTTCCATGCTCATTATTCTGCCACCTCCTTAGGAAACTGTGAGTAGTAAATCTCCTGATATACAGGGCAGTTTTCAAGCAGCTCTTCATGTCTTCCGATGCCTGCAATATGTCCGTCATCAAGAACAATTATCTGGTCGGCCTGCATCATTGAAGCTGCACGCTGTGATACGATAAATGTTGTTGGCGCATCAGGCATAGCGGCTATCGACTGGCGGAGTGCCGCATCAGTAGCAAAGTCAAGCGCTGATGCACTGTCATCAAGAATAAGAATCTCGGGACGCTTTACAAGAGCACGGGCAATTGTAAGACGCTGCTTCTGGCCGCCTGAGAGATTCCTGCCTCCCTGCTCAACCATATAGTCAAGCTTTTCTTCTTTTTTATTAACAAATTCAAGTGCCTGTGATATCTTCAGCGCATCCATAATCTCAGCATCTGTGGCATCCTTCTTGCCCCAGAGAAGATTCTCGCGGATAGTTCCCTTGAAGAGGATAGCCTTCTGGAGAACCATGCCTATCTTGCTGCGGAGTTCATCGAATTCATAAGTCTTGACATCGCGTCCGTCAACAAGAACTGTACCGCCGGTTGCATCGTAAAAACGCGGAATCATGTTGACAACCGAAGATTTACCTGAACCGGTACCTCCGATGATACCGACAGTCTGTCCATGAAGAATCTTAAAGCTTATATCTGACAATGCACTTTCGCCTGTTGAGTTGTACGCAAGGTCTACATGCCTGAACTCAACAACTGCATCTGATGAACTACTTCCGGCATTACCTGGATGACCGTCATATGCTGACTCGGCAGGTTCAGCAATCTCCTGGCTTGACTTAATCTCAAATACAGCTTCTATACGGTTGGCGCATGCAAGCGCCTTGGTTATTGTGATTATAAGGTTGGCAAGCTTTATGAGCTCCACAAGAATCTGTGACATGTAATTAACAAGGGCAACAACAGCACCCTGAGTAATAATGCCGCCATCTACCTGGATTGCACCTGTCCACAGAAGTACAAGGGTTGCTGCATTGATGATTACATAAGTAACCGGATTGGTAAGAGCAGATATCTTGCCGACAAACTTCTGCATTGACGTAAGTGATTCGTTGGTTTCTTCAAAATGCTTACGCTCATCTGCTTCTTTGTTGAAAGCCCTGATAACACGGGCACCTGTAAGATTCTCACGGGTTATGCCAAGGACATTGTCGAGAAGCCCCTGAACTTTTTTATACAGAGGCATCGTAATCTTCATGATTCCGAATACAACGATTGAGAGAAGAGGAATCGTCACAACAAATATAAGAGCTGCCTTAACATTTATCGTAAATGCCATTACCATAGCACCGAATACGATAAAAGGTGAACGCAGGAACAGTCTCAGAACCATGTTGACACCTGACTGTGTCTGGTTAATATCACTGGTGATTCTTGTTATAAGTGTTGATGTGCCGACAGTATCAAGTTCAGAGAAGGAAAGACCCTGAATGTGCTCAAACAGGGCATGGCGGAGTTTTGTTGCAAAACCGGTCGCAGCTTTGGCAGCAAAAAACTGTGCAGTTATCGAACTGGTAAGTCCGACAACTGCAAGAAGAACAAGAACAAGGCACATCTTAATGATATATGGCTTGTCTGAATTGGCGATACCGGTATCAATTACGGCAGCCATGACAAGCGGGACAAAAAGTTCAAACAATGCTTCGAGCATCTTAAAGAGCGGAGCAAATATACATTCCTTTTTATAGTCCTTAAGGTAAACTAATAATCTGGACATCGAAACATCTCCATTTCTAAAAAAGTAAGGGTATACTGCAAATCATGCGGATTATTCTGCGAGATACTGCTCATACTGTGCTATGACGGCATCCATTGCAGATTTGCCCGGAGCACCGATTGTAAGGCGCTTCTCAACGCATGTCTTAAGAGAGATTGCATCGTAGATATCATCATCAAATACATCGCATACAGCTTTGTATTCATCAAGCGTAAAGTCATCGAGAGCCTTGTGATGCTCAATTCCGTAGAGTACGAGCTGACCGATAATTCCATGAGCATCGCGGAATGGGACACCCTTACGAACAAGGTAATCAGCAGCATCGGTAGCATTAGTGAAACCATGCTTTGCACTTGCTTCCATTATGTCTTTGTTAAGAGTCATTGTATCAATCATGCCCTTGAATAAAGAGATGCATCCCTTGGCAGTATCAATTGCGTCAAATGTAAGTTCCTTATCTTCCTGGATATCCTTATCGTAAGCGAGAGGAATTCCTTTCATAGTTGTAAGAAGTGACATAAGTGCACCGTATACACGGCCGGTCTTACCACGCACGAGCTCAGCAATATCAGGATTCTTCTTCTGAGGCATGATACTGCTTCCTGTGCTGTATGCATCATCAAGTTCAACAAACTTGTACTCATTTGAATTCCAGATTATGATCTCTTCTGAAAAACGGCTGAGGTGCATCATTATAATTGAAAGTGCATCAAGGAATTCAATAAGGTAATCCCTGTCAGAAACTGAATCCATGCTGTTGAGTGTGGGACCCGTAAAGCCAAGAAGCCTTGCAGTCATCTCTCTGTCGAGCGGATATGTAGTTCCTGCGAGGGCACCTGAGCCGAGAGGGCAGTAGTTCATTCTGGCAAATATATCAGAAAGACGGCTTCTGTCACGCTTAAACATCTCAAAATAAGCACCAAAGTGATGTGCTACTGTAACAGGCTGAGCCTTCTGCATATGTGTAAAGCCCGGCATATATGTCTCAACATTTTCCTTCATTATTCGTAAGATTACCTGAAGAAGCTCCCTGAGTTCTTCGTCGACATTGCCGATCTCGTCGCGTGTATAAAGCTTCATATCAAGTGCAACCTGATCATTGCGGCTGCGTCCGGTGTGGAGACGCTTGCCGGCATCGCCGATGCGCTCAATAAGATTAGCTTCGACAAATGTATGGATATCTTCATACTCGTCAGTAATCTCAAGCTTTCCACTCTCTATATCTTCAAGAATGCTCTTAAGGCCTGCTACGATTTTTTCTGAATCATCCTTAGATATAATTCCCTGTGCACCGAGCATTGTAGCGTGTGCAATACTTCCCTGAATATCCTGTCTGAAGAACTTCTGGTCAAATGATATTGATGCATTGAAGTTGTAGACAAGCTTGTCTGTTTCCTTGGTGAATCGTCCTCCCCAAAGTTTCATGTTATCCTCCATTCCGGCTGTTATGAAGCCTGTATAAATTTTATGATATTGAATCAACGGCCTTTTAATTATGCAATAAGATGATTGCTGTATTAGTTGTGAAGGCTGTCATCATCTCTGAGATAATCCTGTACAAATCCCGGAAGCTTAGAAGAATCTATGCGTCCTTCGCGTACATACTTTCCAAATAGTGTAAGTGCTGCAAGTATGAGAATGCTTGCCAGTGTTATCATAATTCCCGGTATAAGATTAACCGGGCGGTACTTCAGCTCAATTGTGTGTTCACCTGCTGAGAGGTTAATTCCAAGTACGGCATCCTTTATTGCAAATGCAGACACCTTTTTACCGTCTACTTTAACAGTCCAGCCGTTGTCATAAGGTATTGAAAAGAACATTACTCCATCTCTTGCTGTATTGACGGTTCCGCTTATTGCTGTGTCACTGTGCTTTGTAACATTAAGTCCGCCTGAACTTAATATGTTGCAGGCTCTTACGAACTTATCAGAATCCATTGCATACACAAGGGCGTTCATGCTTGTGTCTCCGGCAAGAATAACACTGTCCTCGGTTGTTACATATCCGATATCGATGATTCTGTTACCGTTCTTAAGACCTGAATATGTGTACATCTTACCGTTAATCGTTACGGTAACCGTATCACAGTTAACATTGCGAACGACAGCATACATATGTGCATTAGTATAAGGTGTAAAATTAACCTCAGTATCTGTACGGAATTCATATACCTGCTCAAACACGTCTTCAATTCCTGTATTAGTCTTATAAAAACTGTTCTGAACCTCAATTCCGTTATAAGGCGAATTAGTAATCCATCTGTCTTCAATAGCGGAATCAACCATGAATCCTACAGGAAGAGTATATTTGTTCTCGTAGAGAAATTCGCCGTCACTTCCGTAATAGAAGTTAAAAAGATTACTCTCAGGAAGCAGCTTATTGCTGATTATATATTTTACATTAAATATAGAAGCAGTTGCAAGTGTTGAACCATGGTATGAGTAAGCATTCATTGAGTGCTCGCAGCCAAAGCTTCCGAGAAGGTCTGTTATTCCTGACGGAGCAGTGGAAGAGAATGTTGATATACTTGGATAACCATGCCATGCCGCATCGTTCTTTGTCTTAAGACCAAAAGTCTTCTCAATTCTGTAGAAACCGGTATCATCAGCTCTTACCTTCTCAAGAAGATTATCAACAGCAGCGTTGTCTAGAAGATAAGCGCTTCTGCCGGTTGTGCTTAAGCCTGTATTCTCCATATTAATGGTGCATTCTATGATTGCTGATGCAAAGAGTACAAAAAGAAGTATTGGAGCCTTCAGTCTGTTGCGGTTATAGAAGAGCGCAAGCAGCGCATATACAATTATAAATGCCGCACTGATATATACGGACTTCCATTCATACATCTCGTTCAGACCGCATTCTTCAATAAAAAGCATTATTGCAAAGGCTATTGCAAATGCAGTGCCAATCTGTTTCTTTGAGTATTGTTTTATGTCTTTAAAGCCTTCATAGCACATCGTCAGAAGGAAAAAGATATATATAAATGACTGTCTGGCAGGAAGGCTGTTTGGATAATGGAATCCATGCCAGATATAATTAGGAATATTGAGATTATATGCCGTAAGGAAGATAAGCAGAAGGAGACATTTGCCAACCTTCTCACCTGTCTTTGCATTTTTATTCATGAGATACAGCGGAATAAGCATAAAGACCATCACACCGCAGTAGATGTTAGGATAATGCTCAAGTCCGAGATGTACAGGTATATTGATGAGATGCCTGCACAGCATGCTTACTATTGAAAAATAGTTTGTAAGAGTCTCAGGAAATGTCGAACTGCTTGATGCCGAAAGTGAGAAGGCATACATTACAGGAAGCAGGAGACACGCTGCCAGACCACCTGCAAGGAGTGAGTAAAGGCAGAAGTTAAAAAACTTTTTAAGGTATATCTTAAAGCTTCTGTTCCTGTTATACACGAACATGAGCACAACAAAATACAGAACAACGGATATACATATCATAATTGCAATATAATAATTAGTGTAAATGCAGAAGCCGAGACTTATGCAGTAAAGAAGACATTTGTTCTCATTAACGAGGCGCTCAATACCAAGCATGACCAGCGGAAGCATGACAATACAGTCAAGCCACATGATATTCCAGCTGTATGCGGCAATGAAGCCGGACATTCCGTAGAACATACCGAAAAGAGCAATAGCGCAGCTTTTATTGTTAAAATGCCTGCTGATATAATATGTGAATGCAACACTTGCGAGAGAAGCTTTTATGATAATAATTGCATTCATTATCTCGATGATATATTTTTGCGGGAAAAGAACTATGAGCCAGTTAACGGGACTTGCAAGATAGTATGCATACAATGCAGTGAAGTTGGTGCCCATTCCTATGTCCCATGAATATGAGAGACTTTCACCATGGGCAAGCTTGCGCCAGAGTTCCTTGAAGAATGGCGCGTACTGGTGGTACATGTCCGAACGCAGATAGCAGTTATCTCCGAAAGGGTATATCTCACGTACATAATAAAGTGCCATGAACATTATAAGAGGAATTAAAAAGGCAACTATATATGTAAGGTTGCCATGTGGAATCCTCTCGTCATCCTCGTCTATGAGATTAAAATGAAATGAAAACTTCTTCATCGATGCCTCCTTATAGATTATTTATTCTTGAATATAAAGAACTTGCTGAGTACATAATTGATTATTACCACAAATACATTGCTTATAATCTTCGCAAGAAGACTGTTCATGCCAAGGAGTACAATTGCAACGAACATAAACCCTTCATCGAAAGCAAGTGAGAGAAGTCTTGCGATTACAAAGCCTGTAAGTTCTGCCATTACTACTTTAAAAGCCATGCTTTTGCTTTCAAAGACAAAAAGCTTGTTAGTTACAAAAGCAAATGCAACAGAAATAACCCATGCTATAACATTGCCTACAAGGGATGCGGCATCTTCAGACATTATAAATGCAAGTTCGCGTTCGGCAAACCAGAAGACAACAATATTGATTATTGTTGTGAGTACACCGAAAATTAAATAGCTTATAGTTTCTTTGTTCAGAAATTTTTTGATAAGATTGTTGATTTTATCATTCATATTTTATATAACCATGCCTTTCCAATACATGCTTTCCATTGTACTATATCGCTAACTTAGTGTAAATATTTTTTTGGGTTTTGCAGGCAAAATCTGTTGTAAATCTCTTGCAAAATCACTTGTAATATGAAGCTGATTCATATAAAATGAAATAAGCATAAAGGGGCTTCTACCGGAGAAGGTGGGAGAATATGCATAAAACTAACAAATTAATAATTTTTGCACTGGCAGTTCTTATATGCGGAAGCATATACTATATGTCAGATTATATGCCGGACTACAGGCCGGAGAGCATGACTGGAATGCCGGATGCTGGTACAACGGACGCTGAGCTGCAGAGCGGTAAGAACGATACGGATTTGCAGGAATCACAGCCGGAACTTATATATGTTTATGTGTGCGGAAGTGTCAATGAACCGGGCGTTTATGAAGTGAGGGAAGGCTCAAGGGTGCATGAACTGATAGCACTTGCAGGAGGCTTTGCAGAGGACGCGTACACTCTGTCGGTTTCAATGGCTAAGACTGTCACTGACGGACAGACCTTGTATGTTCCGCATCTGGATGAAGCAGAAGACGATGTGGCAGGAAGCAGATTATCCGGAAGTGTAACCGGTGATGATGACATTTATGGACAGAAGACAAAGATTAACATTAACACGGCATCTGTTGAACAGCTGATGACACTTAAGGGAATTGGGGAGTCAAGGGCAAGAGATATAGTAGATTACAGAACGCGCAACGGAAGTTTCAAGAAGACGGAGGATGTCATGAAAGTAAGCGGAATAAAGGAAGCCGCGTACTCAAAGATTAAAGATGATATCTGTGTAAAGTGACCGGAATTATATATTTAATATATGAAAATTGGAGAATCAGATGGCAAGGAAGATTTTGGTAGTAGATGATGAAAAATTAATCGTAAAAGGAATACGCTTCAGCCTTTTACAGGATGGAATGGAAGTTGACTGTGCTTATGATGGCGAGGAAGCACTTGAGATGATCAAAACCAACACATATGACATGGTGCTGCTTGATCTGATGCTGCCAAAGATAGACGGAATTGCAGTATGCCAGCAGGTAAGGGAGTTCTCCAATGTACCGATAATTATGCTTACGGCTAAGGGCGATGATATGGATAAGATTCTCGGATTGGAATATGGTGCGGATGATTATATAACGAAGCCGTTTAACATTCTCGAGGTTAAAGCAAGAATGAAGGCAATATTCAGAAGAAGCGGTGGAAGTGAGAGCGAGGGCAGACAAAGCGAGGCCGCACGTAAGGTAATCAGTTCAGGAAGTCTTAAGCTTGATTGCGATGCAAGAACGCTTCAGATAAGCGGAAGAGAGATATATCTTACAGCCAAGGAATTTGATCTTATGGAACTGCTTGCATCTAATCCCGGCAAAGTGTATTCAAGAGAGTCGCTTCTTAATACAGTCTGGGGGTATGATTATCCGGGAGATGTAAGAACGGTTGATGTACATGTAAGAAGACTGCGCGAGAAGGTTGAACCTAACGCAAGCGATCCTAAATATATACAGACAAAGTGGGGAGTAGGCTATTATTTTGGGCAGAATTAAGACCATTATTGGTAAAATCAAAAAGTTTATCCATAGTATGAGATTTGGCATATTTGCTGTGATACTCATACTTGGTTCTATACCGATGACTGTACTTGAACATTCCATGCATGCTTATTACAGGTCAGCGATGATTAATAATACGCAGGCACAGCTTCAGGTACAGGCTGTTGCACTGGCCGGAGAGATTGGCAAGTATCAGGATAAGACATTTACATCAACCGGTTCTTATGAGGCTGTCATAAGACAGTATTCTACATTCAATGATTCACGGATTCTTCTTGTTAATTACGGATATGTTATTGCATATGATTCATATGCTTTTGAGAGCGGCAAGACAATTGTATCTGAGAATGTTATCAAAGCGTTTACAACGAAAAAAACTATTTCTGCGTATAACAAAGCAGCAGGAAGCATAGAGATAATGACTCCTGTTCTGGATGACAATAAGAATGCATATGCAGTTGTTGTTATGTCAACAGATGTAAGTGAAGCTCTTAATTATACTGATGATGTGCTGCAGAAGATATACATAATCAAGGTTTCGGCAATAACAATGCTCATTATTATTGCATTTATCATATCCGGGATACTTGTGCGTCCCATAGGCAATGTTACGCACCAGGTCAACGATATAGCGATGGGACATTATGACCGCAGAATCAGGAAGGGAGCGTATAGCGAGCTTTCGGACATGACATCGGGCTTTAACGACATACTTGATAAGATGAATAATCTTGACGAGTCACGGCAGGAATTTGTGTCTAATGTATCACATGAACTTAAGACACCTATCACATCAATGAAGGTACTGGCAGATTCACTTAATACGCAGGAAGATGTCCCTGTTGAACTTTACCGGGAATTTATGGCAGATATTGTTGAAGAGATTGACAGAGAGAGTAAGATAATTGATGATCTCCTATCGCTTGTTAAGATGGATAAGTCTTCAATGACGCTTAATATTTCTTCGGTTAATATTAATGAACTTCTTGAGCTTATACTTAAGAGACTTAAGCCGATTGCCCAGAAGAAGAATATAGAGCTCCTTTTTGAAAGCTTCAGGCCCGTTGTTGCCGAGATTGATGAGGTTAAGTTTACGATTGCCATATCCAATCTTGTGGAGAATGCAATCAAATACAATCGTGACGACGGCTGGGTGCATGTATCACTGAATGCGGATCACAGATATTTTTATGTGCGTGTGGAGGATAACGGAATAGGTATCCCTCAGGAGAGCCAGAAGATGGTGTTTGAGAGATTCTACCGTGTTGATAAGGCACGTTCAAGACAGACAGGCGGGACAGGACTCGGACTTTCGATTGTACGTAATGCGGTTCTTATGCACCATGGGGCAATAAGGCTTCACAGTGAAGAAGACGTGGGAACTACATTTACGGTGAGAATACCGCTAAATTACGTACCCGAATAGATGGCAGGAGGCAGTTGTGAAAAGTCATAATATTAATATATTGAATACATGCAAAAAAATGCTGGCCGTTCTGTCGGTATGTGTGTTTATTACAGTATCATTGACAGGCTGCAGGGCATCATCGTCAAAGAATCAGTTCACAATATACTATGTTAATCAGGAACGCACGGCATTGGCCGAATACAAGACAAAGCTTGACGAATCTGCAGATGCACAGGCGCTTGTTAATGAGATGGATAAGGCAAGAAAGAAAAGTACATTTATTCCGGCAAGACCTGCATATGTCAAAGTGGATCATGTACAGACAGATGGTCAGAATGTATATATATATTATACGGATACATATAAGTCAATGGATAATGCAACGGAAATGCTTTACCGTGCAGCAGTTGTTAAGACAATTACGCAGCTTCCGGAAGTTGACCATGTTACGTTCTATGTAGATGGTGCACCTGCAACATATGCTGATGGAACTGTGATAGGAATGATGAGCGCAGATGATTTTGTTGAAGCATCAGGGAGTAACTCGGCAGATATACAGTCAGCCGATATAAAGCTTTATTTTGCTAATGCTAAGGGCGATAAGCTTATACCGATGGATATGAACGTAACATATAATAAGAATGTCCCGATTGAAAGAGTAGTGGTCGAGCAGCTCATAAACGGACCGGGGATTCCCGGATATTACAGGACGCTCCCTGCCAACGTAAAGCTTCTTGGAATATCTGTTACCGACGGAACATGCTATGTTAATCTTGATTCTACATTCGTAGATGGTATGGTTAATGCAGCAGAGATGGTTCCGGTATATTCAATCGTGAATTCACTGTGTGACATTCCGCAGATTGACCGCGTACAGATTCTTATTAATGGGGAATCCAACAGAATGTACAGGGAGAGCATTTCACTTGAGACAAAGTTTACAAATAATGAAGATATAGTGCAGAAGACAGGGGAGTAGAACTGCAGCATATACATAACTGCCTGCACATAAAAAGGGGGAATGTTAATGATAAAACGCCCGCTTGTATGGATGGCACTCGCACAGATTACCGGAATAGCGGGTGCTGTCTTTGACATGATGTGGCTTCCATCAGCATTTGCAATCATGGTAATTATATCAGCGGTAATGCGTCCGTGCCATGATTTGTATTTATCAGGACGGCGCAGCAGGGCCGAAAAAAGCGATATTGCCGGTCACTTCGTTAATAGTCATTGCGGCAATATTATTACAACAGTCTTAATTCTAATATTTATCTTTGCCGGAGCGCATACAGCGCAAAGGCGTATGAACACAACATATCCGGAAGATATATCACAGATTTCGGGTAAAGTCACCAAAATCCGCAACAAATCCTCAGGAAAACAGATTCAGATTTCATGCAGTTATGCAGACAGAAGAAAAACAATATGCAGAGCGGGCACGCATTATAATCTCATTGTATATGTGCCATATGGTACGGAAGAGTGTGGCGAAGGAGATACCATAATTGTGTCAGGCAGCCTTTCGGATTTTGACAGTGCAATGAATCCGGGAGAATTTGATGCAAAAAAATACTATGCTTCGCTTAATGTAAATGGGAAAGTAAATGCGGATAGCATTAGTGTAATACGGCATAATGAAAACCGGTTACTTGGGCTGATATTCGCCGTGAAGGCCGTGATGCAGCAGTCAATAATAAAATGCTCGGAGGCGGAAGATGCGGGAATAGTCATGTCGATGATTCTGGGAGACAAGTCAGAACTTGACAGCGGGATTAATGTCCTGTACCAAAGAAGCGGAATAGCACATATACTTGCAATAAGCGGTGTTCACATATCAATTATAGGGATGACGCTTTACAGGATCCTGCGCCGGGCAGGCTTAAGATTTGGCAGTGCATCGGTAATAAGCAGCATAATAATTGCCGGCTATGGAATTATGACCGGCAATGCAGTATCGGCTGTAAGGGCATTTGTAATGTTTGCTGTAAGCTGTGGTGCACAGGTGCTGGGAAGAAAATATGATATGGCATGTTCTGCGTCGCTTGCATCAATATTGATTCTGCTGGATATGCCGCTGATGATTAGTAATAGTGGGTATCTTCTTTCTTTTGGCGCAATAGCTGCACTGATTAAAGTGAATCCGGTCATATATGAGACCGGGGAATGGCTTGTTGACAATGCTGCATCACTGAATGGATATGCAGACGGATATAAAGGTAAATATAAAGCTGTGATAAAACTGCTTATGCAGTCATTGTCTGCAAGCATAAGTGTCAGTCTGGTTACGGTTCCGGTGTTACTGTTGTCATTTGGAGAATTTCCACTTTTATCAATATTTCTTAATCTTGCAGTCATACCGCTAATGGAATTTGTAATGGCAGGAGGCATAATTGCCGGAATAGCCGGAATTGTTAATATATATGCCGGCAGATTTGTAATGGGTGTGGTACATTATACGCTTCTTTTATTCAGAAAGATGTGCGGGATATCGGTTGCGGCAGAGTGGTCTCATATAATCCCCGGAAGACCGGGATTGTCCAAAATCATTGTCTATTATATGCTGCTTGTGGCATTAACAGCCCTGCACACATATATCAGGCATAATGCAAAAAACATCAAAGACGGAGGTATGTTCAGCTATGCGGTGTGCGTGATCGTTCCGTTAATGGCACTGCTTATGTTTTTTAATCCGGTGCGATATCTTACGGTGCGCATGATGTATGTGGGGCAGGGGGACGGAATATACATAAGAGTCCCGGATGGCATGAATATACTTATGGATGCAGGAAGTACGGATAAGAAGAAACTTGGCGAATATACGCTGGTTCCGTCGCTTAAAGCGGGAGGAATCCGGTCTGTTGACTATGCGGTAATAAGCCATCTGGATGAAGACCATTATAATGGCATACTTTATCTTGTGCAGAACCAGAATATAACCGGAATCCGCATACGCAGCATAATTATTCCGGAACTGCCTGATGATGATACATATGGGACAATCGTGCGTGCAGCAAAAGATAATGGTACTAACATAATAAATGCATACTGTGGCATGAAAATAGAAGCGATGAATGGGCAGTTTGCATTGGAGTGCATCGCACCGGATTATGTGGATATGTACAGTGATAAAAATGAGGGATCGCTCATAATGCAAATGACATATGACAGATTTGCAATGCTCTTTACCGGGGATGTGCAGGGAAAAGGTGAAGAGAATCTGACTGAAGTTCTCAATGAAGCGGCTTCAATGTCTTCCACCAAAAAGCCTGCAGGCTTTAACATCCTGAAAGTGGCCCATCATGGTTCGTCTGGGTCGACAACAGATGAATTCCTTGAACGTGTAAAACCGGATGTGGCAATGATTTCTTGTGGAATTGATAACAGATACAGACATCCGCACAAGGAGACAATCGACAGGCTGCGTGTATCAGGAGCGGGTATTATAAGGACTGATGAAAGTGGCGCAATAACCGTGAAGACAGATGGAAAGAAGTATGGAGTGGAGGTCTTCAGGTAAACGGGATATGATGGACTTAAATAACGACTCATACCCCGCCCTGATATGAGCATCAAATCCGGGGGGCTTTTGCTCCGGCATCATATATAATAAAGTATATGTTCAGGATGCCATATACTTATTCACGCATTTTTCAAGCCTGTTAAGAATAAGATATAGTACGCCTGCAATTATGCAGAGTATTACAATGGACATAAGCACCCAGTTCATCTTGAACGTCTGGCTGCCATATATTATGAGAAAACCAAGCCCCCTGCGTGCTGCAAGAAATTCCCCGATTATTACGCCGACAAGGCACAGACCGATATTAACCTTGGCATTACTGATTATTATAGGGAGAGAACTTGGCAGGATAAGGCGGAAAAGCACATCGAGCCTGTTGCCGCCAAGCATCTTGATAAGCTTTATCTTTTCAGAATCTATCTGCGAAAAGCTTGTGTAAAGGTTAATTATTGTACCGAATACAGCGATTGAAATGGCAGTCACTATAATTGTCTTTGGGTTGTTGCCAAGCCATACAATGAGAACAGGAGCAAGTGCAGACTTTGGCAGGCTGTTCAGTATTACAAGGTATGGTTCGAGTATTCCTGATACAGTATCCGATGCCCACAGAAGAATGGCAAGAAGAATTCCGGCTGTGAGAACAAGGATAAAGCTTAGAAGCGTTTCTGCAAGTGTAATTCCTGTATGAATAAAAATGTCCCCGGAACGGCACATTGAAATAAGGGTGGCAGCAATGCGTGAGGGTGAACTGAATATAAATGCATCAATGCTGCCGGTGCGTGCGCCGGTTTCCCACATTATAATGAACAGAACGAATAAGGCAATGCGTGAAAATACAATCATGTAATGATGCATCAGGCAGTGGCGTATATAAGATTGCTGTGAGGGAGAAATGTCCCTGTGATTATTTTTATTCATTGCCTGTCAGCTCCTTCCATATAATGTTGAAATAATCCTTGAATGCAGGTGCATTGCGGGATGTCATAGGCGTTCTGTTATCTATTCCGAGGTCAATGGTAATGATATCGCGGATTGTACATGGACGTTTTGTCAGAACAACAACGCGGTCTCCCATTGATATTGCTTCGGAGAGGTCGTGCGTAACAAGAATGGCTGTTTTACCTTCATTTTTAAGAATTGTTCCTATATCGTCACATACTTCAAGGCGTGTCTGGTAATCAAGTGCGGAAAAAGGCTCGTCAAGAAGCAGAAGGTCGGGTTCGAGGGCCAGTGTGCGTATCAGTGCTGCACGCTGGCGCATTCCGCCGGACAACTGTGAAGGACGGACATCCTTAAAGCTGTCAAGACCATATGCCTTCAAAAGAGTGTCAACGTATTCAAGCTTTTTAGGGGTAGCACAGTGCTGTATATCAAGTCCGAGGCGTGCGTTACCGTATACTGTACGCCATTCAAAAAGGTTGTCTTTCTGGAACATGTAACCGATGTTGCTATTGCTGCCAAGTGTGATTGCTCCCGAATCGGGATGTATAAGACCCGCAATAAGTGAGAGAAGGGTGGATTTGCCACATCCTGACGGACCGACTATCGCAATAAATTCCCCTTTTTCAATAGTGATGCTTACGTCTGTGACAGCAGGGGTCTCACCATTTAATGTGTGGTATGAATACGATATATGGTCAATATTTAATGCATATTCCATACACAGCCCTCCGCAATAATAAGTTATTTTCATATAAATATATTATGCAAAATAATAAAAAAAGGTTTACATTTTTAAACAGAGTATGTATAATAATCTATGTTTTGATGCTTTCGTGGCTCAGTTGGTAGAGCGATTGATTCGTAATCAATAGGTCGTGGGTTCGAGTCCCATCGGAAGCTTTAACAAAAGCTGTGAAGGTGCAGATCGTACAAGGCGGTCATAGATGGCAATCATACTGTCAGAGAGAGAGGATCACTGGCTGAGAGTCCTTTTGAGTTAAAGAATGGCATTGAATTTCACACCGGAGCTGCGTTGCTGAAGAGTGGCTGTGACCGCAAAGTAGGCTGCGACGTGTAGACGCGTTAAGTCGGAAGAGAGTCCGGATATTCCGGGAATATGGGTGGTACCGCGGTTAATTCGTCCCTTGTTTTGGGGGCGTTTTTTATTTGTCAAAATATATATTAAACGTCCACGCAGAACATTTATCAGTACATAATGAAAGGAATGGGATTTCAATGATGAAGGAACGTTTGAAGAAAATCATGGAAAATGCGAGAACTCAGATTGATGAGACTGACTCGCTCGAAAGACTTAATGAGATTAAAGTAGGCCTTCTTGGTAAGAAAGGTGAACTTACTGAAGTGCTTAAGGGCATGAAGGATGTGGCTCCTGAAGAAAGACCGCAGGTAGGTCAGATAGTTAACGAGACAAGACAGGCAATCGAGGAGATGCTTGAGAATGCAAGAACAGACCTCGCAAAGAAGAAAAGAGAACTTCAGATGAAGGCAGAGGTTATTGATGTAACACTTCCAGCCAGAAAAAACAATGTAGGTCATCGTCATCCTAATACAATAGCACTTGAAGAAGTAGAGAAGATATTTGTCGGAATGGGATATGAAGTGGTTGAAGGACCGGAGGTCGAGTATGACTACTATAACTTTGAGGCATTGAATATTCCTGCTAACCATCCGGCTAAGGATGAGCAGGATACATTTTATATTAATGACAAGATTCTTCTCCGTACACAGACATCACCTGTTCAGGTACGCCAGATGGAGAGAGGCCATCTTCCTATCAGAATGATTGCACCGGGAAGAGTATTCCGTGCAGATGAAGTGGATGCAACACATTCACCTTCATTCCATCAGATTGAGGGTATGGTAATAGATAAAAATATTACATTTGCAGATCTTAAGGGTACATTGCAGGAATTTGCCAGAGAGCTGTTCGGTGAGGATACAAAGGTTAAGTTCAGACCTCATCACTTCCCGTTCACAGAGCCAAGTGCTGAGATGGATGTAACATGCTTCAAGTGCGGAGGCAGGGGATGCCGTTTCTGTAAGGGCGAAGGCTGGATTGAGATTCTCGGATGCGGAATGGTTCATCCTAAGGTTCTTAAGATGAGCGGAATAGACCCTGAAGAGTATTCAGGATTTGCATTTGGTGTAGGACTTGAGCGAATCGCACTTCTCAAATATGAGATTGACGACATGAGACTTCTCTATGAGAATGATGCAAGATTCCTTAAGCAGTTCTAAGTAAAAGCTGACACTAATTATTGGTCAGGATATTCTGAAAAGAGTAATTTGGAAACATATATGCAGAGAATGGAGAATTAAAATCATGAATACATCTTTAAATTGGATTAAAGCATATGTACCGGGACTTGAGTGTACGGATCAGGAATATATGGACGCCATGACATTAAGCGGTACAAAGGTAGAAGGATATAAAGCACTTGATGCAGACCTTGATAAGATAGTTGTAGGACAGATTATATCAGTAGAAAAGCATCCTGATGCAGATAAGCTTGTTATATGCCAGGTTAACATAGGCAAAGAGACAATACAGATAGTTACAGGTGCACCTAATGTAGTTACCGGAATGAAGGTACCTGTAGTGCTCGATGGCGGACGTGTTGCCGGAGGACATGACGGTTCTAAGACGGAAGGCGGAATTAAGATTAAGAAGGGCAAACTCCGTGGTGTTGAATCTAACGGTATGATGTGCTCTATAGAGGAGCTTGGTTCATCAAGAGACTTTTATCCGGATGCACCTGAGAATGGCCTTTATGTAATGCCTGAGGATGCAGTTGTCGGTTCTGACGCAATAGAGGCACTCGGACTGCGCGATACTGTATTTGAATATGAGATTACTAACAACAGAGTAGACTGTTACAGCATTCTTGGCGTAGCAAGAGAGGCGGCGGCAACATTCAATAAGGATTTTGTTATGCCTCCTGTCAAGAAAGTCGGCAACAGCGAGGATGTTAATGACTATGTGAAGGTTGATGTTCAGGCAACAGATCTCTGCCCAAGATACACAGCAAGACTTGTAAGGAATATCAAGCTTGCGCCATCACCTGAATGGATGCAGAGAAGACTTGCTGCAAGTGGAATCAGACCTATCAATAATATCGTAGATATTACTAATTACGTAATGGAAGAGTACGGACAGCCTATGCATGCATATGATTATGATACGCTTGCAGGCGGTAAGATAATAGTACGCCGTGCAGAAGAGGGCGAAGAGTTTGTAACACTTGACGGACAGACAAGAAAGCTTGATCCTTCAATACTTATGATATGTGATGCTGAGAAGTCAGTAGGTGTTGCAGGTATCATGGGTGGCGAGAATTCTAAGATAACAGATGATGTTAAGACAATGCTTTTTGAAGCAGCATGCTTTGACGGAACTAATATCCGTCTTTCAGCCAAGAAGATTGGTATGAGAACAGAAGCATCAGGCAAGTTCGAGAAAGGGCTTGATCCTAATCTTGCATCAGAAGCTATTGACAGGGCATGCCAGCTTATTGAAGAACTCGGAGCAGGTGAAGTTGTCGGCGGAATGATTGATGTATATCCTCAGAAGAATGTGGAGAAGAGAATCAAGTTCGAGCCTGACAAGATTAACAAGCTGCTCGGAATAGATATTTCAGCAGAAGAGATGCTTGGATATCTTAAGAAGATTGAGCTCGTATATAACGAAGAGACTAACGAACTTATAATACCTACATTCAGACAGGATCTTGAGTGTGGTGCCGATATAGCGGAGGAAGTTGCAAGATTCTACGGATATGCCAACATTCCTACAACACTTCCATCAGGTGAGGCTACAACAGGTAAGCTTTCATTCAAGATGAGAATTGAGGGCGTTGCAAGAGATATTGCAGAGTTCTGTGGTTTCTCACAGGGTATGACGTATTCATTTGAAAGCCCTAAGGTATTTGATAAGCTTCTTCTTCCGGAGGATTCACCGCTTCGCAAGGCAATAGTTATATCTAATCCTCTTGGTGAAGATTTCAGCATTATGAGAACAACTTCACTTAACGGAATGCTTACATCACTGTCCACTAACTATAACAGAAGAAATAAGAATGTTAAGCTCTATGAGCTGGGCAATATTTATCTTCCAAAGTCACTTCCTCTTACAGAGCTTCCTGATGAGAGAATGCAGTTTACACTCGGCTTCTATGGAGACGGTGATTTCTTCAGTATGAAGGGAGTTGTTGAGGAATTTCTTGAAAAGGTAGGAATGAGAAATAAGCCTGAATATAATCCTGACGCAGGCAAAACATTCCTTCATCCGGGAAGACAGGCTGACATAGTCTATGACGGAGAAGTAATCGGATATCTCGGAGAGGTTCATCCTGATGTACTTGACATTTATTCAATAGGGGAGAAGGCTTATATTGCAGTAATTGATATGCCGCACATAGTAGAGAAGGCAACATTTGACAGAAAGTACGAAGGAATTGCAAAGTTCCCTGCAGTTACAAGAGATATTTCAATGGTTATGGATAAGTCAGTGCTTGTTGGAACTGTTGAGGATATCATAGAGAAGAGAGGCGGAAAGCTTGTTGAGAGCTATAAGCTCTTTGATATCTATGAAGGCTCACAGATTAAGTCAGGATTCAAATCAGTTGCTTATTCTATAAGTTTCAGGGCAAAGGACAGAACACTTGAGGACAAGGATATCAATCCTATTATGGAAAATATACTTAAGGACCTCGGAGCACTTGGAATAGAGCTCAGAAGCTGATAATTCAGCTTCCCGGTGTTCTGACAATATATATAGTGAGTTGTTCAGAAATGAGGAAGGTTTTATGATGGAATTACATGATTTTTACTATGATCTGCCACAGGAGCTTATTGCGCAGGATCCGTTATCTGACCGTTCAGCGTCAAGACTGATGCTGCTTGATAAGAATACGGGTGAGATTGAGCATAAGATATTTAAGGATATAATTGATTATCTTAATCCGGGAGACTGCCTTGTTATCAATGATACCAAGGTAATTCCGGCAAGGCTTATAGGAGAGAGAGTCGGAACAGGTGCAACCATAGAGGTTCTTCTGTTAAAGCGTAAGGAAGACATGAAGGATGTCTGGGAAGTGCTTGTAAAGCCCGGCAAGAAGGCTAAGATCGGGACAAAGATAAGCTTTGGTGACGGCAGGCTTGTGGCTGAGGTTATAGATATTGTTGAAGAAGGCAACAGACTGATTCAGTTTACTTATGAAGGTATTTTTGAAGAGATTCTTGACGAACTTGGACAGATGCCGCTGCCTCCTTACATAACACACAAGCTTCAGGATAAGAACAGATACCAGACTGTATATGCAAAGCATGAAGGCTCAGCGGCAGCGCCTACTGCAGGACTTCACTTTACGAAGGAACTGCTGGAAAGGATTCAGGAAAAAGGTGTTGATATAGCACGCGTAACACTTCATGTCGGACTTGGAACATTCAGACCTGTCAAGGTTGAGAATATTCAGGAGCACCACATGCACTCTGAATATTATGTAGTAACGCAGGAAGCTGCGGATAAGATTAATAATGCAAAGGCTGATGGCGGGCGTGTTATATGCGTAGGAACAACAAGCTGCAGAACTATTGAGTCAGCGTCAGATGATGACGGCAGGGTTAAGGCATGCAGCGGATGGACGGAGATATTCATCTATCCGGGATATAAGTTCAAGGTGCTTGATGCGCTTATAACTAATTTCCATCTGCCGGAGTCGACGCTTTTGATGCTTGTATCCGCATTAGCGGGAAGAGAGCATATCCTTGCAGCGTATAAGACGGCGGTTGAGGAAAAGTACAGGTTCTTTTCTTTCGGTGACGCTATGTTCATACATTGACATAATCGGTGTCATTTGATAGAATTCATAGTTGGTTGAGTAGGGTGGATAATCGCGGCTGCTTATGCAGGTGAGGAAAGTCCGGGCTTCACAGGGCAGGATGCCGGATAACGTCCGGTGG
>ERZ780177.1160-NODE-1160-length-25899-cov-7.327349_pt1 | contig 25899 bp, 24 predicted proteins | sample MGYA00510973_ERZ780177 | MGnify/ENA primary metagenome ERZ780177 (study PRJEB29588, sample SAMEA2144396) | human gut metagenome | biome: human gut; feature: human-associated habitat; material: faeces | place: Denmark | collected 2008/2010 ...
GGGCAATGGCTTCGGCAAAGAGGTTCCCGACGTTTTTCTGATAAGCGGACGACAGTACGTTAACGTCCATTCTGTTCCCGTCAAGATTTCTCTCTGCCGTTATCTCAACCGGGAGAGACGAAAAAAGACCCCAAGAATTTTCTTGGGATCTTTTCTTCATTTTCCCGCTGCATTTGGGCAATCTCCCGCTCGGCATCCTCAATGATGCGCGCGGTGATCTTTTCGATTCCTTCCATAAGGGCTCCTTTCTCCCGTTTTGCTTACGCCAGGAACAGGAAGTACAGCATCAGCATCGAAGCCAGCAGCGAAAGAATTGCATAAAACTCCACAATGCCGCACAGTACCAGACCCTTGGACCAGTCGGATGGCTTCTTGGCCAGAATATTGATGGAGGAAGCCGCTACACGCCCCTGCGCAATAGCAGAAAGCAATCCGCCCAACGCCATAGGCAAGCAGGCCGCAAAGCAGCGCAAGCCTTCCATCACGCTCAAGTCGGTATTGCCATTCAAAAGGCCAATGGCATAAATGGAGAAAAACCACACGACGGTACCATACAGACCCTGCGTACCGGGCAGCACCTGCAAAATCATTGCTTTACCAAACTTGCCGGGATCTTCGCACATTAGGCCGGCAGCGGCTTCACCTGCCATACCGGTTCCCTTGGCCGAGCCAACACAACTCAAACCAGCCGCCAAACCGCCGCCCAGCAGGGCCAGCGCCAAACCACCGAAAGATTCCAGAAAACTCATTTTTCATACGCTCCTTTTTATTGTTCTGCTATTCTGTAATATTTGGGCTGAGCCGCAACGGGCTTAAACGCGCGTCCGCCATCCCGGTAGAAGTACTTGAAAAATTCCAAACACTGAAGCCGCATGTCATGGACATAACAGCCCAGCAAATTCAAGGCAAAATTAAGAGCATTGCCCAACAGCGATACAATAATAAATACAATCAGATTGCCAGGGATAGCTGCCAGAGTATTAAATACTTGCGCGATGACCGCACCTGCCAACATCAAAGCCATTAGGCGAACATAGGAGAGAATATCCCCAAAATAGCCGGTAATGTGATTGTATACCGAACCACCGATGCCAACAATTTTTCCGCCGATGCCCTTTTTTCCGTAGCTTTGACTGATGACCAGCACCGCCAAAAGCACCCACAGGAAAACTTTATTTCCGGTAACGCCCAGTGCCACACCGCAGCCGATGATAACCCACCAGGCAGCTTCCTCGCACAGGGCACTGGCTATCTCGCCATGCTTGAGCTTGTAGATAAAGCCGATGACCATACCGACGAGAATCTGCACACACCCCAATGCCAGTGAGCCCAGCATAATGGCAATAATATCATTGATGGGCGAAATGAGCGGCTGCCAGAACCATGTAAAGGTACTCTCCGGATTGAAGAGCTTAACAAGCTGCGGGATAAAATCTCCGAAAAAGCCGCCGGTCAATGCACCCATAAAGAAAGTAGAGATGCCGCATAATCCCAGCAGCGCAAAGAAATTGTAGCTGCCGCCGGTAGGCTGTTTCTTCTTCAGCACAATGAGTGATGCCAGCATCATCAAAAGGCCATAACCCATATCCGCCATCATAATGCCGTAAAACAGAATAAAGAATGGTGCCATGTAGGGATTAGGATCCAGCGAACCATAGGCCGGCAAAGAATACATCTCTGTGACCATATTAAGCGGCTGCGTAAAGCGATTATTTTTCAGCTTAACAGGCACCCGCGGATAATCCTCCGGTACCGGGTCTGTCATCTGCCACGCGCAGGTGCAGCCCTCCAGCAGCATTTCCAGTTCCTTGGTGTTCTCCGCCGGGAACCACCCCTCCAGCAGAAATGTCTCTGCTGTATCCCGCGTACGGCTCTTGGCCTCTCCACGGTTGATCTCGATGCGGGAAGCATCCGAAAGCTGCCGCAGCTCCGGTTTTTGCCCGGCGCACTGGATAATTGCTTCTTCCAGCAATGCTCTCTTTTCCGCCAGTGCCGTTTGTTCCTGCCGCAGAGCAGACAAGTTGGCAGCAGCAGTGCCAGTCCGTTCACCCAATGTCACACGACTCCAGCCCAATGCCTTCAACGCGGCTATGTGGTCTTCCGCCTGGGAAATGTGCACTGTAAGCACCATGTAGCGGTGCTCCCGGTCAGCACTTACCTCCCGCAGCTCATACAGATCTCCCGCCACATCCAGTGTCTCATGTATTTGCTGCGGCAGCACTGCGGCGGGCAGTGTGCCCATTTGAATCAGCACTTTTTCAGTGGTAGCGCATTCCAGCGGCATGGTAAGGCTCTCCCAAGGAAGAAGCTGAGCCTCCTCTGCCGCCAGCTTTTCGCTGCGTGACTGCAGGGAGGCCAATTCCTCTCGGCAGCAGTTCAACCGCTCCGCTGCATTCTTTCCGTCAGCCAGCTGGCTTTCATCAGTCAATGCCTGCTCATCAATGAACGGAAGCGGCTCCAGTGCATTCTTTTCCTTTGGAGTGTGATCTGTCAATGTTTGCAGCGCCTGCTCTGCCGCCGTGTACTGCTCTCGTATCCTTTGCAGCTCCGCTGCCTCCGGTATACGCAGCTTTTCCAACAGCGGGTCATCTGCCGCCGGCTCCGGCTCGGTGATTTCCAGACAGCCAAGATGCTGCAAACGCCGCAGCATTTCCTCCCGCTCACTTTGCAGCCCTATGAGCCGCAAGTGACGCATAGCAACAATAGCCATTAGCGTTCCACAACCTTTTCCACGATCCACCTGGCAGCCTGCGGGATGCGCTGCCTGGCTTCCTCTTTTTTATGTTCCCATTGCACGGAGGCCTCCTCCAGCGCGTGATAGGTGGCCTGCGCCGCCTGCCGTTCCGCCTCAGACATCATCTCACGCACCTCAGCCTCCGCATCAGCCCGGGCCTGCTCCCGCAGGCGATCCGCGCTGCGTTGTGCCATCAGCAGTTTTTGTCTACAATCCGCGGCGGTTTGCTCTCGTATTTGATTCATTTTTTCTTCGGTCCTTAGTACCTCTATTATGGTATCCTGCGGCAACTTTTGTAACCCCCTTTTAATTTTATATTACTTATTGAATATAATTGTATAACATCTTATGAATAAAGTAAAGCGAATACTTGCGGACAATTTATACTTTTTGTGGTATGGAATCTTATGCATGGGTGAAAATAAACAAAATAAACGGCAGAGGCCCTTTTTGCGGGTCTCTGCCTTTCAGACTCCATTATTTTTTGCTTTCCATTGCCAGTTGCGCAAATAACTTGTTAAAATTGCAAGTTGCGCAACTTCTTCATTCATTTTCGTCATATTATTCCCGCTATACTACACAATGATACTAAATTTTCCCCGCCTGTGAATGGATACTTTTTACATTATGGAGTATCCAAGAATTAACGCATCGCAGTTTGCTGATCCGGCTATATCATCCTCATAGATATTCATATGAGCGCTAACAACCCAATAGTATAACAACACAAACTGAATTTTGCAGCATCGTTAATTTTTTGTAAAACTTCCCCCACAGCAGTTTGCCAAAGCACCCTCTGTATGATATATTTAGTATAGTAAAGTGCGGAGCCGCTCTTTTTCCGCATAATATTAAACTGTGCCCCACTGAAGAAGGAAGGGAGTGAGTGCGCTGAAGCACAAAGACACCGCAGTACTGACCGCAAATCGAGTAAAGATCATCGAGAAAATACGGGAATCGGCTATTTCGGTACTTCCTATCGTCGTGATAGTTCTAGTGCTATGCCTGACCATTGCCCCTGTTGGCACCGATTTGTTACTCTGCTTTTTGATTGGCACTATTTTTGTTGTCGTTGGCATGGGACTGTTCTCGCTGGGCGCGGAAGCCTCCATGACACCCATCGGAAACCGCATCGGTATGGCGCTGACCAAAACTCGTAACCTACCGTTGATCCTGATCGTCAGCTTTATGCTGGGCTTTGCCGTTACCATAGCGGAGCCAGATCTGCAGGTTCTGGCCGAGACAGTACCCCACATCAATAACACCATACTGTTGGTCACCGTTGGCATCGGCGTTGGATTTTTCCTTTCCGTATGCATGCTGCGCATCGTTACCGGCGTAAAGCTGCACTGGCTGCTTATTGCTTTTTACGGTGTAGTGTTTATCTTGGCCAGCTTTGCCGCACCAGATTTCCTTAGTGTAGCGTTTGATTCCGGCGGCGTAACCACCGGCCCTATGACCGTTCCTTTCATACTGGCACTAGGCGTCGGTGTATCCTATATTCGAAGTGACGCCCGGGCAGAAGCTGACAGCTTTGGTCTGGTGGCGCTCTGCTCCATCGGACCTATTCTAGCTGTACTGATCCTCAGCTTCTTCTATACCGAAAGCAGCGGCGCTTTGGAGATCACTACTTCCTCCTTCGCCAATACTTCCGCCATTGGGGCTGCCTACCTGCATGACCTGCCCAAATACATGGGAGAAATGGCAATCGCACTGCTGCCCATCGTAGTCATCTTCTTCGCATTCCAATTCCTTACCTTGCATATGCCTCGCCGTAATCTGGCCAAAATCGTCATTGGTATCCTGTATACATATGTAGGACTAGTACTGTTCCTGACTGGCGTTAATGTTGGGTTCTCCACCCTGGGCGAGGTACTGGGCGCCGAGTTTGCTGACGGCTGGACGCGCTGGCTGCTCATTCCCCTTTCCATGCTGCTGGGTTGGTTCATCATCTCGGCGGAACCCGCCGTGGCAGTACTGGAGGCTCAAATCGAGGAGGTCAGCGCCGGCACTATTCCCGGCAGCGCCATCAAAACTAGCCTTTCCATTGCCATTGCGTTGGCCATGGGCTTTTCCATGCTGCGGGTACTTACCGGCATCTCTATCATGTGGTTCCTCATTCCTGGCTATGTCGTCGCTTTGGGGCTTTCCTTCTTCGTCCCCGATCTTTACACCGCCATTGCGTTTGACTCCGGCGGTGTGGCCTCCGGCCCCATGACAGCCACCTTTATGTTACAATTTATGATCGGTGCCTCCACCGTTGTGGGCGGCAATCCGCTCATCGATGCATTCGGCGTCGTTGCTATGGTTGCCATGATGCCCCTAATCTCCATTCAGATGGTCGGCTTTATTTACAGCCGCCGCACTGAGCCTGAGATTGCCCGCGAGCAGTATGGAGATGATGAAATCATTGAGCTGTGGGAGGTGAACCCGGTATGAATTACCTCATTTCTGTTGTCAATCCCGGCGCAATGGAGCGAGTATGTGAAATCGCCGCTGCACTGGACCTGCCCCAAACCGTAGCCATGCTGGGGCACGGCACCGCCGTACAAAGCATGCTGGATCTTCTCGGCATCGAGTCCACCGAAAAGCGTGTCATCATGACCGTGGCAAACCCGGAAAAGACCCGCAAATTCATTAAGGAAATGCGCCGGCAGGTGTATATCGGCATCCCGGGACACGGCATCATCATGGCTGTCCCCATCAAAAGCGTGGGAGGAGGAAAAACCTTGGCATATCTGAATAACGGCGAGCAGCAGCCCGCCCGCTACACCCCCGAGCTCAATGGGAAATATGAACTCATCGTGATTGTGGCCAATGAAGGCCGTACCGACCAGGTAATGAATGCGGCCCGCGCGGCCGGCGCCACTGGCGGCACTGTGCTGCACGGCAAAGGCACCGGCAGCCAGAATCCAAAAAAGTTCTATAATGTATCCATCGCTTCGGAAAAGGAAGTGATTCTGATGGTGGCACAGAACGACCGTAAGGCTGCCATTATGCAATCAGTGCTGCACCATGCCGGCCCAGATAGCGAAGCCGGCGCCGTGCTGTTCTCGCTGCCCGTCAGTGAGGTCGCTGGATTTGGCCTGATGGAAGACTCTATTACCTAAACTGAACAAGAACCACAATACACCAAAAGAGCGAAGCCCTCACCGGACTCCGCTCTTTTTTATTCCTCTGTTTTCAGTAGCGGGGCCGCCTGTCGGTCTTCGGCAAACTTTTTATACTCCCCAGGGCCAACGCCGTATGTTTTGCGGAACAGTTTAATGAAATAACTAGATTCATAGTAACCCAACTCCCCTGCCGCCATACGCACTGTGCTTTCCGGTCGGGAGAGTAGCCTGCGGGCCTGTTCCATTTTTTCCATATTGATGTAGCCCACCACATTCATGCCGCTCTCGCTCTTAAAAAGCCTGCTGACATAGTTTTCGGTCATATGCACCGTTTCGCTTATCATCTCCAGGGAAATGTGCTGGGCAATGTTTTCTTCGATATACTGTATGATCTGCGCCATTTCCTTTTTGCACAGCAGTGCAGCTTTTTTTCGCTCAAAGCGCTCCATCTGTTGGAGTACCTGACTAAAATGTGCCTCGTAGTCATCCACACTGCGGCATTTTATCAATTGCACCCACAAGGCTTTGCGTTCCTCTTCGCCCAGGTAGGCCGAGCAGCCCAGCAGCGCCGTCAAGCCCAAGCTACTCATGGCGTGCGCCGCTGGACCCGGGGCGGCCGCCCGCAGCTCTTTCCCCCGCCCAAAGGCCGAAAATAGCTCCTGTGCACCAGTATAGTCTTTTGCCTCCAGCAGGCCACTCAGCTGCCGGCAGGCCACCTGCACCGGCACCTCCTCCAAGGAAAGCCGCCGCAGCGTTGCCGCACGGGTCAGACGGCCTGTCCCGTGAAACACCACATAGGGAATCGCATTCCGGCAGCGCTCCAGCTCCTGCAAAAAGCCCCCGCTATCTGCAAATTGCTCCGAGAGCAGAAAACCGCACGGCCGGTTCAAGTAGGCCCGGCAAAAACCGCTGATTCTTTGACAAAATGTTGGGGCCTCCCGTTTGAATGCCTCCTGCTCACCTGGCATCAGCACAATTGCTGTCTGATCTGGACCCAACCGAATCAATGTGGAAGCCGGTCGCCCCAGCTTTTCACACAATAGGTTATAGAATCCAGAATCATTCCGCTTATTTTCGTTCTCCGAGCGATCCAGAAAGGCCAGACAAATCGCATAGGGCTCCGAAAAGCGGATCTCCTCCACCTGCGTACTCTGCACCACCCGCTGCATTTCGCGAGAATCATCTTCTGTCATAGGAGTGACCGGCACCGGCTCTGCGCCTTTTTTCTTAGCCAATCGTTCTACAGCTTTTTGCAGCAGCGTCGTCAGAGATTCTGGTGAGATATCGGTTTTCACCACATAGTCCATCACCCCCAGGCGAATTGCCTCCACCGCGTAGGAGAAATTTTCGTGGTTGGTAAGTACAATAATCTCACATTCCCGGTTTTGCTGCCGTACCTGCTGGATAAACTGCAACCCATCCATATCCGGCATTTTGATATCGGTAATGATGAGATCCGGCGGATCATCCTCTATCTCCAGCAGAGCCATCTTGACACTGCTGTAACTGCCGGTCACGGTATAGCCCAGCGCAGTCCAGTCCACAATGGTCTTCAATGCCAGCCGGACAATCTTCTCATCATCCACCAGAATGGCCTTATACATCGCTCTCCTCCTTCCACTCGGTATAGGGCATCGTCATCTGCACTTCGGTTCCCTGGCCCTGTACACTGCCAATGTAAAAACTTTGTCTATCCTTATAGGACAGGTACAAGCGATCCTTTACATTGTGCAGGCCGATGCCACTCATCTTGCTGCTTTTTGGCACACCATCCTCGCCAGCTTTTTCTTGGTCAAATCCCTTGCCGTCATCGATGATACTGATATACAGTGTCTCCTCCCCCACCCATGCTTTCAACCGGATGGTGAGGGGGATATTCTCTTTTATCCCGTGGATGACTGCATTTTCCACGATGGGCTGCAGCAGCAGGCGCATCACACTGGCCTTTGCAGCTTCCTCGCTGATCTCCGTCTTCAGCACAATGGTCTCGCAGCAGCGGATCCGCTGCAAAGTCAAATAATCCTCCACTGTTTGCAGCTCACTGTGCAGTGGCGTGTAGGAATTATCCTTTAGGATAGAGCTGCGTAGCAAATGAGAAAGCGCTGCCAACCCATCGGAAACGACCGGTACATTATTCATCATGGAGGTAAAGCGCAGGCTATCCAGTGTATTGAATAGGAAGTGCGGGTTGATCTGCGCCTGCAGCATCCGGATCTCTGCCCGGCGTTTCTCCGCCTGTTCCTTTTCCACCTTATTCAGGGCCTCTCGCATTTCCGCACAGATCTCATTAAAAGCCTGATTCAAAATACCCAGCTCATCCCGGCTTTCATCAGATTGCGTAACCGCAAAGTTCACCCGCGCCGCGTCGCCAAAGGACTTCACCAGTGCATTCATCGGCCGGTCGATGGAATCAATCACAATCACCGAAAAATTCAGCAGTAGAATCGTTCCAAACAGTGTCCCAAAGAAGATACTTTGCAGTGGCTTCATCATCTCGGTGTAGGGCTCTATAAAGACTAGGGTAGCCTCCAATGCCGGCACCGTAAGGTAGCTCAAAAAGCTGCTGTGCTCCTCCCGGGGGCAAATCGGTTCCCCGCTTACCTCAAATGCTGTCTGTCGAATCACTTCCCCTTCCAGCACCGTCAGCGGTGTTCCGTCATCGGTCAACAGGCCACCGGCCCCATCCACCAGCACCAGGCGGTTACAGCTCTCCTCATTATAAATATCCAGCAAGCGGGTAAACATCTGAGGCATAAACAAAGCTTGCACTGTATAAGCGTTTCCCTCCTCGTCTGTCGCATACCATGCCACAGCCAATCGTTGCTCTCCCACCTCATTTTGTGTTATCGCCCATCCACCAGATTCCGTAACCGCCAGTATCTCTTCCCCGGCGAGGCTGCACACCGTTCCATCTGTATACAGCACCGTCACCCCGGTCAAATAGCGCAGTGCCTCCTGCTGGAATAGCCCGGTAGGTTCTGTTTTCAGCACCTCTTCCGGAAGTTTTTCCTGCCCTCCGGCCAACAGCCTCGAAGGATCCGCCAAGTTTGTAAGGGACCGTTCCAACGAAGTCAGCGTCTGCGCCGCAAAGGCCCGCACCGTCTGCCGGACCGAAATAAAGGCCTTGGCATAGGAAAAAACGCTGATAATGAAAATTGGGACCACCGATATCAGAATCACCATCAGCGTAATGCGGTTTTTTATCGGCAGCCTTCTTACCAAAGATTTTGCATTTCCTTCTTCCATCGCTGTCCTCCGCCAGTCCTGTGGGCTTTGTTCTTTCTGTTTATTATAATATCCTTTGCGGTAAATTGCAAAGAATCCACTAATCTTGTCAAAAATACCGTTTTTCCTAATAAATCCAACAATTTTCACTATTTTCTCTCCTCTGCGGTAAGAAATGAACACCCATTGTGCTAAATCCGCCAGTTTCTCTTGTCAATCTGCCTGATATTCTCATTCTATTTGCCAAAAAAGAGTATCAACTGCACAAAAGTGAACATTTTTTATTACCTTCTTTCCCGCTATAATCATAAATACAGACATTCTGGCTCGTCTGAATATCCCCATATAAGGGGGCTTTTGTAAAAGGAGGTTTTGTTATGCCAGCCGGATTTTGGATCGCAGTAGGAATACAGGCCCTCGTTTTTGTTCTTATGCTGATCGGAAGAAACAAGATCACGGAGGATGATTAAGCATCCCCACTATCAAAACAAAGACGAAGAAAAGAAGAGGTAATGAAAAATGAAATGGACGATTCTCATTATTCTGATTGCCTATTTCGTCGCGATGTTCATCATCGGACTGATTGCCAATCGGAAATCGAAAACTGTTACTGACTACTATGTAGCAGGCCGTGGATTGGGCGGCGTTATCACCGCACTGGTGTATATGTCCAGTCTAGTCAGCGCCGGTGCCCTGGTGGGCTGGACCGGTCAGGCCTCCAGCTACGGCGTATGGTTCATCTTTGCGGGATGTGCCGTTACCATCGCCACCTACATCTGCTGGCGGCTGCTTTCCGGCAAGGTCATGCGCCTTTCCAAAAAGCTGGATCTGCTGACTGTTCCGGACTTCCTGGAAGCCCGCTTTGAAAGCCGCACCGCCCGCCTGATCGCCGGACTCATCCTGCTCATCTTCACCGTACCGCTCATGGTTTCTCAGTTCAAAGCCGCTGGCCTGCTGCTCAATATGGTCACCGGCATTGATTATAAGGCAGCTGTAGTGCTGTTTGGCGTCATCGTATTCGTCTATGTTGCCTTTGGCGGATACTTTGCCGTGGTTTACACCGATGCTGTTCAGGGCGGCCTAATGCTGTTCGGCATCGCTGCGCTGGTCATCACTGCTCTCATCGCAGTAGGCGGCAACCTGGGCGAAGCCTACGCCGCCGCCAATCCCATTGGTGCCGTCAGCTGGCCCACCACCGGCAGCGCGCTTACATCCACAGCCTTTATCGCTGTACTGATGAACAACTTCTTTGGTGCACTGGGCGCCCCCAACTATATCAAGGGCTTCTACTCCCTGAAAGGCCCGAAAGAGCAGAAACGCGGCTTTACCATGATTATGAGTATCGTCTGTGTTATCGAAGTCTGCATCATCGTCATCGGCCTGTGCGGCAAGGTTCTGTTCCCCGATCTGGCCTCCCCGGATCAGACCGTATTTATGATGATCGACAGTCTGCTGCCTCCTGTCCTGGGCGGTCTGGTGCTGGCAGCGCTGGCAGCCGCTATGATGTCTACCATGGATGGTCTGCTGCTGATGTGCGCCTCCACTGTGGAAAATGATATTCTGGTCCGTACCTTCAATAAGAACCTCAGTGAAAAGCAACGCATGACCGTTGCCCGCATCACTGTACTCGTCATCGGTGCCATCTCCATCATTTGGGGCCTCAATCCCCCCGAGATGCTGGCTCTGCTGATGTATCCTGCCTGGGGTATTCTGGGTCTTTCCTTCGCGCTGTGTTTCTATGGCGGCCTGTACTGGAAGCGTCTCAATGCTCCCGGTGTCTGCGCCGGTATGGTGGCTGGTGCCGGCATGTTCCTCATTGGTTCCGCTACCGGTTGGTCTCCCCTAGGCTTTGCTCCCATCCAAATCGGCCTTATCTCGCTGATCATCGTCACTCTCATCGTGACCTACGCCACCAAGCCCACCTCAGCCGAAACGCTCGAAAAGTTCTTCCCGGCCAAGGTAAAAGCCAAGTAATCTCCTCATCATTCAAATGGTGTTTGACCCCCTCAATATTAGTGCAAAGTCCCCACACATGTGGGGATTTTGTGCTATTGACAAAAGCCCAGGAAAAAGTGAAAATAAAGGTAGTTTTCCATCAAGGGAGGGGAGCGTCATGCCAATTGGCTGGTGGATTGCCATTGCCATCCAGGCTGCTGTATTCATTGCCATGCTTTTGGTTCGCCGCCGTATCTGAATCGGCCGGCGGTTTATGACGGAAAGGAACCCGCACTATGAATTACATTGTACAGGCTGTCATACTTGTTTACTTCGTCGGGATGTTCGCTCTGGGCATTCTGGGGGAGCAACGCACAAAAAATACCGCTGACTACTATGTGGCCGGCCGTCAGGTCAACGGCTTCTTTGCCGGAATTGTATATACCACCAGTTTGGTCAGCGCCGGGGCCCTGGTCGGCTGGGTCAGCCAGGCCTGGCAGTGGGGCATTTACTTTATCTATGCCGCCAGCGCCGTCACTGTAGCGACCTTTCTATGCTGGTGGCTGCTGGGGCGCAAACTCTGTACCTGCTCCCGTGATCTCAATCTTTTCACTGTCCCGGATTTTCTGGAAAAACGCTTTGAAAGCCGCACCGCCCGTCTCATTGCTTCGCTGCTTATCATTACCTTTTCCGTCCCGCTGTTGGTAACCCAATTTGCCGCCATTGGCATCCTTTTTAATGTCACCACCGGGCTTTCTTACAGTGCTGCGGTCATTTGTTTTGGCATCATTGTGTTCCTGTATGTCTCCTTCGGCGGCTATTATGCCGTTGTTTATACCGATGTTGCCCAAGGCCTTTTGATCCTGCTGGGTGTCATCATCCTGCTGACCGCTTCGGTCCATCGGGTGGGGCCCTCTCCGCAGCTGCAGTATCAGCAGATCTTCCCCCACGGCTTTATCTCCTGGCCGGATGCCAACTCCCCCATTACCCCCTCTTTCCTGGTGGCCTTCATTCTGCTCACTTTTTTCGGGGCGCTGGGCGGTCCCAACTATATCCGCGGCTTCTACTCCATCCGCAACCGGCGTGCTTTCCGGCAGGGCTTTACCATCACCGTTTTCATCGTGGTCGTGCTGGAAATTTGCATTGTTCTGCTGGGACTGTACGGGCGCATTATTTTCCCGGAAATTGATACCGCCGATAATGTGGTCTACTACATGATCCAATCTCTGCTGCCACCCTTACTGGCAGGTATCGCACTGGCCGGGCTATCGGCCGCCGTTATGTCTACTGTGGATTCCCTGCTGATCCAGTGTGCCTCCACTGTGGAAAACGATATCCTCACCAAGACCTTTCGACTGGGGCTTTCGGAGCGTCGCCGTGTCTCCATTGCCCGTGCCACTGTTGCTATTATCGGCGGTATCTGTGTATTTTGGGGGCTTAATCCTCCCGAATACCTTGCCTTCCTGATGTACCCCGCCTGGGGTGCCCTGGGGCTATCCTTTGCCTGGGTATTCTTCCTAGGACTATACTGGCGGCGGTTCAATAAGGCTGGTGCCATCACCTCCATGGTCACCTCTTCTATTACTTTCGTTGTGTGGAATGCCCTCGGGAATCCTTTGGGCATCTATCACATTCAAATGGCGCTGCTTGTCTCGGTACCGGCCACTCTTATTGCGACCTTGCTTACACCCCCACCCCGTGCCGAGACCCTCTCTCCCTTCTTCGCCCCCTCCAAAGTCCCCTGATCGGGGACTTTTTCATTTTTCTTCTTGACATTTCAGTTCAAAGTGATATCATAAAGATATCATCTATAAGGAGTGACTTCAATGACAGAAAAAATCCTCACCAATAAAAAGCACGGCATGGCTATGCTTATATTCTTCCTGCTGCTTATGGCCGCAGCCATCGTTATGGTCGTCATCGGAGCCATGCGCAATATAATTGCCCTCATTCTTCCCGGCATCGTTATCCTTTGCTTTATCTGGATTCCCATGATGGGGCTTAAAATCCTCAAGCCGCAGGAAGCCTTAGTGCTTACCCTGTTCGGCCACTACTATGGCACCCTGAAAGGTGAAGGCTACTACTATGTCAACCCCTTCTGTACCGGCGTCAATCCTGCTGCCAAGACACGGCTGAGCCAGAGCGGCGATGTCAAAACACTGGGTGTAAAGGCCACCACCGGCGATAACACCACCTCCATTGAAGTAGACACCACCGGCAAAAAGCTCTCGCTCAAGATCATGACCCTCAGCAATAATCGCCAGAAGATCAATGACTGCCTGGGAAATCCCGTGGAAATCGGCATTGCTGTCACTTGGCGCATTATCGATACCGCCAAGGCTGTTTTTAATGTGGATAACTACAAAGAATACCTTTCCCTGCAGTGCGATAGCGCCCTGCGCAATATCGTGCGTCTGTACCCCTACGATGTTGCTCCCAATGTAGATACCACCGGCGACGGCGTTGCCGATGACGGCAGCCTGCGCGGCTCCAGTGAGATCGTTGCCGCCCGCATCCGCGATGAGATCCAGCAGCGGGTGGCGGAAGCCGGTATTGAGATCATCGAAGCCCGCATCACCTACCTGGCCTACGCTACCGAGATCGCAGCCGTCATGCTGCAGCGCCAGCAGGCGTCCGCCATCATTGATGCCCGCAAGATGATCGTAGATGGCGCCGTTGGCATGGTGGAAATGGCGCTGGAGCGCCTTTCCCAAAGTGGCATGGTGGAACTGGACGAAGAACGCAAGGCAGCTATGGTCAGCAATCTGCTGGTGGTGCTGTGCGGCAATCACGATGCCCAGCCGGTCGTTAATTCCGGCAGCCTGTACTGATTATGAACGAAAACCAGAAAAAACAGGTGCCGCTGCGCCTTTCCCCCAAGCTGTACGCTGCCATTGCTGCCTGGGCAGAGGATGACTTTCGCTCAGTTAATGGGCAGATCGAATATCTGCTGACTGAGTGTGTACGCCAGCGCAAGAAAAACGGCAAATATGTCTCGGATGAGATTGATGTTCCCCCAGAACTGGATGTTGAATAACAAAAAGCGGCCCGCCGCAGCACATGCTGTGACGGGTCGTTCTCTTTATGTTTTTATTCAGCATCTTGCCAGCCCTTGCACACATCCACCCAGGCCAGCGCATCGGAAAGTTCATACAGCTCCTCGCAGGTCAGTTCAATAGCACTATTGCTGCTGCCGCACGCCGGGAATACCGTAGTAAACCGTTGCAATGAAACATCCAGGCAGGTTTTCACCCCCGGTTTTACCGCAAAGGGGCACACCCCGCCCACCGCGTGTCCAACAAGCTCCACAGCTTCCTCCGGAGTCAGCATCTTGGCTTTGCAGCTAAAGGTCTCCTTATACTTATGGTTATCTATCTTGGCGTCCCCAGCCGTTACCACCAGCAGCGGTCCCTCCGCTGTCATAAAAGAAAGCGTCTTGGCAATGCGGGCAGGAATAACGCCCACCGTCTGTGCAGCCAACTCCACCGTCGCGCTGGAGGTTGCGAACTCCAGCACCTTATCTTCCATGCCCCGCGCGGCAAAGAATGCTTTCACTTCCCGAATTGACATAATGGTTTCCTCCGATATTTGCGTAGTGATGTACCTATCATAGCCCCCTGCGAAATTTTGTCAAGCGGTGCCGGCATATTTTACTGCAAAAGGTCTTGACTGCCGGCTCATTTCACGGTAAAATGTATAAGCATTCAAAAATAAATGCAGGCATAGTTCATCGGTAGAATAGCGGCTTCCCAAGCCGCGGAGGCGGGTTCGATTCCCGTTGCCTGCTCCAAAAAAAGAGACGCCATATGGCGTCTCTTTTTTTGGAGCAACGGGGAACACTTGCCTTCTTCAAATCACCAATCACAGCCCTAATTTAACGCGAAGGAAAAAACCGCTATGCTTTTCCCTTTATTTATCCTCTTGGGTCACGGGGGAAGTACTATCCTCCTTTTCCGCGGAGCATTCCTCTTCTTCCATCATCTTTTGCAGCGTTTTATTGTGCTTTCCCAGCACTTTACCGCCTTTGCTAAAACCCACCGCAAATAAAAGCGCCACTGCAAAAATGGCAAGAGCGGCCACTGGCACCAACATCAACATGGTTTCTTCTGTCATAACATTCTCCCCCTTTTTATCCCCCATAGTATATCACATTTCGGTTGCCTTGCAAAATTCTCGCTGCCAAAGCAACCCGCTTATTCTGCGTTTCTTGTCATATTTGCCAGTTTTCTCTCTCTCATCTGCATCGATTGTTGCAAAAAAACCATTGACACTTCCCACTGCCTGGTGATAATATTAGTTCATTAAAGCGATAGCAACGCTGTGACTACGGAGGAAAGGAGAAAGCTGCAATGAAAAAGAACTGCTTTATGATGATGGCTATGATGATGCGCATGTGCGGTATGCGCACTTTTTCCGATGCAACTTTTTCCGATAGCTCCATCATCACAGATTAAAAACATCGCGCCATCCATGGGCGCGGCCATCATTTGTTTTTAACCGGGAGACTTCATCGGAAAGTCACCCGGTTTTTGTTTTACCCATATCTTTAGCGAAAGGAACCTCACCCATGAACCTGTATTACGAAGATCTGGTAAGGGCGAACCACCTGCTGGGGCGAATGTGACCTTATTCCCGCCCCTGCTCCGTTCACCCACAACCAAACATCTTGTAAGATAAAAGAAAGGACATTTACCATGAAAAAGACTTTGAAAGCTGTTCTGGCCGCTCTGCTCGTTGTTTGCCTGCTGCTGCCCCTGGCTGCCTGCGGCAACAATGCCACCACCGAAACCAAGCTCAAGATCGCCATTCCGAATGATACCACCAATGAAGCACGCGCGCTGCTGCTGCTGCAGGATCAGGGCTATATCAAGCTGAAGGATGGCGCCGGCATCACCGCTACCGTTCTGGATATCGTAGAAAACCCCAAGAACATTGAGTTCAGCGAAGTAGAGGCTGCCCAGCTGCCCAACCTGCTGCCCGATGTTGACTATGCTGTCATCAATTCCAACTACGCCATCTCCGCCGGCCTCAATCCCACCAAGGATGCCCTGGCACTGGAAGGCTCCTCCTCCGCCTATGCCAATATCCTGGCGGTAAAGGAAGGCAATGAAAATGAACCCCTCGTCAAGGCCCTCATCGCCGCCCTCTCCAGCAAGCAGGTTGCCGATTACATCACCGAAAAGTATGATGGTTCCGTTGTCTCCGTTGTAGAAAACCCCGGCGATGGCTATGATGCCGACCTCGATTACGCTGCTCTGGCCGGTCAGACTATCTCCGTTGCCGCTTCCCCCGCTCCCCACGCCGAGATCCTGGCTGTTGCCAAGGAAATTCTGGCCGCGAAGGACATCACCCTGGATATCCAGGAGTACAGCGACTATGTTATCCCCAATAATGTTGTAGAGGACGGCACCGTCCTGGCCAACTACTTCCAGCACACCCCTTACCTCGATGACTTCAACGCCGAAAACGGCACTCACATCGTTTCTGTTCTCTCTGTCCATGTGGAGCCTCTCGGCCTCTACGGCGGCAAACAATCCACTCTGGATGCCCTTAAATAATTGAAACGAACTGGGGATTAAAAAAGTATGATCGAGATCAAAAATCTGTGTAAGACCTATTCCCTAACGGATGGCAGTGTGGAGGCCCTCAAAGATGTTTCTCTTTCCATCCCGGATGGCGATGTCTTTGGAATCATCGGCATGAGCGGTGCCGGCAAAAGCACCCTAGTGCGCTGCATCAATATGCTGGAACGCCCTACCGCCGGCAGCGTGGTCATTGATGGCAAGGACCTGACCAAAATGACCGAAAAAGAGCTGCGAGCCGAGCGCCAAAGCATCACCATGATCTTTCAGGGCTTCAACCTGCTGATGCAGAAAAACTGCCTGCGCAATGTTTGCTTCCCGCTGGAACTGGCTGGGGTAAAAAAGGCCGAAGCCACCAAAAAGGCGCAGTCACTGCTGGAGCTGGTGGGCCTGGGCGATAAAGCCTCGGCCTACCCTGCCCAGCTTTCCGGCGGCCAGCAGCAGCGTGTCGCCATCGCGCGGGCGTTGGCCACTAACCCCAAGGTGCTGCTGTGCGATGAAGCCACCAGTGCTCTCGATCCTAAGACCACCAATGCCATCCTGGAGCTCATCCGGGAGATCAATCAGAAACTCGGCATCACTGTCATTATCATCACCCATCAGATGAGCGTGGTGGAATCCACCTGCCGTCATGTGGCCATCTTGGAGGAAGGCCAGGTGGTGGAGCAGGGCGAAGTTAGTGCAGTGTTCTCCCACCCCAAATCGGAAGCCGCCCGCCGGCTGGTCTTCCCAGAGGGCAATCCGGAAAGTCTGCTGTGTTCCCTGCCCGGTTCCCGGCTCATTCGTGTGGTGTTCAATGGGGCCGATGCCACCGGCAAGCCCATCATTGCCCGCATGGCCACCGAGATCGGCGTGGAAGCCAACATTGCCTATGCTTCCACCCGCAGCATCGAGGGCCGCGCCTACGGCTCCATGCTGCTTTCCATTGAAGATAAAAACGACGATCTGGCCCGTGCCATCGGCTATCTTACACAGGATGGCGATATTACCGCCCAGGAGGTGACCCAGTATGCTGAATAATCTCTTTTCCGCTGAGGTACTGCAGGAAACACTCTCCATTGTTCAGGGGCAGTTCCTGCTGGCCTTCTGGGAGACGCTGTATGTCACCATTGCGGCCATGTTCTTTGCCGTGGTCATCGGTCTGCCGCTGGGTGTCATCCTGGTTGTGGGCGAAAAGGGCGGCCTGGCCCCCCTGCCCGGCTGGCTGATGAAAACCATCAATGTCATCATCAATCTGCTGCGTTCCGTCCCCTTCCTTATCCTTATGATCCTGCTGTTCCCCTTCACCCGGGCCGTTGTGGGCACCGCGGTGGGTACCGTTGCCTCCATTGTGCCGCTGGTCGTGGCTGCCTTTCCCTTTGTGGCCCGCCTGGTGGAAAGCAGCCTGCGAGAGCTCAATCCCAATATCATCGAAATGTCCCGCAGTATGGGCGCTTCCCCCATGCAGACCATCATTAAGGTCATGATCCCGGAGGCGATGCCCTCCCTCATCTCCAATGCCACCATCGCCATCACCACCATCCTGGGCTACACCGCCATGAGCGGTATCGTGGGCGGCGGCGGTCTGGGCAAGATCGCCATTAACTACGGCTATTACCGCTACAAGTATCTGGTCATGCTGCTGGCTGTTATCCTGCTCATCGTTATCGTGCAGGTGTTCCAAAGTATCGGCACCCACCTTTCGGTCAAGCTGGATAAACGCCTCAAGCAAAATCACTAAGTAATCTCCTCTCTTCTTTTTCTTCCCTATATAAAACCTCCGGGATCTCACCGATCCCGGAGGTTTTCTTTTGAGTAATTATCCGTTTCAAAAAGAACGAATGTTTCGTGTGAAACATTTTCAGCCGCAGCCTTTAGTAGTGATAGCGCTGCCGCTTGGCCAGCAGAAAGACCGCCGAAACGATAGCCGCCAGTACCTCGGAAACTGTGATCGCCCACCAAATACCATCGATATCTAAAAACAGCGGAAGAATGATGACCGAAGATGCTTGGAACACAAGAACACGCAAAAAGGAGATGAGCGCCGAAATGCCGCCATTGCCCAACGCCGTAAAAAAACCGGAGCAAAAGATATTAAAGCCCGCCAGCAGAAAGGAAAAAGAGAACAACCGGAACGCGTGCTTTGTCAGCGCAAACAGACTATCATCAAAGCCCACAAAGATGTAAGCAAAGGGGCCCGCCGCTGCGATTGCCAGCGCCGTCAGCGCCACACCTACCGTTAGGGTCAGTGTGATGCTCTTACGAAGCAGGCTTTTCATCTCGGCCGTATTCTCTGCACCGTAGTGGTAGCTTACAATGGGCGATACGCCGATGGAATATCCGATGGAAATGGCAATGAAGATGAACTGCACATACAGCAGCACGCCGTAGGCAGATACTCCGTCCTCCCCGATATATATAAGAAGCTGGAAATTATACAGCATACCCACCAGCGAGCTTGCAATATTGGACATCATCTCGGACGAGCCGTTGCCGCATGCCTTCAGAATAGGCTTTGCCTCCAAAGTCGGCTTCCCTGTCAGCCGCAGTAGGCTGTTATTCGGGCGTAGGAAGTAGATCAGTGGCAGCACACCGCCCACCACTTGTCCAAGGCCGGTGGCCAGCGCCGCGCCTGCCAGCCCCCACCGGAAGCCCACGATAAACAGAGCGTCCAACGCGGCATTGGTCAGGCCGGCTGCGACTGTCACAAAAAGTCCCAGCTTTGGCTTTTCCGCCGCCGCTAAAAAGCTTTGGAAAACATTTTGCAGCATAAAGGCAGGGGTAAACGCAATAACAATGCGTCCATATAGCACACAGCCCTCCATCATCTCGGGGGTCGCACCCAGCAGCACACACACCGGCCGTATCACCGCAATCCCGATGGCCGCCAGAAGGATCCCCAGCAGCACGGTAAAGCACACCATCATGCTGAAGTAGCGGTTCGCCTTTTCCTTATTGCCCCGCCCCAGCTGCTGCGCCACCTGTGCCGTGCCGCCGGTGCCGATCATGAAGCCCGCACCGCCCAATACCATAATAAAGGGGAAAATAAAGTTGAGCGCCGCAAATTCGGTTTTGCCTACCGCATTGGAAACAAACAGTCCATCTACCACGCTGTAGATGGAGGTAAAGATCATCATGATAATGGTCGGCATGGTAAAGCGGATCAGCCGACCGTAGCTGAAATGGTCGGAAAGCCGGATCGGCTCCCGTGCGCCATTTCTTCTCTCTGCGTTCATTTATTATTCTCCAGTTTTCATTTTCTAAAATTTCCGGCAATCTCTTTCTTTGCTGAATCATATGGTCTGTACCTGTGCAGACAGCAGCGTATTTTAGCATAGATATCTGTAATCTGCAAGTTTTTATTGCCTCACAGGATACGGGCGTCCCTCCGCTTTTATCGTGCCGCCACCCGTCACGGGCGGGCAGCCATCCTCCGCTTCGGGACGCCCTCATTTTTCTCTTATTCGGGGAACTCCAGCTCGCACGCACCTACCGCACGAACAGTCAAATGGGTACAGCTTTCTTCGCCAAAGGTCTCCCGCATTACCCGCAGAAAGCCCGCTTCTCGCTCTCTTGGCACCAGTGCCTGTACTGTACCGGCAAAGCCGCCGCCGTGTACCCGCCAGCCGCCACAGCCGGCCAGTTCCCGCCGGCATAGCGAAAGTGCCAGTGCCAACCCTCGTTCATTCGGGTCAGCTGGGTAGATGTTCTGCAGCTCCTCCATCGAGGATTCCCCACTGGCCAGCATCTCCTCCAGGTAATGCTCCGCAGTGGGTTCCCGCAGAGCTGCCGCCAGCCGGGGCACCCGTTCGTTTTCCTCAAAGAAATGCATCGCCCGCAAAATTGCTCGGTCGCTCACCTTGCCGCGCAGGCCGGGCAGCCCCGCGTAAAATTCCGCCGGATCTACCTCCCGCAGCACCCGGCAGCCAAACTGCGCTGCCACCGCTCTCATCTCCCGCGGGATGGCCGTGTAATCCTCAGTCAGGTCGGCATGGCTCCCACCGGTATTCACCACATACATCGTCATACCCCAGCGGGCAAAGTCGCAGGGCAGGCGCTCCACAATAGGGGCCTTCGGGCAAAGAAAATCAATGGCAACCGCGCTGCCCACCGCCGAAGCGGTCTGGTCCATCAGGCCGCAAGGCTTACCAAAGTACTCATTTTCGGCATACTGGCCTATGCGCGCCAGTGCCACCGGCAGAATGGCCCCATCATTATACAGGGCATTCTGAATTTGCCCCAGCAGCAGCTCAAAAGCCGCCGAAGAGGACAGCCCGGAACCGGTGGGAACAACGGAATCGGTCACACCGGCAAAGCCGCCGGCCGCATACCCCTGCTGCCGCAGCCCGGCAAAGACACCTCTTATCATGGAGGGGGAATGGCCCCGCTCCTTTTCGTAATGGGTCAGGTCGCGCCAGTCCAGCGGGGGCAGCGGATGGCTCTTGCTGCCTATCTCCACCGGTCCCTCCTTTTGTGGAGATACGATAGCCAGCTTGTCCAGCGTAACAGCAGCAGCCAGCACCCGGCCGTGCTGGTGGTCGGTGTGGTTGCCGCCCAGCTCGGTGCGGCCCGGTGCCGAAAAGATGCGCACCTCTTCCCTTTCCCCATACAGCCTGGTAAACTGCTCCAGCAGGCGCAAACAGCGCTCCCGTTGCGGCAGCGGGTCATCGCTCACATACAGCCGGCGCAGTGCCTCATCGCAGGCGCCGCTTTGCAGGGCTTTTTTCCATTGGGCCGCAGTTGGCATCGTTCGTTCCTCCGTCAATTCAGGGTAAAGCGCATCTGCACCGGGTTGTGGTCGGAATAGGTAAACCCAGTCTGCACATTCTCCAGGTAGGTCACCGTCACATTGTCGCTTACCAGGAAGCCATCCACAATAATGGTGAAGTTCCCCTCCTCATAGGGGATATCGCAGTTGCGGCAGGTGGGCTCCACCTTGCCGTCGGTATAGTTATCACAGCGGGTCAGTCCCTCTGGCAGCATCTCCGCGGGGAAGGGCTGCGCCCAGCCAAAATCGGTCATCTCACCGCCATTCAGCACCTGGGTGGAGTTCCCGGTAAAATCATGGTTGAAATCGCCGCCGCACACCACATAGTTGCCCTTCTGGTATTCGGCCAGCATATCGCCAAACAGCATATTCATCTGCGCGGCCCTTATTTCATCGCTGCCGCCATAGGCCGAAAGGTGCACATTAAAGAGCACAAGCTCCTTCCCGTTTTCCGTGGGCACCCGGCTGATGGTATAGCACCGGTCCAGGTCAAGGAACTTGGAAAAGCCGGTGGAAATGGGCAGGCTGCGCCGCAGCGCACCGGTGATGCCGACACTGCTGAAGGTCACCATGCTGCTGTTGGAGCTGCCATGCGGCTGTGTCAGCGGATACATGAGGAACGCTGAATGGTAATTGACGGCATCCACCTCCGCCATCTGCGGGAAAGCCGCCCGCAGGATCTCCTGCTCATCGATATGGTAGCTGCGGGTGGAGTCAAAATCTACCTCCTGGAACAGGATAAAATCCGGCTCCAAGGAGGAAACCTTCTCTGCTGCCGCATTGATGCATTCGATCACACTTTCGGGGCTTTTTGCCCAGGATTCCACCCCACCATCCATAAAGAAGGTGAAATCATCGGTATAGGCGCCAAAGCCGACATTCTGCGTCACGATGGCATATTCCTCGCCCAGCCGCACCGCCAGGTCAGTCTCCTGGGGATTGCGGATCTCTAGCTCCTGGTTATCGGGGATGCGGTCATAGCTCAGCATCACATATCCCACATAGATAATGACCACCGCCAGCAGCACCGCCAGCAGAATCAAAAGCGCTTTCAGCAGTTTTCTCATGTTTCTTCTCCTCCCCACTTTCGCGGTTTGTTTTACAGCAGCTCCAACAGATCCTCTTCCTCCAGCGGCTCCGCCTTGGCCGTGTCATTTTCCCGGTAGCCGGTCATAATGACCCTAAACAGCTCCTTGGTGGAAGGCGGCGTATAGCTGATGGCGTTGGCGCCGGCCTCTATCGTCCGCAGGATGGATTCTTCGGTGGGACCGCCGGTAGCGATGATGGGCACATCGGGGAACTTTTCCCGGATCTTCCGCACCACCCCGGCGGTACGCTCGGCAGCGGAAACATTCAGGACCGAAGCACCGGCCGCCAGTCTTGCCGCGATATCATAATTTTCACTGGTCACGGTGGCGATGATGGGGATATCCACCACCTTTTTCATCGTCTCCACCGTCTGGTTGCGCATGGGTGCGTTCACCACCACACCAAAGGCGCCCTGCGCCTCGGCATCCTTGGCCAGCATCACGCTGCGTATGCCGTCGGTAACGCCGCCGCCCACCCCGCACACCACGGGGATGGAGGAAGCGGAAATGATGGCGTCCATAATGACCTGCTGCGGTGTAAAGGGGTAAACCGCCAGCACCGCATCGGCATTACAGTTGCGGATGATGGCAATATCGGTGGTGAAGATCAGCGACTTCATCCGTCTGCCCATAATGATGATCCCACTGGCTCGGCGGATGACCGAGGGCAGGGCAAGGCTGTTATGATCCCGCAGCGCACTGTGGATAAAGGCTGGGGGCTGTCTATGTTCTTTCTGGCTCATGGGGTTCCTCCTTTGGGGTTGGGGTCGCTGGGTTTATATTTTATTTATTATACCATATTATCCAATAAAAAGAAAGCCCGGAGGGTGGCATCTCTCCGGGCATCTTCCGCTATTTGTGATAATTTTCCGTTAAGACTCAGCTTAATAGAAAGTGGCAACCTCCTGCTCCGGTTCCTCAGCCGGGATGCAGGCGCTGACCGCCAGCACCGGGCCGCGCTTGCCGTACACAGTGCTGTACTGGATATTCACATTGGCTGTCACGGTATACCAGCCGCCATTTTCCAGCTTTTCAGGGCTATATCCCGTGCAGGCCAGCCCCATAAATGTGATATCCTCCACGCAGCAGGTCATCACATGCCGCCCGCACACAAAGCAGTTTTTCAGGCTGCGGTGCTTGGTCACCACACGCCCCTTAAAGCGCACCGTCTTGCCCTGGTACTTTTCCATCTCTTCGGTCAGGTCACGGTACCACACGGCAAAGTCCGCATCAGCGATCTCAATGATCGGGGCCTCAATATCAAAGGGCAGCGGGTCCTCTATCTCATCATAGTCAAAGTTGCCGTCCACATAGTCATAGCCTATTTCGGTCCGGCGGCTCACGCCCCGCACCACCTTGTGGATCTCCATTTTATCGGCGCCCACCGGGGCCCGGTTCAGCAGCACCATCTCACAGCTGGTCAGCTTATCCACCATCAGGCTGCGCATATTTGTGTTGTAACTCAGGAAGGTATTGTAATCCGCTATCATCACTTCCTGGTAGATCATCCAGCCCTGCGGCATCTGCTCGTACAGGCGCTGCAGCTGCCACATGCCGTTATATTCTATCACTACCCGGTCCACCCGGTGGATCTTCTGCCACTCGCCCAGTTTGGCGGTGGTCAGCTCCTCCTCGCTTTCGATGGGCAGGATATGCACATTCTTCATCAGCGGGTGAGAAAGATCGTATTCCTCCTCGCCCTCCTCACACAGCACCAGCAGGGTGTGCTCCCCGGCATTGAATTTCTTATCCTCCAGCGTTTCCCGGATAAAGCGGGTCTTTCCCCCCTCCAGAAAGCCAGTAAACAGGTAAACCGGGATCTCAACAGCTTTTGCCATTCGTCAGTCCTCCGTTTTTCAGTTCAGGTGGAACAGCGAAGTCAGGGCGTCCTCCTTCAGCTCGGCGCCGATGACGCACAGACGGCCGGTGACACCAGCAGCGCCATTACGGATCTCCACCTCACCGGGAACATAGTCAAAGTGCAGCCACTTGCCGTCCGTACCGGCTACAATGCCCTTGGCCCGCAGCACCTGGCCGTAATCGCCGGTATCCAGGGCTTCCAGCGCGGCAGCCAGCTCCTGCTTCCCGTAGGGGTGGGCGGTCTCTTTACCCCAGCTGGTAAATACCTCATCGGCATGGTGATGATGGTGATGGTGGTCATGTTCATGGCAGCCGCAGCCGCACTCATCGTCATCCTCGTCGTGATGGTGGTGATGCTCATGCTCGTGGTCATGGTCATGGCAGCCGCAGGTGCAGTCCTCGCCGTGCTCATGATGATGGTCATGCTCGTGCTCGTCATGGTCATGCTCGTGATGATGCTCATGCTCCTCGTGGTCATGGCCGTGCTCATCATGGTCATGGTGATGGTGATGATGCTCGTGATGCGGCTCGTGCGCGATCTCCTCGAGCACCTCGGCAACCAGATCGCGGCTGCCCTCCATGGTCGCGAGCAGCTGCTCGCCGGTCAGATCCTTCCACGGAGTCGTGACGATGCGCGCGTGCTCGTTCAGGCCGCGCAGCATGGCGACGGTCTCGTCGAGACGCTTTTCCGGGCACTCAGCGGTGCGCGAGAGCAGGATAGCGCCTGCATGCGCGACCTGATTCTCGAAGAACTCGCCGAAGTTCTTGAGGTACATCTTGGCCTTGAGCGCGTCAACGACGGTGACAAAGCTGTTGAGCTGAACGTCGAGGTGCGCGTTCTGAACCGCTGCGATAACGTCGGAGAGCTTGCCGACGCCGGACGGCTCGATGAGGATGCGGTCGGGGTGGTACTGGTCGACGACGTCGTGCAGCGCCTTGCCGAAGTCGCCGACGAGCGAGCAGCAGATGCAGCCTGCGTTCATCTCGTTGACAACGATGCCTGCGTCCTTGAGGAAGCCGCCGTCGATGCCGATCTCGCCGAACTCGTTCTCGATCAGAACGACCTGTTCGCCCTTGAGCGCGTCCGCGAGCAGACGCTTGATGAGCGTGGTCTTGCCTGCGCCCAGAAAACCGGAGATAATATCAATTTTAGTCATGATTGTCGCTCCATTTCATTAGTTGCTTTTCGCTTGATAGATATTATACCACATTTATCGCAAAAAGAAAAGTTTTTTAGTTAGCGAAGGCTAATTTTGTATAAGCGGAAAGCCGCGCGGACATACTGCGGATAAAAGGAGGGAAAAGACCATGAAACATTATGAACCGAAACATATCGCCGCGCTGTCCGACCGCGGATTTTACACGATTCTGACCGTGTGCGGACTGATCATCGCGGCGAGCGCGTGGGTGCTCTGGATGCACGCCGGGTCGAGTGCAGAAACTGCCGTTCCCGAAACGGGCGCGCCTGTCATCACGCCGGCGGAGGATGTTCCCGACCTGACCGTGCAGGATATTCCCGTGACGGCGGAGGAGCCGGAGAGCGGGGAAGAAACGCCCGTCGAGGCCGAAGAGCCTGTTTCCGTGCCGGAGCCGACACCGGCGGGCACGGTTTCCG
>ERZ780177.1184-NODE-1184-length-25595-cov-9.433164_pt1 | contig 25595 bp, 23 predicted proteins | sample MGYA00510973_ERZ780177 | MGnify/ENA primary metagenome ERZ780177 (study PRJEB29588, sample SAMEA2144396) | human gut metagenome | biome: human gut; feature: human-associated habitat; material: faeces | place: Denmark | collected 2008/2010 ...
TATCATCCACATAAGTAAAGTCACGCTTGCAGTTACCGTAGTTGAAAATCTGAATCGTCTCGCCTTTCAGCAGCTTGTTAGTAAAGCCGAAGTACGCCATATCCGGGCGACCAGCAGGGCCGTATACTGTGAAGAAGCGCAGACCCGTGGAAGGAATGTTGTACAGTTTAGAATAGGCATGTGCCATCAGTTCATTGGACTTCTTGGTCGCTGCATACAGCGATACCGGGTTATCCACCTTGTCATCCGTACTGTAAGGCACTTTTTTATTGCTACCATATACGGAAGAACTAGACGCATAAACCAAATGTTCCACCGGAGTATGTCCTTCATCGTAAGAATGGCGGCAGGCTTCCAGAATGTTATAAAAGCCAATCAAGTTTGCTTCCACATAGGCATCAGGGTTCGTAATGGAATACCGAACCCCTGCCTGCGCACCGAGGTTCACAACGATTTCCGGTTTATACTGCTCAAAGATAGCTTCAATCACAGACTTGTCTGCCAGATTACCTTTTACAAAACTGAAATTTTCAAACTGTTCCAGTTCGTTCAAACGAGCTTCTTTCAGACGTACATCATAGTAGTGGTTCATGTTGTCCAAACCCACGACCTTGACATCCTCTACGGTGGAGAGCAGTCTCTTTGCAAGGTTAGAGCCGATAAAACCAGCTACACCCGTGATGAAAACGCTCTTGCTTCTCAGATTGATTTTCGTTTTAATTCCGTCATTCATGTACATTCTGCACTCCTCACTTTTTCTATATAAACAGTAACAAGCCCACGGCGGGTCGCACAAAGGCAATCCACCGTAGGCTTGAACTCTCCTTCAATCTTTATTTGTTGCTCCTTTTTGTGGGTCAAAACAGAGCTTCCAAAAGCCTCCTACATATAACCCCCAGGATTTCCCGCTTCTTGCAGTTTTTCAACAAATAAAACATTTGAAGGACAACCCAAGCCGTCAAAACCCTTTAGTTATCGTAGTTTTTCTTGGTTGACCCTATTATATCTCTAGCCCCTTTCTTTTCTATCGTCGGAACGCGCTTCTGCCGGATTTCCTCATAGTTCGTGCTATCGATATCGTCATACTCTGCACCGCTCACATGATGTCCAGACCGGTTGTAGCAGGTCACCTGACAGCCTTGCTGCGCCATTCGCGTGCACAGCTCCTTTACAACGATCTCCACGCCGCCCTCTCTTGACAACCGCTTCTGTCCAAATACCGCAATTCTAAGGTCTCTCTCCATCTCGTCTCTCCAACCGTATTCCTTCCATGTACTTTTTTACTCCCCACGCCCCAGCAGACACACCTTGAAGGTTTTAAAGATAATCTTCCAATCCACCCAGAAGCTGCGCTCCTTGACATACTTCACGTCCAGATCCATCCACTCTTCAAAGGAGAGGTCATTGCGGTGCGGCGCGATCTGCCAATAGCAGCTCAGGCCCGGCGTCACATACAAACGCTGCTTCTCATAATCCCCATACTGCTCCACCTCGCGGGGAAGTGCCGGACGGGGGCCAACGATGCTCATATCACCCTTCAGGATATTCCACAGCTGCGGCAGCTCATCGATGCTGGTCTTGCGGATAAACTTGCCCACGCGGGTAATGCGCGGGTCGTCCTTGATCTTGAACACAGGACCATCCATCTCGTTCTGATCCAGCAAGTCGTCCAACTTCGCCTCTGCATTGGGGCACATGGAGCGGAACTTATAGAATTTGAAGGGCTTGCCGTTGCGGCCGATGCGCTCTTGGCTGAAAACAGGGCCAGCAGACGGGTCATCCACCACAATTGCGATAGCCGTAGCCAGCATGACCGGTGACAACACCACCAGTGCCACAGAAGATAAAATAATATCCTGCGTCCGACGTCCGATCCAGTACAGGCGATGGTCGCGCAGATTTTCCTTGCGATTAACTTCAACTTCTTTATCGATTCCAACAGTATTCGTAGCCATTTTTTCTCCTCACATAAATCCTTGTCTATGCACTTCTTATCGTCATTCGTTTTATCGCAATTTTCAGAAATAGTGCCCTATCAACACGGCATATTTGCGATATGCAGTTTGTGGATGCTGCTTGCGCATTAAAAACACAAACTGCTATAAAGTAATCCCTTTAACTCACACCGTTCCCGCAAGCACCTTCCTTTTAGATAACCGTTCCTCTTTTCCTAAAACCGGCAGACCGTTATTCCTGATCTCCGGGCAAGCAAAAGCCCTCGGACGACAGCTTCGCCCAAGGTCATTTCAAATGCAATGTGGCCGTAATGAAAACCAGAACGTCATGCTACAGCTCAAGCGCCGTATGTGCATTGCTTCCAGTATGCAATATTTCACATTTTTGTAGAACCTCAACAAGCCCACTCCATTTTCACCTTTGCGCATCACGCCAGCAAGGGAAACAGCAGTGGGCTTTTTATTTTGATCTATCATTCGGGTTTCCTCATGATCTATCACATGATTGTTCGCAAACAGACATAAGCCCACTGGATTCACCTCCTTACCGCAATCAAGGCGTATCCTTCCATCACAAAACAGAGGATACCAGTTCTTCTACGTGGCCGTCTGAATTCTCTTATTATTCTATCATGGTTATATCTGGGAATCAATAGAAATCCGAGGAAATGTATCCATCCATGTTTTAGAAAAAAATGCGATTCAGCCAGAACTTTTTTTGCACATTGCCCAGTTTCGCATGAAAGCTCCAGATGAAATCATCGATGGACAAAATGTGTGGTCATATAGTTGTCCAAGGCGCTGGAGAGTGCAGTTATAAAATTACAGGAGGCTCCTCATGGATACTTATAAAATCGCTATTGACACCTTTCTTGCCGAGACGTCCGAGTGCAAAGCCAGTGGGTGCGCCGTCTTTATCGGGGCAGACATCGCATTTCAAGACATCCAGCTGCATACACACCGGAACAAGTCAGAGCTGCATTTCATGGCCGGACACACCATGCTTTCCATCCCCCTTGCCAGCATCCTGAGTATTGAAAAGCTGGTATTGCGAGATATCCAGTCCACCAAGTATGAGATCATCACCAAAGAGAGCGGCACCATTACCCTTGACGTTGTTTAAAAATGCACCCGTAAAGACAGAGATTCGCCGGGCTGTGAGAGGACGCCCATTATTTAAAGGAGAGCAGCCATGACCATTATATCAGCGCAACAAAGCATGTCTTGACCCATTGAACTCGATTACCAATTTGGTAATTGAGGTAGGAAGTCACACACGGTACTCTCATGATTCGCTTTCAGGGGCAATCAATTTAAGTACCCCTTTTTTGCAGCCTAAAATTCCGCCACGAAACGGTGTCCACCACATAGACGCCCTCGCATTATACGGTAACGCGCCATATTTTGAAATTCATTTTTTAATCGCATCAATCCAGATAGGACAACGGCTTGTGATACCATCCGCCGGGCAGACACTTACTAGAATATAAATAATTGACAAATTGAGGTACCCACATACATTTCCAGACAGAATCACACCGCAGCAGATGTTTTTCTCAACTATTTGAGATATTTCACTCTGATCAAATCGTCGCCCATTTCTGATATACGTCCTATTGGTGAAGGATTGATAAAGAGGAAGGTATTCGCTGGCGCTCATACCATTTAGATCAACTCCAATCTTGAAAAAGCTCACAGGTTCGCTTAGTCAAGATTTCCGTTGGCGTGATCATGTTAACCGAGCGTTTCTGTCCCGTCCTCATACTTCGGCCGTTCAAGAAACACTCGGCTAACACAACCACGCAAAAAATCAAATATAGAAGTCGAATAAAGAGCAACACCTGTGTGCATATTTTTCACTTTTTTATATAGCATAGTGAATTTCGTGCGCATTTTACTGCTTTGTGACCCACCAAACCTTCTTATTTCGCAGTTCTCCACTTGTTGCGCGCTTTTTCTGTAGATCGTATCCATATTGCTGCAACCATTGACGTGCGCAGGTATAGCTTGGCAACGATTTTTCAGCGTGTCCATCTGCCTTGTTGTAGATGTGCCCCAGCTCAAAGAAGATTTTCTGCCACTCTTCGTAATAGCGCTCTTCATTCAGGTGGGCATCCAGATATGCAAGCAGCGGTGGTGGTTCAAGGGGTTCAACTTTCGCAAGCAGGCTTTCATCGATTTTTTTCAGCAGCTCTGTTTGATACCCCTGTTCAAGCATTTGCAGCAGAAAAACACGTTCTACACGAGCCTGCAAGGTCGCACGTTTCCGCCAGCAGTATTCACCTTCCCGTGGGTCCAGAACGACTGTATGGCTTTTTTCAGTATTTCCACTGTTTCAGGCTGATGCAGGTATGCCTTCCTTGCCTTCCTATCATCAAACCATTTTCGATATGCCTCGACCGGTCCTAGCTGATACTTCTGGATTTTTTCAACTTCCCCTTCCAGACGTTCTTTGGGGTAATCTGTAATGTACTGTTTTGCAGGCTGTAGGGTCGCTGGTACGATGCTCCAGATACTCCTCCATGATCTTGACCAGTGCCTTAGAGAGCGGCACGATCTGTTGATTACGCGCCTTCATGTGGCGGAAAAACACTGTCCCGGCGGAAAGGTCCAAGTCTCCGATCTGCAGGTTGAGCAGTGTGGACGCACGGCAGCCGGTACCAAGCAGGAAGTTGACAATGACCCAATTGCGGTATTCGGCAAAGGAGCACGTCTTGCAGTCCGGTTCCTTCAATAGCTTCTGCAGCTCGTCGGTGGTGTAGGGCTCCTTGATCGGATCATCGGCACGCACCAGTCTGATCGGATACTTTTCCAGATAGCCCTTTTCCATGCACCAGTACAAAAACGCACGCACCATACGCAGGTTCGTATTGATGGTCGTATCGTGGAGCTGTTGGTCCTTCATATAGAAGATATAGTCCTCCACCGTTTCCTCTGTGATGGTATGAATGGACTGTTCCGTATCCCCCAGAAACCGAAAGAAGCTTCTGCCCTTTGCGGCGTAGAAGTCGAGCGAGCCTTGGGAGAGGTTCTTGAGCCGGTTGTACTTTTGGAACCTTTCAAAGGCCTGTTGGATGGTGGGATTTGCCTTGGCAGCGGGTCTTAAATCACGGTTACGCACGAGAGAGACTCCTCCTTTTTTCGCGAAAAATCCCTCTCGCCCGCTCAACACTTCCAGAAAATGGAACAAAAAGAAAAAGCCTAAAATCATTCGAATCAACGAATAATTCTAGGCTTTCCGATGCCGCCGACGGGGGTCGAACCCGTACTCTGTCTCCAGAAAGGGATTTTAAGTCCCTCGTGTCTGCCAATTTCACCACAGCGGCGCAAACCCGGCTTACAAAGCCCTGCTGCCCTCTGGCTTGGGAGGGAACCGGGAATAACAGGTGTGAGGTAAAATGTCATCCAAATGACTTGCCGTCACTTGAAGTAACATGAAATTCAGCGATATTTATGATACAATAGTTTCCGTACTTTGTCAAGAAAAACCGCTTATTCGGTGCTGCTTACACCTTGCCGCCGTGCAGCTCGGCGTACATCCGGGAGCGGCACTCGGCCACTGCGGGGGTCATATTGACGTAGTGCTTGTGGGGGCACTCCAGACGCAGCTCGCTCTCCCAAGTTTCCTCGGTGAGCTGCTTTGCAATATAGGCTTTCTTCTCCGCAATAGAGGGCAGTTCAATGGCCAGCTTACCGCCCAGAATATGCGGCACCAGCAGCGGACGCACAGCGGTGGGGGTAAAGGTGATGGTGCGCTCGATGGCGTCTGAGTCCAGATTGACCATGGTGACCGGCTTACCGGCCTCGATGACCTCGCCGTCCATGGCAATCAGGTCACACTGCGCCTGACCGTTTTCGTCGTACAGACGCCACGGCATCTTTTTGCCCGGGATGATGGCCTTGCTGGCGGAGTCCGAGCACTTCATCTTGGGGGTGTAGCTGCCGTCCGGCTTTTTCACCGCCACCAGCTTGTACACGCCGCCGAACACGGGGTCGGAGGCAGAGGTGATGAGGTTTTCGCCCACGCCGTAGGAGTCGAAGTGTGCGTGCTCGTACAGCTCCATGTTGGCGATCTTTTTCTCGTCCAGACCGTTGGAGGCCACCAGCTTGATGTAGGACTTCCCTGCTGCATCCAGCGCCTTGCGCAGGCGCTTGGAGCCTCGGGCCAGGTCACCGGAGTCGATGCGGGCGCTCTTGACGCGGCGGTTGGGGTCGTTGGGGTATTTCTCAATGAGATAATCGTCCAGCTTGATCAGGTTGGGCAGGCCGCTTTCCATAATATTATAGGTATCCAGCAGCAGGCTGACCGAATCCGGGTAGGTATCGGCAAAGGCCTTAAACGCATCGAACTCGGTGGGGAAAAACTCAATAAAGCTGTGCGCCACGGTGCCCACGGCCTTGACCTCTGCGCCGAACTTCATCTCGGCCAGACAGTTGGCCGTACCGATGCAGCCGCCCAGCACTGCGGCGTAAGCACCATCGTTACCGGCACTCTCGCCCTGTGCGCGGCGGGTGCCGAACTCCATGACGCTGCGAGGGGTGTGGGTGTTCAGACCGGTAACGCGGGTGGCCTTGGTGGCGATCAGGCTATGGAAGTTCATGGTCTGCAGCAAGTAGGTCTCGATGAGGATCGCGCCCACCAGATCGCACTCGATGCGCACCATCTGTACATGGGGGTAGCAGACCGTGCCTTCGGGCAGGGCGTACATATCACCCTGCCACTTGTAAGTGCGCAGATACTCGCAGAACTCCTCGCTCATGCCCTTGGTGCGCAGCCAGTGGATATCCTGCTCATTGAAGTGATAGTCCAGCAAAAAGCGGGTCAGCTTGCGCTGGCCTGCGCTGATGGAATAGCCCTGATTATCCGGGTTTTTGCGGAAGAACATATCAAACACCAGCGTGGTATCCTTAAAACCATGCAGGAACAGGCAGTTTGCCATGGTGAATTCATAAAAATCCACCACCATCGCGGGGTTATCGTAGTCCTCATCGGGGATATAAGGCTCAACCTTGATCTCGTTCATGAATGTTTTCCTCTCTATTTATACCCGGCGTCAGTTCTTCCCTACTGCGCGCCGCCTGCCGCTTGCCCGGCAGGGGGATCTGCCGCCCTGTCATGACAGAGCGTTTCTATCATGATAGCACGATTTCCCTGCCTGTGCAAGTATTTTCGCGCAAAAAGACCGCTGCACAAACGCTGTGCAGCGGTCTCTGCGCTTATAACAAATAAATCAGGCTCAGCCGTTCATAATGCTGGGGGTGGCGTTCTTCAGCACAACGTCGTGGCTGCCGCCCTCCACGATGGAGGTGGAGGAAACAACGGTCAGCTTGGCCTTCTGCTGCAGTTCGGGGATGGACAGAGCGCCGCAGTTGCACATGGTGCTCTTGACCTTATACAAGGTGGTCTGCACGCCGTCCGCCAGAGGACCTGCGTAGGGCACATAGCTATCCACGCCCTCCTCAAAGCTCAGCTTAGTGGAGCCGCCCAGATCATAGCGCTGCCAGTTGCGGGCACGGTTGGAACCTTCGCCCCAGTACTCCTTCATATACTGGCCGTTGATGCGCACCTTGTTCGTGGGGCTCTCGTCAAAGCGGGCAAAGTAGCGGCCCAGCATCACAAAGTCTGCGCCCATAGCCAGCGCGAGGGTAATGTGGTAGTCATGGACGATGCCGCCGTCGGAGCAGATGGGCACATAGATGCCGGTCTCCTTGTAGTACTCATCGCGTGCCTTGGCAACCTCGATAACAGCGGTAGCCTGACCACGGCCAATGCCCTTGGTCTCGCGGGTGATGCAGATGGAGCCGCCGCCGATGCCGATCTTTACAAAGTCTGCACCAGCCTCAGCCAGGAAGCGGAAGCCCTCGGCGTCCACCACGTTGCCGGCACCCACCTTGACAGTGTCGCCGTAGTGCTCGCGGATCCAGCCGATGGTGCGGCTCTGCCACTCGGAGTAGCCCTCGGAGGAGTCGATGCACAGCACATCCACACCGGCCTCTACCAGTGCGGGCACGCGCTGAGCGTAGTCGCGGGTGTTGATGCCGGCACCCACAACGTAGCTCTTGTTCTTATCCAGCAGCTCGTTGACGTTTGCCTTGTGGGAGTCGTAGTCCTTGCGGAACACCATATACACCAGATTGCCCTCGGCATCCACCAGCGGCAGGGTGTTGATCTTGTTGTCCCAGATGATGTTGTTGCAGTCGTGCAGGGAGGTGTTGGCCGGAGCAGTGACCAGCTTTTCAACGGGGGTCATAAAGGTGGTGACGCAGGCATCGTCCGGGGTGTGGTTGATGCGGTAATCGCGGGAGGCCACGATGCCCAGCAGCTTGCCGCCCGGAGTGCCGTCGGCAGTGATGGCGATGGTGGAGTGACCGGTGCGTGCCTTCAGTTCCAGCACGTCATGCAGGGTGGCAGTGGGAGCCAGATTGGAATCGGACACCACATAGCCGGCCTTGAAGCTCTTGACGCGGCGCACCATGGCGGCCTCGTTCTCGATGCTCTGAGAGCCATAGATAAAGGAAACGCCGCCCTGACGAGCCAGTGCAATGGCCAGCTTATCGCCGGAGACCGACTGCATGATGGCGCTGATCATGGGGATATTCATCTGCAGCGGGCACTCCTCCTGCCCCTTGCGGTACTTGACCAGCGGGGTCTTCAGGCTGACCGCCGTAGGCACATTCTCCGCAGAGGAATAGCCGGGGACCAGCAGGTACTCGCCAAAGGTGCGGGAGGGTTCTTCGTAGAAATAAGCCATAATCAAACTCCTTTTCTCTTAGGGTGTATCTGAAAAGTCGAAAATTTAGCCTATTTCTACAAGCACAGCTGGATTTTGCGTTAAACAGCCTTGAAATCCACAAAGGATTCCTGCGGCTATTTGCCTTAAATCCCGCTTGTGCTTGCGAAATATTCGTCATTTTCTTTGTTTCCAGATACACCTTTAACGCATCCGATAAAGATCAGCATCAAAATCCTTCATGTTTGCTGCCTATAAATTGATTGTATATACTTTACCACAAAGCCCGCAAGAATACAAACCCCTGCCGCGCCAAACTTTATAATTGTCCTTTGCGGAAAAACAGACAAATTGCCAAGCGTTTTTAGGCATTGGTCATACTTTGATTTTTGAAGTATCACTTTTGCAGGCAAATCAGAACTTGCAGAATGCAAAAAAGCTCGTCCGGAATACCGGACGAGCCCTTTTGCACACGAAGCGGGACACTGCCTGTGCGGCGCATGGATCATAGCTGTGAAGGAGAACAGCCGGAGGAGGAGGATCCGCGCCCAGTATCCCAAAAACAAGAAGAAAAAGATTTCACACACAGCCTTGGGACTTTGCCCTTGCTGTAACCATATTGTAACTCTTTTGAAACCATTTTGCAATAGGGCATTGTAATTTTTTTGTAATTTTTACGCTTTGCACATATTTTCGCTTGAGTTATTGTTTGTTTTTGTGTTCGTAACGATAATTCGTTATTTTTCTTCTTCTTGCTTTTCTACCGCTCTTTATTGCGTGCTCGTCTAGTTTATATTCCGTTATATTATGTCATACCAGATTTGAAAAAGTGGTGTAGTAACTGGTGTAGTAAAAAATGTCCAATTTATAGGAAGTTGACAATTCATTCTTATAAAGTATATAAAATCACTGAATCATCTTTCGGAACTCCGCAACTACTTTTTCAGCATCTACATGACTATAAACATCTAATGTCATATTGACTTTACTGTGTCCCATCACATACTGGACAGCCTTAATGTTCATCCCAGATTCTACCATTCTGGTGCAGAACATATGCCTTAAAGTATGAGGTGTGATTGCAGTTGGAAGTTGCTCTTGCGGATTAACCTTATTGTATCTCTTTATAGCTTGTCGCACATTTGATTCAACACTAACTGCTGAACGAGGGCTGTTTTTGTAACTGACTTGTAGAAAGCCACAATATCCACTTACGCTCGGCTCTTCATCCAGCTGTGGTCTTGTACTTATAATGTGTGAAAATGCTTCTCTGGCTTTTTGCGACATTGGTATGATGCGTACACCACTTTTTGTTTTTGGAGATTGGATTGAGAACTCTCCATGAAGATATACAAGCTGGTGGTTCACATTTACAATTCCCTGCTCTAAATCAATGTCACTTACGGTTAATCCACAAAACTCACTAACACGAAGTCCGGTCTCATATAAGATTATAAGTTCATCAACGTGCTGACTGAGATAGATATCTTTTTTGCAGAAATCAACAAGACTTGAAAATTGTTCATTCGACAGAATAGTTTTTGTCTTGTTTTCTTTTGGCACAACTTTTGAAAGTCGAAAGCTAAAAGGATTCCTTGACAAAATTTTATCATCGCAAGCAAGTTCAAAAGCCGGTCGTAATATTCCTTTATAGTTATTTATTGTACCATAGCAGTACCCCTTATCATACAGTTCTTTCATGAACACTTTTGCTTCTGTCGGTGTTATTGATGCGATTGTTTTATTGGCAAAAGTACACCCAGAAAGAATTTTCATGAAAGTATCTATGTTCTTTGTTGTTGTCTCCTTTAAAGACGGCTTATGAAGATCGGAATATTTTTTAACGAGCTCTTTCACCGTCATCGAGTTTGCTATTTGGTCGATGCCTTGTATTTCAGATTCTGTTAAACTTTCAGTCCTTGCTCTTAATTCTTTCAAGTCGCCAGAATAAATAGTGTGGCGCTTTCCAAACTTATCTGTCCAACGATACTGGTACAGACCATCTTTACGTTGCGACTCACCCTCTTTCAAAACACGTCCTTTATTGTCTTTTCTTCTTTCCATAATAAGCTCCTTACGTTAAATAAAGAGCTCCGATGTGACAATTTGATTATATCACATCAGAGCCATATATTCAAATGGAATATGTTTGTTCTATGTATCTTTCAAATGCTTTTCGTTTAACAAGTTGCTTTTTACCAACAAACATTATAAATGGGCAATTTCTATCTTGGAGAAGTTCGCGGATTTTACATTGTCCAATATTTGAATAAGCCGCAGCTTCTTCGATTGTCAATGTCGTCTTTTCCCAAATTGGGACTTCATTCATCCAATCACCTCTTCCATCTTATGTTCACCATACTTTGCTACACATACATTATAAAGCAGCATAGCGCGTGTCATAAGACCAACCCCACCGATACGAGGGGTTACATTGATATCTTTCATGTCATAAACAGCGTCAGCGCAGTCACCGTGCTGCTTGCCATTCTCGTCATAATTGATACCAACATCGATGCAGACATCTACGTTAAACAAATCTAACGGCGAAATAAAATCGCGTTCCCCAACCGCAGAAATGACAATATCTACAAGACCGTCGTGGAGAGCGTAATAACGAAGAGCGTTTCCGCTGCTATTCACAGAGATCACATTACAGTGCCGTTTAATCAGCATATCAACCATTGGTTTACCTACGATATCAGATTGACCACACACAAGCACATTCTTGCCATCCAGATCGTAACCGATGGAATCAAAAATCTTCATAACGCCAAGCGGAGTGCAAGGATGAAATGGTGAGGTAGAATTAAAACCATCAACGTCAAGTTCGTCTGGAATAATGATATTCTTAGGATTGATATGTTTGGGCAGAGGTAGCTGAACGATGATACTGTCCACATCTTCCCAATTATAATCTTCTAGTATCTTGTTATTTAATTCATCCTCCGTAATATTTTCCGGCAGCTTGATAAGCTCCGCTTCAATTCCAACCTCTTCACAGTCATGCAGCTTGCCGCGAATATAAGCGTTTGATGCATGGTTGTCCCCTACTTGATAAATATGTAAAATAGGAGCATAGTCGATTTCTGTGATAATATTCTTGATTTTATTTTTCATATCTTGCGCAATAGATTTACAATCAATAATCATTGTGAACCTCCTTTATATTAAGAATCCAAGTTTTATAAGAATGTCTGAAATAGTTTCCTAAGTTTTGCGCTGAGAGCGTCATTTTCAAGATATAATGAAGAATTCAATCTGAACTTTCTGTACGGAACGTTTTCAGATGATAGATAAACATCATAATTGATGTCGTCCATTGTGAAGGAGTCATTAGTGACAACTTTGGCGGTCGGTAAAAAACATTCAAGTAATGAAATATCATAATTGAAATCCTGACAAAGAGATTTACCAAAATCATCAATATCTGGAATCTTCTCATTATCGATATAGTCCCAAATATATTTTATTCCAGTTAGACCATCTTTCATGAGGCCATCCGTTTTTACCATTTTGTGTAGGTCTGTATCAATCAAAATAAATTTACTATAGAATCCAGAAAATCCTCCATTAGACTGTAAAAGCAGCTTCATATGTTTTCTCCTTTATATTCACTACTACTATACAGAATATTTCGTAGCTGATTGATAAAATCATCCACAACGCATTCACTGCAATCTAAATTAGCCGTACACATGCCACAGCTATCAGTATAATGGTGCAGTAGATCTTCGATTGATCTTTTATAATATTCTGTTTGGTCTTTATAAAACCCTAATTCTTTGGTCATTTTATTACCTCACTGTGCTAACTCCGTTATTCTTAATCTGCCCTTTCTGTGCATGGATAATCACAGAGTCTGCATTGACAATACTGGTCGATTTATATTCGATATACGGAGTATTACTATCGTATACAATCTGTACATGGCCTTTGATATTCATGTATGTGCCATTACAAAGAACTGTAAGCATCTCATAATTTTCTGCTGGAATATTGGATACCGTAGTGGATGTATATCCGTAGATGCCCGATTCCAGTTCTTCAATAGTAGCAGTCCATTCAATCGGGTTGTACTGGCGATAGATTTGTTCTCCAATCGTCCATACAAAATATCCAACAATAAGAGTAATGAGTACACCGACTGTCAAAAACAAGATCTTTTCTCCAAGAGTGAGTTTTTTGTTATTATCATCCAAGTCCAACACCACCTTCGTTTACAATATAGATACCGTTGTCTTTAAGATATTCTATAAATTCTTCATGTGGCAACTTATCGGCAAGCTCACAAATAGTGTAGTTACTTTTGCCTTTCACCCACTTTGTTTCTTTACGCAAGCAAGACCATTGATGTACACGAAATTCCTTGCAACGCCATTTTAAATGAAATGAATCTGCACATAAATCGCAAATTGGTATCTCTACATAAAAGTCCCCCGGATAGTGTTTTCGTCGCCACCACTCCATGTCATAGAATACAATACCATAGAGTTCAGGATAATCTTCAAACCCATGTTCTCTAAAGTTAATATGCCCTCTTATATTTGTTGCGTATAAAATATAGGATGCGGCACCATGTAAAAATAAAATAACCCCTAGAGTGCTGGGAAACCCTAAGAGCCATATCGCCTATTGTTATATTTATATAATGTAGGAATCGAAAGATAGAAATAAGGATATGGATGCTATATGCTGAGATAAAAGCTCGGTTTTATCGTATTGTCAAAATATGGTAATAGTCGAGTGCTAAGTAGCGTTTACAATGGGCGGTCAGCAGCCGATCCGCTTCCCTATTATATAATGTAGGAGGGTGGAAGGTTCATCGACTAAAAAGGGTCAGTGAGCAACCACTGGAAGGATAGTCAGTTCTGGACGAAAGTTCAGAAGTCCACCTCAGACGTAATCAGACGACTTAAAGAAGTAGGTGGAAACAAGGAGACGTGCTATTCTCTGGCGCGATATAAGAAAGAGAAAAATGATTGAATAATTGAATAAAAAGAAAAAGTACACTGTTGTTCGTTGACAGCGTACTCTAAAAAGTGTATAATAAAAACAGCCAAGGACTCCTACAGACGAAGCCCTCGGTGAACAGTTTAAAATGCAATGTAAATGCTTGGACACATTCACATCACAGAAAGAGCCACCTACTGCTAATAGGCGGCTCTTTTACTTATCACGGCTTTCGCTATGATGATGTAACATCTTGAAAATTTCAAGAAGCGTTTTGACAAAGCCAGCAAAGCCGAAAATCAGCATTGCGACATAGTAGACCGTAGTGATCTCAATAGTCATTACACATCACTCCTCTCGGTATAGACTCACCGAAAGGGAGTAAAAGATATGGCATTCTCCTTCTCGCCTTTCGGCTGAATAGGAGGACGTTCGCCTATATACGTCTATGAAAGGAAGAAAGTAAACGCAGAATCCTTGACTGCCCATTTATTATACACGCATCGACACGGCTGTGTCAATACCACTATAATGTAATTTATAATACATAGAGAAAGAGGTTGCTTTTCTGAAGTTTTCTGGTTATAATAATATTACAATCGCGTATCCAAAATATACGGAGGTGTTTTATTATGGCTAGACCCAAGGGGAGCAAGAACAAAACAAAGGTTCTCGATGGTATTGATTATGCAGCACAGATTGCTGAGAAAAATACTGCCGCAGAATCTATTGCTCAGGAGATTGCAGCACTCGGCACAAATATTGCCGCACTGAATGCTGAGAGAAAGTCTAAGGAAGCAGAGCTGAAGAAAATCAATAAAGAGATTGCAAAACTCGAAAAGAAAAAGGCTGATGCGGACGCAAAGGTTGCGGAAGCTGCAAAGAAGGCTGAAGCTGAGGATGTGCTCAAGAAGTTGTTGTCTAGTGGTGTGAGTGCAGACGAGATTCTGGAAAAGCTTAAATAAGGTATCATCATAAAACAAGCCCGACTTCCCTACTGCTGGGAGGCCGGGTGTTTTATTTATGTTGCTTTTTATGATAGCCTATGATACACTCTTGTAAAAGGAGTGTTGAATCATGGAAAACAATAAAAAGCATGTGCCGGATTATGAAATTTCAACTTATCAAAGAGACGGTAATTTCACCTATTCTCCGAATCAGCCAAAAGCAGACACATCAGTTTTAATTTCTTATTTTAGAGACAGAAGTGCAACACGGAATAACAATAAAACTACTGGAGGTGCAAATGACAGAACTGATAAAACTAATAAATAATGTTACTATGCTGTTTAGTGTCTTTGTGCCTGGCGTGTTATGTGTTTCGCTATACACTAAATTGGCATTAAAGAAAATCGAAACGCAAAGTTTCTTAGCACTTAGCGTATCAATCGGTTTTGTAATAAAATATATCGTTGACTATATCGACACGTTTTTATCGAAAGCACACATTGGACTCAATGGTTTTCCTATTGTTGTGGTCTACTCTGTTGTTGGTATCCTGTCAGCAATTGTATATTTTAAATTAAAGAATTGTGTATGGGTTCGCTGGAAGGCGTCAAAACATTTTGGTGTAGATACTGCCGATAATATTTGGACAAGACATATTGATGCAGAAGGGCAAACTAATGTTCTTCTTTATTTGGATGATGGAACATATATTCTTGGACGTATTGACACCGTTGATGATGAATACATCACTTTAAGCCATCATTCTTCTGCAACTACGCCAGATGGAAAAGATATGGACGAAGCATCAAGGCATCCTATAAGCACAGTAATGTGTGTTCCGATGTGCCACGTTAAGCGTTTTGAATTTCTGTACGACAACAAGAATTCTCATCTTGCTAGATGGTGTTTGCGGTAAATTGAATATAGTAAACACACCCTTGCTAGATTTTTAGCAGGGGCTTTATTTATGTCATTTTAGTTAGATGCACCTTACCATTCGTAACCACAATTCCGGCATTTAAACGTCTTCCCTGCCTTCTTGGACCAAATGCCCCAGACTACTGCATCAACAACCTTACTGGTTCCGCTAATCTTTTCAATATCAGGTGAATGACACGTGGGACAGGTAGGAACGTATTTCGGATGTTCTTTCTCCTCCAATTCAGCTCTATATTGAGCGTCAAATTCGGTAGCTTTGAGTTGTATTTTCTTTAGGTGCTCTTTATCAATCTCTGAGATATTTCTTTTAGGATTGGTCTTTGCTTTCCAATCGTACTGTTCTCGTTCTTTCATTCGAGTCCAGTTCTCATATAAAATAAGGTCTCTTATACAAAAGGCACACAACGTATCCCATCTTGAATAAAATTTATCGCAGAACGGGCAGTATTTAACATATTTTTCCATTTTTGATTTCTCCTCTCAAACCGATATTAACTTTCTTCGGCGTTAAAGATGGAAAGATTGAAGCGACTGCACTAAAGCGAATTGCAGATTCTTTAAACAACCTCATTAACACTTATGTTGCATGGGCAGACACTGTTGGGCAGGATTATAGCATATCTAATTTTATCAAATGGCTAAAAAACAGTCAAGGTGAGATTGTAGCAACAGAGCTTAGAATGTACGCTCTCAAAGCGGCCACACTCGCTCTGAATATGGTTTTTGCCATGTTTGCAAGCTGGGCTATTTCTGCTGGAATGAACGCCTTCATTAACTGGATGAAGAATGCAAAGACGCACTCGGAACAGTTGATTTCTACAATGGAAGATGCTCATGATGCGGCAGAAGAAGCACAGCAGGATGTTGATGATATCCAACAAAAGCTGGATGACCTTGACCAGAAGGTAAAAGACATTGGTGCAGAAAAAATCGAGGACATTGTTGACCCACAAGAGAAGGCAAAGATTCAGGAAATCAACAATCTGCTTGAGACTCAACTTCGATTGAAGAAGCAAATCGCTGACGATGAAAATAATAAAGCAAACAAGGCTGCGTCTGACGTATTTAATGACAAGTCAGAAGTTGTGGTATCTAATGAAACCCCAACGTCTTATGCGGAAGCTGACCCGAATGGCATTGGAGTGACTGTCACTCAGTCTAAGAATGTCACACGGACGGAAGCTTTGCGTGAGCATACAGCTAGAGTCAACGAGCTGTCGGATGCTTATGTAAAACTCATGTCGGATGAGAATGCAACCGATGAGGAACGTGCTCAGGCAAAGAAAAATCTTGAAGATGAAATTAGCCTTACAAATGATGCTGGCACAAAAGTTTCTGAGCTTGCAGATATGTACGAAACAGATGCTTCTAAATACGGAGATGTTTCTGCCGAAGTTCAGGAATGTACAGATTCAATGCAGGGAGCAAGTGATGCTCTTGAGCGTGCAAACAATCTGTTAAACGGTACAACAAGCGTTGAAAATACAAATCTTGATGCCTTTAAGAGTAAATTCAAGGACGTAATCGAGGAAATCGATAATGGCTATCTGTCTATGCAGGAAGCTATTGCTCAATATAAAGACCTCTCTCCCCTTCAAGCATTTGGCAGTATGACTGGCGAGGCCATCATCAACATTGATTCTGACACAGCTCATCAGACTGAAGCTGAAGCTACCGCTCTTGCAAAGCTTCATGAAATCGCTGACGCAAATAATATCTCGTTTGAGGATTTGATCGGTGCTTTTGAGCAACTTGGTATTGTCGCCACAAGCAACACTGATGACGTTTCAAACTATGCTTCTCAACTCGAAGCCACAATGGGTGTCATTGACGACTTGCAGTCGGCTTATAAGGCGTGTTCTACTGCTGTTGAGGAATACAATAAGTATGGTTATTTAAGTGCTGATGCTCTTCAATCTCTGCTTAATATAGATTCTCAATATTTGAGCTGTCTTGACCTTGTGGATGGGAAGCTTCAAATCAATAAGCAGAGATATGCAGAATTACTGGCTGCTCAGTACGCTCAAGCAGAAGTTGAAGCTATTGATCAAGCCATTACAGAGCTAAACACGATTGCAAAGGGCGATGCGGCAGAGAAAACTCAGACCCTTACGACTGCAACAGAAGATGAGAAAAATAAACTCGTTGCTCTTTGCCCTGCCCTTGAGGACGCAACTGTTGGCACTGGTGAATTAGCTGCCGCTTTAGCAGCTGCGCAGGGTGCCGCAAACGGTGGAAATGCAGAGCAGATTCAGGCTCAAATTGATGCCGTTATGGGAGCTTTGAATACAAAAATCACATTGTTGAAGAAGAACACTCAAGCGGCTATTAGCAGTGGTACTTCTCTCGGAAATCAATTGAATGGTTTCAATGAGAAAACAAATAAGGCAAATAAAAACAACAAATCAACAGCAAAATCTGTTACCGACGTGTCTTCTGCTTTCGATACCTTGAATAAGGCTATGAAGGAGTATAACCAGTATGGCTATCTGTGTGCTGACACAGCAAAGTCTTTGGTTGGGCTCGAAGACAAGTTCACTGCTTGCCTGACTGAACAAAACGGAAAGCTCCAAATCAATGTAGAGCAGTTCCGTAAGTTTGTGAAAGAACAACTTAAGGAAGCGAATGCCGCAAAAGATGGCGGAAAATCAGCTGATGAGATGAAAAAAATTCTGAACTATCTTGATCAGAATGTAGATACAACAACCATCTCTTTTGAGCAGTTGACTGACGCTATTAAAGGCTACGGCACTGCGATGGACAAGGCTAAGGAAAAGACGGACGCTATAAAATCCGCTTTTTCTGGTCTGTCAGAGGTCATGAATAACAAAACTGACAGGAACAATCCGTTTGGTCTGCTTGATTCTGACGATGTTGAAAAGCAGCATAACGCATTGATGCAACTTGCTAAGGATACAAACGTATTCAAAAGCAAGGCATATAATCCTGAAACCGGAGAAGTTGATTTCAACAGCAAGGCATTTAAGGATTCTGTTGTTGAATATCTAAACGGTATGGCAGACGCTGCTGCTCAAACTGGCGGTGCTGGCGCAAAAGCCATTGAGAAGAATTGGCGTGATGCAGCTAAAGCAATTGCAGATGGAAAAATCAGCGTAGAGGAGTTCTACAATGGACTTGGATACTCTCTTGAGAAGGCAACCAAGGAAATTGACGACTTCCAGAGTGGGTTCTCTGACATCACTGATATTGTAGATGAGTACAACCTTTATGGTGGTTTGAGTATCGACAATTATCAAAAGTTGATGGCACTCTCCCCAGAGTATCTTTCTTGTCTAAAGCTTGAGGGTGACCAGCTTGTATTTAACGAAGCCGCTTACAAGCAACTACTCATTGATAAACTCAATGAGATGATTGCGACTTATGAGCAGACAGATGCGACAAAAGAACTTGCTAAAAGATTAAAAGAGCTTCGTGACGGTCTTTTAAATTCCAAAACTGGGTTCAAGGATGCAAAGGATGCTGTGGAAGAATTTAAATCCGCAATGTCAAATTTGAAAGAGATCCTTTCTTCTGTATTGTCGATATTTAAGAAGTTTAATGACAAATCCAACAACGACCTCAAGATTTGGGGCGATACGATGAATAAAGTCATCGACAAGCGGATTGAGGCTCTGAATAAGCAGAAGGAAGCTCTGGAAGAAAACAACGAAGCTACCGAGCGTGCTATTGAACTTTCAAGGGCACAAGATGCTCTCGCCCGAGCCGAACAGCAGCGCACGACCCGCGTGTATACTGAGAACGGTTACGAGTGGCAGGCAAATGCTGAAGATGTGCGCACTGCACGCGAAGACCTTGCTGATAAGAAGCGCGAGTGGAATAAGAAGGACGCTGAGAAGGCTATTGACGACCAGATCAAGAAGTACAATGAGTTCAAGGACAAGTTGTCTGAGGTCATGGATGATATCGGCAAGAGCTGGAAGAATTACCAGAAGGAGCTTGAGTACACCGCACAGATCCAGAAGATGACTATCACGCAGATGGAGGGCTCACTAGACGGCTATCACAATAAGATCGTTGCAAGCCTGAACACCGGCAGTGTAATTACTGGCATCCAAAACCTGATTACAAACCTTGAATCACTGATCAATACGCTCACGAAGGTAAATAACCTGTATTCTGCAATTAAGACTGGTAAGTACGAAGATCTCGGCACAAAAGGTTTGTGGAATACGATAAAAGGATTCTTCAATAAGGGTGGCGAAGAAGCTGCTGCAGAATCTGGAAAAACTGTTGAAACATTCTTCGAGAAATTAAGTAGCAAGGTGCAAACCTCTGGAAACGGTCTTATTGAAAAAGTTGGTGGTGTCTGGAAAGCAATTAAAGCCGGTGCCCATGAAACATTTAGCGGTTCCGGTGGCGGTATTGTCTCCACTGTTATAGACGGATTCAAGGCAATTGGTGGCGCTGTCAGTAAGAGCAAAGTTGGTTCAGCTCTTATTAAAGGTGCGGGAAAACTAGTTGCTGGTGCCGGAGGACTTATCAAAGGCGCTGTTGGTGCTATAGGTGCTGCTGGTGCTTCCGCGATTCCTGTTGTTGGTGCCGTAGCTGCCACTGCCGGACTTGCTATTTATGGTACTGCGAAGAATTATAAACACCAAAAAGAAATCTGGTCCAACAAAGAAGATGGTTTTGGCAAGAAGGCAATAAAGTCCGTTGCTACATTCATCTGGGATACCAGCCCGATTGGTGCAGTTGTAAATCTGTGCAAAGATATTTTTGGCAAGAGTAAAGAAACTGCCGAGAATACAAAGGACACAGCCAACAGCAGTTCCGAAACCGCCGAAAACACCAAGAAAGCTACCGGCGTCACAAATCTTACGATAAATGCTACACAGGGCACTATAAGTGAAGAAAACAAGACTGAGCCAGTCGAAGAAAAGAAACAGTCCAAATGGGATAAATTCTGGGGTTCTAAGTTCTGGTTCTGGAACTGGGGCAAGAAGGCGTCCGGCGATAAGAAGATCAAACACGGCGGCACTTACAATGTTGATGAAGCTGGCCCAGAAATGCTGGTGCGTCAGCCTGCTTCTGGTCGTTATACCTATCTTGAGACTGGCGACGGTGTTGTTCCTGCGGACATTACCTCTCGTCTGTTTGAGATGGGCGGCAATCCCGATAAGTGGTTCAGTGACCAGCTGGCAAAGAATGGCTCTGCCTCTATGGTACAAAGTCGTAGTTCTGGCGGTATTTCCCTGTCTATTGGCGATGTGAATGTGAACAACCCTGTTGGCGATAGCGATGCACTTGCTTCCGAGCTTGTGAATCGTCTACCAAATAGAATTGTGCAGCAACTTAACAAACGATAAGCAAAGCATTAAGCAAAAATAAATACGAAGTATACTTGGCTCAGGGTGGGTTGGGTAGGTTGAGATTGAGTATACATATTATAAAGGGAGGGACGAGATGTCACAAAAAAGTCAAGACGCAATTGATGTGTTGAGCGAGGTTATCGTAGATACGATTGATAAAAAGCTCGGCACTGCAAAATTTGATAAATCGCAGACTGGCGTGGTAACTGCGGTGAATGGGAATACATACACGATCGCGGTGTTTGGAAGCCAGTACAATATTACTTCTGACCAGATTTTTACCGTTGGACAGAGTGTAGTTGTGACTGCGTTGCAGGGCGATATGAAGCGGCTGGTATGTTCCCCCGATAATGTTGGTACAATGAAAACAGTGGACAGCAAGGTCAAAGTAGTTGGAGACCAGCTGTCCTCTTTTATTGATAAAGATTTCGCTGATACAGTAATTCGATATACAGATGTAGGTAAGTTCTTTAACATTAAGGATCAAATTGATTCGCAAATAGTGTTATGGCTATACAATGGAGCGCCATCTAACTCTACAACTCCAACAAAAGACTGGTCAACTGATGATGCAAAACGATTACATGTTGGTGATATTTATTATGATTGTAACGAAGAAAAAGCATATACTTGGACAGATGAATATGAATGGCTTACTGCCGATGACGAAAACTTATTAAAAATTTTGAAAATAGTAAGTAAAGAGTCCGATACCGCTGATGGCTCTCGACGTGTTTTCTTTAATACTCCATCTCCACCTTATAGTAAAGGTGACGTATGGGCAGATTATAGTTTCAATGGCTATATGCTTGTTTGTCAAGTTTCTCGTCCTATATCCGCTAGTTATAATCGTTTAGATTGGGTGGTAGCATCAAAATACACAGACGACACTAAAGCGGATGAAGCGTTGGACAGCGCCAATAAAGCAAATGCCGACCTTGCTACTTTTAAGACAGAGTATGATTCCGACTTGAAGGTAACAAAAGAACAAATAGAGGCTCGTGTAACTGCAACAACGTATACCGAAGATATGTCTAGTTTAAAAAAGCGTGTTTCTACTGCTGAATCAAGGATCACACAGACTGAAAAAGATATCACACTGCGCGTAGAAAAAGACGATTATACTGGCGAAAAACTTGTTTCTATGATAAGTGCCCAGCCAGAATCTGTAAAAATCAGCGCAAAAAATATTGAGTTAACAGGAGCCGTTACGATTCAAAACGGACAAACTGTCTTAAACTCTGAATCAGTGAATAATAGCATTACGCAAATAGACGGAGGCAAGATTACAACCGGAACAATCGATGCAAACAGATTGAATTTAAGCGGTGGTTTAACGATTGGTTCTGGCGGAAGTATCACAATTGGCAACAATACAATATCTGCCGACAAATTGGCTTCAGGTTCTGTTTTTAAAGAATTGTGGAGAAACTATGAAGAGACAGAATATAAAGTAGGAACATTTAGTTTTGATAATTCGCAGACGCAATATAATGAGCTTTTATTCTTTTTTAGAGGATTGTTTAAGAATGGAAAAGTGGACGACAGTCAGGAAGGAACTATAACCCATGTCGAACAAGTTCCAACAGGAAACACAGACAGCTATGGAAATCCAGAATATGAAACCCAGACGATTATTGACTCTAAAATAAGAATAGAGACTTATTATACTTCTACGAATACTATGGTCGTTCCATTAATTACAAATTCGACAATTTGGTATCATACTTTTTTTAGTTATCCGTCTGCATACTTTGTAAGACAATGGGAACATTATAAAGCAGACCCGTCACAAAACATTATTCAGGGAACATATAAAGAAGGCATGTCATTTAATACAGACGTTGTTGATAATATGGATTATCAATGGTGCAATAGTAATATTATGAGATATTTTTCAGTATCTGTTTCTCAAAATAACACTGTCACAGTTACGTTTAAAAATGCTTTTAGATATACTACCAAAAAAGGTTTTTGGGATGATTCAGGAAAGGTTTCAATATACCCAAACTATGCTATCCCGCGTATTATTTACGGAATAAAATAAATTAGTAAAGGAGGCGTCAATTTGGCAAAACCGATAATTTCAAAATTTTCAGTAATAGATGCAGCGCAGAAAAACGCGGTGCGATATACCTGTTATGATGACACGGTGAATGAAGTAGAGTATGTAGTGTGCGACAATGCCTCCGGTAATATTATTATTGACCAGAAAGTACAGACAAGCGGGGCATCTTCGATACGGACATTCACGTTACCAGCGGGTCTTGTACATAATAGATTACTTCCCTACTATCTTAAAATTGCAGTAAAAAACCAGAGCGGCAAGCAAAGTGATCTGAGCGATGCCGTTCTTTTTTATTGTCACGAAAAGCCAGTGCTGAAGTTCACAGACGTTGATTCAACCACTGTAACAACAATTCCGTTCCCTGCTTTTTCTTTTGATGTACAGTATAAAAACATCGAAGACCAGGGAGAGACACTGAGCCTGTATAAGTATCAGCTTTATGATGGAGATAAAAACCTGCTTTATGAAGAGACACACTATGGCACTATCGCACACAGCTTTAACGTAGAAAGTCTTGATAATAATAAGGTTTATTACGTGCGGGCAACAGGAGAGACCGTAAATGGTTATCTGTTGGATACTGGCTTTTGCGCGTTTAGGATTGCATATAATGGGCAACTACAGAATCTTGAAATCGTAGCGAAAAACGAAAAAAGAGAAGGAAAAATTAAACTTTCGATTACTATAACAACGGAAATGAGAGACAACTTTGATTTGATTCGGGTCAAGCGAAGAGAAGTTGGTAAATATGAGTGGACAACAATTTATGAGAGAAGTATCAAAAATATAATCGGCTCTATCTCGTTTGTTTGCCATGACAAATATGCTCGTGGTAGAAAGACTATGTATCAATATGCAGCTGTCCCTGTTGTAGATGATATTGAGCAATTGTCTGCATCTGTCAATGTTGTCAGTGAATTTGAAGGCGCATGGCTGATGGATAAGGATACTTCGTATTATGTCGGTCTCGAGCCGAAGGTAACTGGTGTGACACGCAATCAGGAAGCCGCCGTTGAAACAACACTTAGCAGTAAATATCCCATTGTGTTCTACGGCAGTGAAGCGAACTATTACAACGGAAACTTCTCTGGCGTTATTATCAAATGGGATCAGTCAATAGATATGTTTGATTTTGATGGTTCTGTGGACTATCGTGAAATATTTATTGACTGGCTGACGAATAAAAAGCCAAAGGTTTTAAAGATGTACGACGGTCGCGCATGGCTGATAAACGTAAACGGAAATGTTTCTTATTCTGACGATGAGCACCCAGACAAGGTGGAAATTTCGTTTGATTTTATAGAGACTGGCGATTTAAATAGCAGCAGCGATATGAAGAACGCTGGTTTAATTTAAGGAGGTGGGCCATGACTTACTTACCAACAGAAGAAGATCTGGCCTTACTGAAAAGCCGGTCAAAAAGATTGTACTGTCGTATTGAGTTGTTGAATAAAAACTACCAGATTATCGACATGATAGAAGGACTTGCATTAAGCGGCTCAAACTCTATTGATGCAGATTCAGATACGCGGCGTACATTTAATCTTGATATTTTTCCTAAAAAAGGTTTTTCTATTTCTCAATTCTCTACCGAAGAATGGACAAGTAAAATGCTGCGTCTGCGTATTGGCATGAAAGCGCCAACAAGCGAATCGTTGATTGATTTAAACGATATTACTCCTTCAGAAGATAAAATAGAGAGTGTTATAAAAAACGATATATTATACATAAGTAAAGCCATAGAGTTACGACAAGCAATATGGAGATATCAAATTGGTGGTTACGCACAGTATGGAAATATTGATAACATAAACCGTCAACGCATCATGTGGACAGAGCAAAACAAAACAAAATATGCCGAATTTCTAAATGAAATTGGCGAAGGAGGCACGTATTCAACAGTTCTTGGTTCTATTAGTGGGTATGAGTTTAATAAAAAGGAGTATCAAATTGCGTACACGCCAATGCTTGTCAATGCAGACGGCACGATTATTCCGTTATTGGAAAAAGATATTACTTCATATCTTAAATCGATTTTTAGTGCAGCATGTAGTTCTATTCAAAAAGATGCCACAACACTACAGAGTAAGATACTGGAATTGGACGCCATTGGTATTGACTGTACTGTATACGGGAACAAGATTCGTGTGAAAGATATGATAGCTGCTGTTGAAGGTGGTGTACACAATGGCAGAACATTGACCGCCGCTGACGTTGCTGCTATTTCTGGTTGCACTGAAGAAGAGCTAGAAAAGTATTTTCATGGTACAAGTAGATATCTTGGTTATTCCATGCATGACATTCAAGGTACACTGTGGGAACTGAAAGATGGAATGGATCAGATATACGATTTTTATTATGATTTGCTTTCTGGGCAGTCAAAGGCTCGCTATGGAACAAACTTTGTAGATACGGATGGCGTGCACTGGTATGGCGCAGGTTCCCTCTGTCAGAGCCGCTTCAACTACCGCATAATTCTGGTCGGTCAGCATATCGCACATACCACCAGCTTGATGAATCTCTGTTTTATAAGTTGCATGGAGAGATTGCCTGCTTGGAATTATATCTGTAACGCCATCAATAGATAAGATTTCCTGCTTTAATTCCTCATTCAATGGATTTCCCGCTGCCATAACCTTTTCTTCTGTCATTTCAGAATCCAAATAAATTT
>ERZ780177.1189-NODE-1189-length-25504-cov-17.117451_pt1 | contig 25504 bp, 41 predicted proteins | sample MGYA00510973_ERZ780177 | MGnify/ENA primary metagenome ERZ780177 (study PRJEB29588, sample SAMEA2144396) | human gut metagenome | biome: human gut; feature: human-associated habitat; material: faeces | place: Denmark | collected 2008/2010 ...
GCGATAAGGTGTCTCGCGATAAGGTGTCTCGCGATAAGGTGTCTCGCGATAAGGTGTCTCGCGATAAGGTCGGCAAACCCATCACAGAAGGCATTGTGGCGGGCGTTGATTCCACGGCGGAGGACGCCGTGAAGTCAGCCAGAGGTATGGCCAATTCTGTCGCAGACGCCGCCACCATTCGGAACATTCAATCTAAGTTTGAGTACGGTGCATCCCTCGTCACTCGCCCCTCCCCCAACACCCCATCCGCCCTGCTTCAAGCAGCGACAGCGGCGGTGCCAAGAGGGGCCACAGCCCGCGAGGTTTACCAAGTGGAGATCCCGCTGGTCATCAACGGCAAGGAACTCTACCGAGCAACATTCAACGACCTTCGAGCGGCACTGAACGGAAACGCCCGTCGGACCGCGAAATCGTCCCTGATCTAAGGGGGTGCGTGCATGAAAGCAAAACTTGTGCTTAACGGCACCGACATCTCCGGCTATCTAGCGGAGAGCGGAATCGCGCAATCTCCCATCTACCGGCAGGAGAGCAGCGTGGTCACCATGGACGGCATCGAGCACCGGAGCAATATTCGCAAGGTGCAGCTCGACGTGGAGTTTGCTCGGATGCGAGCGGAAAACGCTTATGCTATCGCCGACCTCATCACCCAGCCATCCACGGTGACCTACCTGGACCTGGACGGCACAGAAAAAACCAAAGTGTTCTGGGTAGAGGGCCCGGAGATGACCCAGGAGAAGGTAGAATCCGGGATCACCTGGGTGGAGGGCGGCTCCATGACCCTTGTAGAGAGGTGATACCATGCACACGACCAGCGACCTCTACAACCAGATTTTCTCCGATCCGGGCCACTGGACAGAGCTGAAATTGGACATTGCGGGGCAGGAGTATACCCAGGGGAATATTGTTTCCCTGTCCATCTCTGGCGGGCTGTTCGATACCCCGGGGATCGGGAACGTAAATGCCAGGCAGATCGACATGGAGATCATTCCAATCGGGACCATCCCAAGGCAAGCGCAAATTCAGGTGTTCGTCCGGGTGTGCTTGGGCGAGCAGGCCAGCGAATGGATCCAAAAGGGCGTGTTCTTTTTTTCCACGCGGGAACTGGATAAGGTATCCGGCATCCTCACGGTAACTGGCTACGACGCTATGCTCAAGGCGGAAAATGTCTGGCTCAACGAGGATTATGTGTATGATAACTGGCCCATGCCCCAGGAAACTGCTGTGGCGGACATTGCCCAACGCATGGGCGTTTCGGTGGATCCCCGCACGGTTCTCTCCGATGATTTCCCCGTTGAGTATCCTGTGGACGAAGAAGGGGACCTCACCATGCGGGAGGCGCTGTCCTTCATCGCCGTTTCCGACGCGGGCAACTGGATCATCACCGACGAAGGAAAGCTGCGATTGATCCGGTTTGGAGATATCCCGGAACAAGCGGGGTACCTGGTGACGGAGTATGGCCAGCCCATCCAGTTTGCGGGGGAGGTGTTGATCCTTGTCTGATTCTATTTTTCTGGGGTCACGAGCGGGAAGCCTGGATATCGGGGACATCCCGTCCAACATCTCTCGCGTGAATCTCAGTGTAGACAGCGAAACCTATTACACCGCAGGGAATGACACGGGGAGAACGCTGGAGGTCACCTGCGCCTGGGCGTCCCAGGCTATGGCAAACTCCATTCTCGCCGCTGTGCAGAATGTGGAGTACCAGCCATACACCGCAGGGGAGGCCCTGATAGACCCGGCCGCAGAAATCGGAGACGGCGTTGTTGTTGGCGGGATCTATTCCGTTATCGCCAATGACAACATGTCGTTTTCCCGCCTATATAATTCCGAGATATCTGCGCCTGACCTGGACGAGGTGGATGACGAATATCCCTATGAATCGCTGGAGCGCCGGCAGTACGACCGGGAGCTAGCCAGAACGCGGTCCATGATATCCAAGTCCGCCAGCGAAATCCTCCTACAAGTAGAGGGTATCGCAGAGGATTTGGAGGGACGGATATCCAGCATTTCCGTGAAATTGGATTCCATCACACTTTCGGTGTCCAACGGGTCAACATCGTCCACCATTGAGTTGAAAGCCGGCGAGACCACGATTTCCAGCGAAACCATTCAAATGGATGGCCTCGTTACGTTTACCGGCCTGTCCTCCGGTACAACTACCATCAATGGTGCCTGTATCAAAACCGGACAGATTGACGCGGACCGCCTGAATCTCACGGGGGCTATTACGTTTTCCGACTTGTCCAGCTCCGTCCAGGGGGATATCAACGACGCGCAGAGCACGGCAAACAGCGCGTACAGCTTGGCCAACACGGCCAACAACACCGCAAATAACGCCGAGGATAAAGTAGAGGCGTGGAGCTACCGGGGCACCACATACATTGACGGCTCAAAAATCCAAACCGGCACCGTGGAGGCATCCATACTGCGCGGTGGGACGGTGGAACTGTTGGCGTCGGGAGGGAGCACGGTCGGCTCCATCGAAATCACATCCACGACCACCGGCGTCGGCCTGGAATTCGTCACAAACCGTGGCGGTATGCGCATGACATCTGCCGGTAACTGGTGGGTGGATACCACAAACTGTTCGTTTGGCACAACGTCCACTGGCCGTTTTTCGTTCAGTAACTCCCCGACGCCCAGTTCCGATGGGTCTGTAACCCTCGGTCGCAGCACAATCCGGTGGGGGGATGTGTACTCCCAAAACGCCACCATAAACACATCTGACGCCAATTTCAAAAAGGATGTGGAATACGGGCTGGATCGGTTCCTGCCTGTGTTCGACGCGCTGCGTCCGGTGTCGTTCAAATTCATCGACGGGCAAAGCGACCGTACCCACATGGGGATTATCGCGCAGGACCTCGAGGAAACTCTGTCGGAGCTGAATATCCCAACGAAGGACTTCGCGGCGTTCATAAAATCCTGGGGAATTGATGAAGAAACCAAAGAGGGTAGCTATCGCTACGCGATCCGCTACGGGGAATTCATCCCTTTGCTGATCTACCAGGTACAAAAAATAAAGGAAGCCCTAAAGGACAAAGGAGTGATTTCATGACGAAGGTGCAGGAATATTTAGACCAAGCGTTTAAATACATCTCCGCCATCCCCGTATCTGGGGAACAGGTGGAGATCATGGCGCGGGCCAAGGAATTGCTCCGGATGGCCTATGCTGAGGCCGGGAAGGATGCAGCGGAGGTGAAGAAGGATGGCTAATGTACCAAAGGCGATTACCGACTTGCCGGTAGCCTCTGCTATGGGGGACGATGATCTGCTCGTTGTCTCCCAAAATGCAACCACATCCAGTATCAAAGGGGAGCTTATCAAGGGGTACGCCCAAAATGCAGTTGCGTCTCAGGTAACAGCAGCCCAGACCGCAGCAACCCAGGCGAGCCAATCCGCCACCCAGGCGGAGGCAGCCAGACAGGGCGCAGCGGCGGCACAAACCGCGGCGGAAAATGCACAGGACGCAGCGGAAACGGCGAGGGACCAATCCGTTGCCGCTGCCGGAACCATCGGGGATTCCGTGGAGCAGGCGCAGGATGCAGCTAGTCAGGCATCTAGTGCTAAAGATGCCGCTGTTGCTGCCCAGACAGCCGCAGAGACCGCGAAAACGGCAGCCGAAACGGCCAGCGGACAGGCTCAAACGGCGGCCACCCAGGCCGCTGGGAGTGCTACTGCTGCACAAACAGCTGCGACCCAGGCAGGCGACGCAAAGACAGATGCCGAGACCGCCCGCAATGAGGCGGAGACATCCGCGTCCTCCGCTGCGAATTCCGCCTCAGATGCCGAGAGCGCGGCCGCAGAGGCAGAGCAGGCGAAGACCTACATCGAAAATATGGACATGGACGGGGAGACGCTCCCGGCGGGATCCTCCGTTACCGTGACCAAAACAACCTCTCCCGAGGGGGACCTGCTGTTTTTGATCGGGGTTCCCCAGGGGATCCAAGGCGACAAAGGCGAAACCGGCGAAACAGGTGCAACCGGACCCCAGGGCGTGAGCGTTACCAACGCAACCGTCAACGAGGACGGCGACCTGGTGATTACCCTGTCCTCCGGCAGTCCCATCAACGCTGGGTCTGTCATCGGCCCCCAAGGTGCCCAGGGCGAGGTCGGCCCCACCGGCGCGAGCGTAGACCGTATCGAGCGCACGTCTGGCACCGGCGCGCCTGGAACCACGGATACCTATACTGTATACCTCACCGATGGGAAGACCGGCGGTACATTCCAGGTATACAATGGGTCTAACGGTGCTGGGGCTGGCGATTTCATGGCGGATGGGTCGGTACCGATGACTGGTGACCTCCAGATGGGCGGACACAAGATAACCGACCTTGCAGAGCCCACCGACAACACAGACGCGGCGTCCAAAGAGTATGTGGACGATACCATAACCGTCTCTCTGGTCGGCAACTATATCCCGATGGGGCAAAAAGGACAGGCGAATGGCGTTGCGTCCCTGGATAACTCCGGAAAGGTCCCGAATGAGCAGTTACCCCCGATGGACTATGTTCCTACCAGCAGAACTGTTAACGGACACGCGCTCAGTGCCGATGTTACACTGGATGCGGATGATGTCGGAGCCATCCCTAACCCCACTGGCGGCACGGCGGGGCAGGTACTGACCAAGACAGCGGATGGAAGCGCGTGGGAAAACGCGCCCAGCGGGCTTCCCGAAGGCGGTACCGAAGGTCAGATGCTCTATAAGAGTGCTGATGGGGCTGAGTGGGGAGATAAGCCTAATATCTATGTGAATATCAAATATTCTGACGGTTCATACTCAGCGGATAAAACGTACGAAGAGATAAGACAACTTCTCTTAGATGGATTCCATGTATTTGCTCTGTACGGTGGCTTGATATTTGTGTTATCTAGCTGCCTATTAGATAGTACGATTAGTTCAATTAAATTTTTTAATGCTAAATATGAATCGTATAGGGCTTTAAGCGGCAGTTTTTTTGAAATCGAGCCTGATTCCTCCGTATCAAATAATTCGTTCGATCTCGATTTCAGCGATTATGTCCCGGTAACGAGATCAATCAATGGGAACAGGTTATCCCAGGACGTTCATTTAAGCGCAGAAGATGTTAACGCAATTGAAAATCCTGCGAACGGAACTGAGGGACAGATCCTGGCGAAGACATCATCTGGAGTTGCGTGGGTGGATGCACCTGAAAGCGGTCTCACTCAGGAGCAAGCGGATGAAAGGTATTTGCAGTTGAATAGCGATGCAATGATAACAGGAGACGTCACATTCAAATATGGCGCTGATTTTGATGGAAGCAAAATTACAAGCGTTGGAACGCCAGTTAATGGCAGTGATGGAGCCAACAAAGCCTACGTCGATTCCAAATCCCCCACCTCCGTCACCGTCATCCTTACTGTGGATGGGTGGACAAACACGACGGCACTATCTGAGCCTGTCGGGGGAACAGTAGGACATCAGCAGACTGTCACCGTCCCCGGTGTTGTTGCATCTGAGATTGCACAACTCATCACCCCAACCCCCGCTATTCTTTCCCAGTCCGCATACTATGAGGCCGGGATTATGTGTACGAATCAAGGGACAAATAGCCTTACATTCACATGCCAGACCGTCCCCACAAGCATTCTGACCGTGTATGTGGTCATTCAGCCGTTAGGATAAGGAGGGATGCAGGATGATTCAGAATCCTAGTGTTGCGGGGAGTGGGGGAAACGCGGAGAATGTCTCAGTTGCCTTTAAGTATGGTCCGGCAGTGGTTTATTGCTATTATTCGACAATAGAAAACGGCTCTATCATCGAAAAACATTTGGATGTTTCTGGTCAAACCATCTCAGCCGCTAAAGGCAGCATTATTATTGCGTTTACAGATCCTACTTACAATGTATTGCTGAACGCAAGTGGGGTCAGAACGATTGCAACGTTTTATAATGTCCCAGGAGAGGACATGGATATAAGCGAATTTCCGGTTGTATCAGCGCAGACAGTTACCGTAAGGGTTTACGAGGCAACCGGATGATGGAAATGTTGATTACGTTGATATCCGTCGCCCTCGGATCCTCCGGCCTATCCGCCATCATCGTAGCAATCCTCAACCACAGATGGGCCGTGAAGAAGGGGGCAAGCACAAAACTGGACGCGCTGCTGGAGGCGCAAAAGGTCCTCATGATTGACAGGGTCCGGTATCTCGGCGAGTGCTACATCATCCGAGGGCACATCACTCTGGACGAAAAAGAGAACCTGGTCGAGATGTATCGGGCATATAAAAATTTGGGAGGGAACGGGCATCTCAAAACCGTTATGGAGGAGATAGACCGGCTCCCAATGCACGGAGAGGAAGTGAAGAAATGAGTGAGAAATGGAAAACCTGGTGGCGCGCTGCTGGCGTCCGAGCCATCAAAACCTGCGCACAGGCTGCGGTGGCGGCAATCGGGGCATCTGCTGTACTGTCGGATGTCAACTGGATTACCGTGGTTTCTACCGCGGTGCTGGCCGGCGTGCTGTCGCTGTTAACATCCGTGGCAGGGCTGCCGGAAGTGAAACAGGAGGTGAGTACTGGTGAGTAATAGTAAGCTAGTTGTATACACGAAATTGTCCCCTCACTGCACGAAGCCCAGACAGGGTAAGATCAAGGGCATCTCCATCCATACGATGGCTGGCCCTGGCAGTGTAGAGGGCTGCGGTCAAGTGTTCCAGACCTCAGAGGCATCCTCTCACTACGGCATCGGGCTGGATGGCCGCATTGGCCAGTACGTACTCGAGGAAAACCGGGCCTGGTGCTGTTCCCACAAGGTGGACCATGAGGTGGTGACCATCGAGGTGTCCAGTATCCAGAGCTACCAGGAGCCTTATGAATGTACGGAAGCCGCCTTTGAGAGCCTGATCGACCTTTGCGTGGACATCTGCCAGCGAAACGGCATCAAGAAATTGGTCTGGAAGGAAGGCAAGCAGTATTGCCCGGCCTTTACCGGAAACTGGGCTGTGTGCAACATGGTGCCCCACCGGTACACCACGGACAAGGGCAAAAGTTGTCCGGGGAACTACTTATTCGGGAAATACGGTGAAATTGCAGAGCGTGTGAACGCTCGACTGAAAGGAGAAGATGAGGATATGGATATCAACAAGCTGCTGTCCGAGATGACCAACGAACAGGCGTACGAACTGGTAAAGAAGGCCGAGATCCATGCGGCAACCCTGCCGGATGATGAATGGTCCCGGCAGGAGGGGTGGTGGGAGAAGGCCCAAGAGGCCGGCGTCTCCGATGGCTCCTCCCCCGTTCGCCACATGAAGCGAAACGAGGTTGTGGCCATCCTCGGCAGACTGGGGTTGCTCAAATGACCATCCGCAACCCAGACAACATTCCCGAGGAAATTGTGCGGGCGGCCATCGCCATGATGGAGCAGGAGGAAGGACGCCGTGTGGTCGAGATTTCCATCCGCCGCACCGGCAACCCCGACGAATACGGAATCACTCCGGCGTTTGAGCGGGTGCCGTTCCAACGTATCCGCCGGATCACCGGCTACCTGGTGGGAGACCTGGGTCGGTTCAACGACGCCAAGCGGGCAGAGGTCATGGACCGGGTGAAGCACGGGATGTAAAAAAAGAGGCCCTCCGCGGGCCTCTTTTCCGTGTATGCAATAGGTATGCAATAGCCAAATTTTTCGAAAATCAATTTAAGAAAGAGAGCAACAAAAAAGTTCCGAAAACCACCTGTTTAGGTTAGTTTTCGGAACTTTTGGTCCGAGTGTTGAGATTCGAACTCAAGGCCTCTTGAACCCCATACATGCCAAACCCTTTGAGCCTCAACGGTTTGCTGCTCTATTGTGTGCAATTTGTATGCAGTAGGCCAAATTCAAAGCGCGTCGGTTATTTTGCGGAGATCCTCCAAATCAACGTCTTGGTAGTGCCGCAGCATCCCCTCTGACGTGTGCCCTATCAATTCCAGTTTGTCCTTATCTGCGCCCTTCACCCGTTTCAGCAGGGTAGCAAACGTATGGCGGCAAGAGTGCGGGGTGTAGCGGTGGTACCCAAATTCGTTCACAGGATTTTCCACTCCGATTGCATCGAGGACGGAGTAGAACAACTCGCGATATTCTGCGATCGGCATCTCGCCTCCATCCTGGCGGCAGAAAATCGGCCCTCCAATTTTGTTGGCGGTAAGCCTGTCGATAATAGGTTGTATTTTTGGTGAGATGGTCACAACCCTGTTTTTCCCGGCGGTTGTCTTTATCCCCGCCCGGAACACCTTTTCCTTGCGGTCATACTGAGAGGCGTCCAGGGTGAGCAGTTCGGAGGGGCGGTACCCCAAGTAGCATTGGCACAACACATAGTCCGCCCCCGGCACGGTATCCTTCGCCTTCTCTAAGGCCTCTACAGCGCCTTCTGGAAGGCCTTCCCTTGGCCCAGTATCCGTACCCCCTACACGCAAGTACTCGCCCAGGTTGAGCCGTGCAAGGCCCCGTGGGATGGCATATTTGTAGATCAGCCCGCAGACGGCTTTCATGTTTTGCTGGGTGCGCTTTCCTTTGGTGCAATCGTCCATGCAATCCTGCAAATCCTCTATGGTGATGTAATCCAGTTTATACCCCCATACCGGCTTAAACCATTTCATTGCCGCCTGGTAGCAGCCCATCGTGGACGCTCCTGCCTGATGGGTCGGAAACCACAGATCGTACACCTGGCGGAATGTGCGGGTTTTTGTTTCCGGCTCCCGGCCCAGGATGGCAAGATACTCCAACGCCTCCCGCTTGGTTTTAAAACCGCCTTTTGTGCGTACCTCTCGATGCAGCTTGTCCTCTGAGACGTAGTATCCCAGCGTCTTGGCGGCTGTCCACGTTTTTCCTCGGCGGTAGACTGTGCCGGTGCCGTTTCCGCGGGATTTTGTGGCCTGGCCGGAGGTGATCTTTGCTCCGCACTGAGGGCAGTATTTCGCCTTTTCCGGCAATCCAGTATGGCATTTTTTGCATTTCACTTGCAATTCCTCCTATCTTTGGTTAAAATAAGAGGGCAGTACCCTGTCCAAAGTTTACTGCCCCTATAGCCGTCCTCGGTGTTGGTAGCACCGGGGGCGGTTGTTTTATGCGCTTTTATGCGAGAGTGGCCGGGTCAAAGGTCTTTTCCGCGAGTGTTCCACCGTCAAGAGCAAACAACTCGCTCACAGAGACATCAATTGAGGACGTCTCGTTTGTCAGTACAAATGCTTTCTGGAATTCGTAGGTATTACCCGGCTGCACCTCCCTTGATGCGGACATTGAATCATAGGACGAAGAATCAAAGAAATCTGGATCCAATTCAATCCCGTCTTGGAATGCCTGGATATGAAGGGCAACATCTGGCGCCGCATTTTCCTCACTGTTGTTCGTGAATGTGCAGTTTACGATAAGGGCCCGGTCTCCCGTATAGGGATTAGCCTCGATAGATGCACTGTCAATTGTCACTTCATAATTTGACTCAGGTTCCTCGATCACAGCCGGGGCATCCCCGGTCTTCTCCAGGGACACAGTAGTTGTGCTCCCGAGCGCAGAAACTTCGTAGGTGATCTTCCCGTCCTCATAAGTGAAATCTTTCGTTTCGCTCGTTGCTGCCAGAAGGGCCATGCCGGTTTTTGACGTATCATTCTCAGAGGTCCAGGTGTATGGCTCGTCGGTTGTGGTCGGTGCGGCAAAGGTGCCAGCCCAGTAAAGAGCCGTGCTTTCCGGATCGACCCAGTTGATGGTGATGGTGTTTCCTGAGATGATTGCCTGTTGGTAGCTGTCGCCTTCACTTGCTCCCACCTGCGTCCATACTCCGGTGAGGTCAGGAGGGGAAGAGGGTTCTTGGCTTGTGGTATCGCTTTCTCCACAAGCACACAAGGACAGAGCAAGCGCTCCTCCTAGCAACATGGTCAACGCTCTCTTTTTCATTTTGTTTTCCTCCGTTTTTTATTTTTGGCCGCCCTCGGCGGCGGGGGAATGAAGTTAGTACCCGACGGAAGACACGCCGTATTCTGCCTGTTCCTGCGTGAATCCCTCAAACACAAGTTGGTCAATTAGCCCCTGTCTGGAGAAGGACGAATAATCAAGGTAACTTTGCGCTTTCTTGGCAGCTTGCTCGTTCCAGTCTGCGCCGCAGTTATCTACGCCGTAAGTAGCTTCTTCGGTAGAAAACCCTTCGTATTCGAGTTGGTCAATCAGACCGGAACGGGAGAAAGATGTGTAATTGAGATAGCTTAACGCTTTCTCTAAGGCGTTGAGTTCTCCAATTGTGGCGGTTGGCGCCTCACCTTCCGATTCCGATTCTGTTTGTTCCGGAGCAGACGATATTGCGACAGAATCAACTATATTTTTGAAATCTGAAGAATAATCATGGGAAGAATTAGATAATTCACCGAGCAAGAAATATACAAATCCTCCATCACAGTCAAAGCATACCATTGAGAAGTTATAGTCATTTCCTTTTACAGTGGAAGAATATTTTATTATCGCATAGTTTTCGCCAATCAGATTTTTATCAAATGCACTTGAAGTGTATTTATAGTTTTCGTATCCTTCTTCCAAACCGGAAATAAGTCCATCCACACTTTCTTGTTTCAATATAGATTCTTTTGACTCTGAAAACACCACCATAAGAAGCTCCAGTCCATTCCCAGACGGTGGGTAGAAGTATGTTGTCCCAGGGTTCTTCTCGTTGTCCATTCTCCAGGATGAGGGGACAGAAAACCACAAATCTTTTATATAGTATTCTGACGCACCATTATTAAAGTCATTTGTTTTTATTCGTTCAGATTCTGCGTTGGACTGCTGTGTGGCTTCCGGCTCTGCTTCTTCTTCCGGCGGCGCGTCATTGCCACACCCGACCAAACACAACGCAAGTGCAACACTAAGGATCATGGGAATCGCTCTCTCTTTCTTCATTGTTGTTCCTCCAATCAATCTAGTACATGTGTATACGCTACGGCCAGTCCAATGATATGAATTTGTTCAGCCTCTTTGCCTATAAAAACCGCTGGGGCTATATTTGGATTTTCCGCCACCAGCTGGACAACCCCTGGTTTGGTATAGACTCGTTTTAGTGTTGCCTCGTCACCTCCTACCATGACGGCGGCGATTTGGCCATTTTCTACTTCTTCCTGCTTTCGGATATATACGATGTCTCCGGTCCTAATCCCGGCTCCGATCATGCTTTCCCCTTTGCAGGTCAGGGCGAAGTCCGCCCGAATGTGTCCGGGCAGGTCAACGTAATCCTCTATATTTTGCTCCGCCAGGATGGGGGTCCCGCAGGCAATCTGACCAACAAGGGGGATTTTTTGCATGGGTTCTATCCGAGAGATATTAGACGGGAGATCGTCGTCACTACTCCAACCCATGAGATCAGCCGGAGACACACCAAGAAGACTCGACAACGGGGCCAACTTTTCGTATCTAACTGTTTTAATGTTTCCGCTTTCCCATCTCTGCACTGTAGCTTCAGTAACGCCTACTGCGTCTGCAACTTGTGCCAATGTTAAGCCGAGTTCTTTCCTTCGCTTCTTAAGTATCTTTGACAGAGCACTCATCTTTGCACCTCCATCGCTGTGTACCTATAATACCATACCGAACAGAAATACGCAAGAAAAATCTTTCGTTTCGCGAAAAAACTTTCGCCAAACGTATTGACAAGCAGGCGGATAGGTGCTATCATAAACTTACGTAAAACGAAAGAAAGGAGGTGGTCACTATGGTATTCGTAGACGTTCCCAAGCTTCGGGGGAAGATGGCAGAGCGTGGGTATAACATTACCTCTATCTCTGAAGACATCGGAGTAAATAGGAATACTATGTCCTCTTACCTTGAAAATCCTGAAAAAATGCCCTATAGTGTTGTGGCGAAATTGGCCGACATACTTTGCGACACACGGAGTGAAGCAGCTGGAATTTTTTTTGCGGACAACTTTCGTGAAACGTAAGTCCCCGCAAGAAAATACAGAATGGGGTGTAAAACCTATGCGATACTACCTTGAGGGAGTGGTTTTTGGCGTAATCTGCATCTTGCTCATTAAACTGCTGTTAAGGAGGCGATACCCACGAACCCATTCCTTGCAGCCATCCTCGTTTGGGTCGCTGTCATAGTGGCGACCGTCATCGTAAACGGAGGTACGCCATGACCTACCAGGAAATCATCACGAGCACCAAAGATGTGCTCACGCCCGCCGACATCGCTCCGGTTCTGGGGTGCGACCCGCAGAAAATCCGGGTGCAGGCGAAGCAAATACCGGAATCCATCCCATTCCGGTTCATGTTTATCGGAAACCGTATGAAAATCCCGCGTCTTGGGTTTATCGCCTGGGCGGAGGGAAAGAAAGAGGAGGAAACACAATGAACGCACTGTTAGAGAGAAAGGCCGCACTGGCTGAGGACACTATGATTCGAGTGATCGCCCCCGCAATGAAGAAGCGCCACGCTGAGCGGCACAAGAAGGACCGCAAGGCCCGCACCAACGCCGCCCTGTCCCGTCTGGGCATCCCCCTTCGTATCGTATGAGCGGCCCCGTGTACCGCGTTTGCCGCCGTTGTGGCAACCGGTGGAATGTGTCCGCCATAGAACCAGGCGGAAAGGTGTACATCTGCCCGAAGCGTGAATGGAGGTTGCGTCATGAAGATCAACGGCGTGAAGGTGGAAACACAAGGGCATCGACCCTGGAGAGAAAGTCCCTCCCTTAGAAACCGAGGGAGGACCCGCGTGCCGCGGTCGGAACCTATGGAGAAAATCCAGCGCTGCCTCCACTGCCCAGCATTGGACTGCAAGGGCAAATGCTGCTACAAGCGGCGAGGCGTCCCGGCAGACTTCGCTGAACGGAGGGCGACGACGGAGAACAAGAAGGTTTTGGCGGAGCACTATCACGTTACGGTCAAAACCATTTACAACTGGATCAACCAGCAAAAAAGAGAAGGAGGAATCGAACCATGAGTGAGTGGTTCCCAAAGCCCATCAACTTCCCTGTGTCAGAGAAGGTGGTGCGGGCATACATCAAAGAGGAGCCGGACCCGTTTCTGGACTTCATGTTTCAGACCCATGGGTTCACCATGTCGGAGTACATTGACGAGAACCTAGAACAGTTCTGCGAGTTCATCTTGTCGGGAGGTGCCGAGGCGTGAAGACCCACTGGAAGAAAGTGGTCTCTGACCCGAACTTCATCGGGGAGGGGGACTTTCAGGAAGGGGAAGAAAAGGTCCTCACCATCGAGAAGGTCAACCAAGCGGAAACCGTCCAGACCGCCGAGGGGAAGTCCAAGAAGGCGGTGGTTCACTGGAAGGAGGCAGGGAACAAACCCATGATCCTCAACGTGGCCCGGTCCAAATCCATCGAGAAGGTGGCCGGCAGCGGTTACTTTGAGGACTGGCCTGGGGTGCAGGTACAACTCTACATCGAGCACGGCATCAAGGCGTTTGGGGATGTGGTTTCCGCCGTTCGGGTCCGCCCCTTCCGGCCCAAAGCGCAGGCACCGGTGCCGCCCTGCAAGGATTGTGGCCAGGCGATCACCCCGGCGATGGGGAAGGATGCCAGATGGGTGGCGGCCTACACCGAGAAGAAGTACGGAGTGCCCCTGTGTGCAGCCTGTGCACAAAAGCGGAAGGAAAGGGAGGGGGAGGCGTGAGTTTACCGGAAGTCACCCGGGAGAACTACTTTTCCCCGGAAATCCAGATGGCCTATATGAGCGCCTCCCAATTCAAAGCCTTCGACCGCTGCGAGGCTGCCGCGCTGGCAGAACTCCGCGGGGAATGGCCCTCCCAGGAGAGTACAGCCCTGCTGGTGGGGTCCTACGTGGACGCGGCATTCTCCCAAGAGATGGATACCTTTCGGGCGGAACACCCAGGCCTGTTTAAGCGGGACGGCACCCTGAAGTCGGAGTTTCTCCGGGCGGAGGAACTGATCCGAAGGATGGAAGGGGATCCCCTTTACACCCTTCTGATGCGTGGGGAAAAGCAGGTGATCCGAACCGGGACCATTGCGGGGGTGCCGTTCAAGATCAAGATCGACAGCCTACTGAATGCTGAAATCTGCCGGGAGATTGTCCGGCAGTTTCCGGAAACCCAAACAGCCCTAGGATTTTGTGACGGCGCCATCGTAGACCAAAAGGTAATGCGGGACACGGAGGACATCTGGGACCCAGAGACCCACTGCCGCGTTCCCTTTGCCGTCCGCTGGGGTTATGACCTTCAGGGCGCTATCTATCAGGCCATAGAGGGGCATCTGCTGCCGTTCATCTTGGCGGTGGGGACCAAGGAGAACCCGCCCGGTCTGGAGGCGCTGTATATCCCGGACGGGGACTTGGCCGCCAAATTGGCGGAGGTAGAGGACCGGGCGCCCCGGTACCAAGCCATTAAGGAGGGGCGGGAGGCCCCAAAGCGCTGCGGGAACTGTCCTTACTGCCGGGCAACCCGCGTCCTCCACACGATTTTGGATTATAGAGAGGTTGGGACATGGTAAACAAAGCGATTATACACGGCCGCCTGGTAGCGGACCCGGAGACCAGAACCACAAGCAGCGGGACAAGCGTTTGCAGCTTCCGGGTGGCGTGGTCCAGGAAGTACAAGGAACAGGAGGTCAAACTCTTTCTGCCCTGCACCGCCTGGGGGAACACCGCGGAGATAGTACAGAACCACTTTTCCAAAGGAAAAGAAATTGTCCTGGAAGGAGAACTTCGGACCAATGCCTGGCAGGACCAGAACGGAAACAGCCGGAGCAACACGGAGCTGTCCGTGGATCGGGTGCACTTTGTCGGGCCGAAGGAGGCCGCCCCAGAGGGCTCCCCAGAACCGCCCCCGCTGGAACCGATGACAGGAGAGGGCGATGAAGACCTCCCGTTCTGACCTGGCCGCCCAAATCAAGGCCCAGGTCACCACAGAGGCAGCAGCCAGATTCTATGGGTACCCGCCGGCGCGGAACGGATTCCTACGCTGCCCATTCCATCAGGGGGATCGAACCCCCTCCCTGAAACTCTTTCCTGACGGCGGATGGCATTGCTTCGGCTGCGGGAAGGGGGGCTCCGCCATCGATTTTGTGATGGAACTCTTCGGAATCACCTTCCCGCAGGCCTGCCTTCGCCTCAACGCGGACTTTCACCTGGTGTTGACCTCGGATACCCCAGACCGAAAAGCCCTTTCAGAGGCCCGTAAAAAGGCCCAGGAGGCAGAGGAACGTCTGGCCCGGGAAGAAGAGGAGGAGTTGGCGCTCCTCCAGGAACACCGGTACTGGTGGGCTGTGAAGCTGGCCTTCGCGCCGGAGCCGGGGGACGGGGACTACATTCACCCCCTCTATGAGACGGCGGTGAAGGAGCTTCCGTGGCTGGCGTACCTGCTGGACTGCATGGCGGATCGGAGGTGGTCACGATGGAAGAATTGAGTTATTCCCTGGAGGACTTCGTGGCGGGGGTTGCCCCCTACGAATATGTGTACAGCTTCCGGAAGAACCCCTTTGAACATGAACGGGTTCTGGCGGTGATGGCTGACTACGCCAAGCGGCAGGGGTTTGTCGGGTTCAAAACCATGTATAAGCGGTACTGCGAGACGGTTTCCCTGCCAGACGGACGGATGCTGGCCGGCAACGTGACCATGTTTACCGGCCAGCCCATGGAGCTGGATGCCGGCGAGTGGGAGGCAGATGACACCGGCGTGTTGAAGTCCTCCAGCTTGGCCACCCTGGTGGCTTGTCCCCATCCGGTAATGCCGGTGGAGCGGTTGGTTAACATCGACACCGGGGTGGAAAAGCTCCGCTTGGCCTTCCGGAAGGGGAAGTCTTGGCGGGAGATCATCGTGGACAAATCGACGCTGGCCTCCGCGCAGAAGGTCACCTCATTGGCAGACCGGGGTGTCTCTGTCACCAGCGAGACGGCAAAGGCCTTCGTCCAGTACATCTCTGATCTTGAGAATTTGAACTATGAGCGCATCCCAGAGCGGAAGAGCATTGGTCGGCTGGGATACATTCCAGGGGAGGGCTTTTCCCCCTATGTGGATGGTCTGATTTTTGACGGGGATGCAGCCTTCCAAAATCTCTTCGCCTGCGTCCATCCTGCCGGAACATGGGAGGCGTGGGTGGACGTAGCCAGAGACTGCCGGGCGATGTCTACCACGGCCAGGATCGTACTGGCGGCCTCCTTCGCGTCTCCGCTGCTGGAGGTCCTGGGGGCGCTGCCCTTCTTCGTCCACCTGTGGGGCGTGGATTCCGGCACCGGCAAGACGGTGGCGCTGATGTTGGCGGCCTCCGTGTGGGCAGACCCCGCCATGGGGGCGTACATCAAAACTTTTGACGCCACCGTGGTGGGACACGAAAAGACGGCGGCGTTCCTCAATCATCTGCCCCTCTGTTTGGATGAGTTGCAGTTGGCCAAAGACGGGCGAGGACGTACGCAGTTCGATGTGTACAAGCTGGCCCAGGGGGTGGGCCGCACCCGGGGGAACAAGGCCGGCGGCATTGATCTGACCCCGACCTGGCGGAACTGTATCCTCACCACCGGAGAGAGCCCGCTTACCTCCACCAGTGCCGGCGCTGGGGCAGTGAACCGGGTGATTGACATCGAGTGCAAGGCAGACCATGCGGTGATTACAGACGGCATGCGGGTGGCCAATACCCTGAAGCAAAACTATGGCTTTGCCGGTCGCCGGTTCGTAGAACTGCTTTACGGCATAGACGGTGCGCTGGACACGGTCCGCCAGGAATACAACGCCCTGTTTAAGGACCTCTCCCGGCGGGACACCACCGAGAAGCAGGCGATGGCTGCCGCTGCCATCTTGGTGGCGGACAAGCTGGCGACCGGTTGGCTGTTCCAGGATGACAGGGAGCTTACCACGGAGGACATGGCGGAGTTTCTAGCCTCGAAGGCCACCGTTTCCGCTGGGGAGCGGGGGTACCAGTTTCTGTGCGATTGGGTGGCACAAAACGGCCTGCGATTTGCCGCCTCCACGGCGGAGAGCGCCGGACGGGATATATACGGCACCATCGAGGCCGGAGAAGCGTACATCATTCGAAAGGTATTCCACGACGCCGTTTCAGACGCCGGCTTTTCCCCAAGGGCAGTGCTGAGTTGGCTGAAACAGAACGGAAAAATTCGGACCCGGGGCAAAAACATGACCCGAGGCAAGCGGATCAACGGCATCCTGTCGGAATGCGTTTGCCTGATCTTGCCAGAAGAAGAGGGAGCAGAAGGGGACGAAATTCTGTGAAAAGTCCCACGATGCGGGGGATTTTGGGGCATTTTCCCACATCGGTCCCACAGCGCAAACCGTTGGTACATAAGGGTTTGCGGTCCAGTGTGGGACTGTGGGGCTGTTTTGGACATACACACACCCCCTATAGAAATGGGTGTGTACACGTACACATTTTTCCTATATAGGAAAACGTGAAATCGGTCCCACAGTCCCACAAAACCTGTAAACCGTTGGGGCTCAAGGGTTTGCGCGTGGGACCTCCAGTCCCACACGGTCCCACGGGTCCCACACCTATGCACCTTGAAAAGTTTATATTTGGACTGACGAAAAAGGGTTGACAATTGCGCGCGCATATGTTATTTTATTATGCGAGGGCAAAAGTGAGGTGAGAACATGTCCCCGAAAACAGGACGCCCTCCGAAATCTGGTGAGAGCCGTAAAGTGAGTTTGAATATCAGACTTACAGAGGCGGAAGCGGAAGCAATAAAAAAATGCGCTGACATGCTAGGTACGAGCAGAACAGACGCCATCATGCAGGGCATTTATCGGATTTTGGGCGAAAAATAAGACAACCGGGACACCTCGCAAACAAGCCCCGATTGCCTTATGCGCCTCGCCAAAAGGCTTGGTAAATCTCATTCTACCACGCTTTCTGGTGAAATTCAACTAGGAGGCATTGCCATGACAGCAAAAGACGCTGTATTTGAGATCGACCAAAAGAATTATGAGTTGAAGTGCGCCACAAACTCCGTTCTTGCGGTGCACACTGCGATGCAAAGCGAATGGACCACACCGGACTCTTTTGTTGATGCGTTGTTTAGCGTGATTCTCTCTCTGGAGGCGGTGCAAAAGGGGATTGATCAGGTGATAAAGCAGTGTTTAGAAGATGCAAGAAAGGTGGAATGCGAATGATGGAACTTCAAATTTTTAACCACCAGGACTTTGGACAGATCCGGGTGGTGGAACAGGACGGGGAGCCCTTGGTTTGTGGCGGCGGATGTGTGTAGGGCGTTGGAACTTGATGATACGGGAAGGGCTACGGCGCGCCTAGATGAAGATGAGCTGACCCGAATTAAAATCGTGTCAGGTGGACAAAACCGAGAAATGCTTGCCGCCAACGAACCAGGTCTCTACTCCCTAGTGCTGGGCAGCCGGAAACCAGAGGCGAAGGCGTTCAAACGCTGGATTACCCATGAGGTGCTTCCGTCTATCCGAAAGACCGGCGGATATCACCTTGTCGAGGTGCTTCCTGCGGTAAAACAGCGTAGCCTCACAACGGATGACTATCTGAAAGCCGCAACCATCGTGGGCAGCTGTCGCAATGAGAGGATGCCCTACGTTCTGGGCCTCCTGAAGCAAGCCGGATTCTCCATCCCAGAAGTTCAGCGAAGCAGAGAACAGCTTCAAACTGAACTTATGGAGGTTTTGGACCGCGCTTTCAGCAATGGATTTACCAGCCGGCAGATCAGCGCTATGGTGGGAATTGACTACGGCACCATTTGCCAGTACCGGCGCGGAATTCACAAGCCAGGCAGAAAGCGAGCCGAGTACATCATACAGGTCGTTCGGAACGCTATGGAGGATACAACCGAATAACACAAAATCGTCAGTCTGAATATGGACTGACGATTTTTTATTGAGGAGGACACAAACATGGAAAAGAACGGGTATCACATCCCGCCGTACCGCTTGATGAAGATCTCCGAGCACGCAGCGAAGAAGCCGGCGGTAAACTTCACCCGGCAGGAGGCAGACATCATCCTGGATATCGTTCGAGACACGTTGGACAAACGAACGGAAGGAGATGAATCTTCCCCATGGAGTTAAGGCCGTATCAGAAGGAGGCCATCTCCGCCATCAGCGCGCAGCCCCCAGGACGGTATTTGGTGCAGATGGCTACCGGATTGGGCAAAACCGTCACCTTTGCCAACCTACCCCGGCAAGGTCGGGTGCTGCTCCTTTCCCACCGAGAGGAACTTGTGGAGCAGCCCAGGAAGTATTACGCCTGCTCCTTTGGGGTGGAGCGTGCCGCTAGCCGGAGCCACGGGGAGGAGGTGGTCTCCGCCAGCGTGCAGACGTTGGTGCGGCGCCTGGATCGGTTCGCCCCGGACGAGTTTGACGTGGTGATTGTAGACGAGGCCCACCACGCCGCTGCACGGACCTACCGAAAAATCCTCTCTCATTTCCGCCCCCGCCTGACGCTTGGATTTACCGCCACGCCGAACCGAGGGGATAAGGTACGGCTGGACGATGTGTTTTCGAGGATCATCTTCTCTCGAGATCTGCGGTGGGGGATCCAAAACGGCTACCTCTGTGACATCCTGTGCAAACGGGTGAACATCGGGTACGACCTCTCCGCCGTCCATACCCGTTTGGGGGACTACGCCCCCGGTGAGTTGGCCGAGGCGATGGAGGGCACCGCCGACGCCGTCGCCCAGGCTTACCGGGAGGAAGCGGAAGGGGCGACCCTGATCTTCGCGGTGAATGTGGCCCAGGCAGAGGAGATCGCGGCGAGGATCCCTGGCGCCGTCGTTGTCACCGGAGAGACCAAGGACCGGGCTGGGATCATCCGACAGTTTACGGACGGGGAGATTCCCTGCTTGGTCAACTGCATGGTGTTCACGGAGGGGACGGACATTCCTCGCGTGGAAACGGTGATCCTGGCAAGGCCCACCCAGTCTGACGCGCTCTACACCCAAATGGTAGGAAGAGGACTCCGGTTGTATCCCGGCAAAGAGCGGCTCATCCTGATCGACTGCGTGGGGACCACCGGGAAGGCCTCCCTGTGTACGGCGCCCTCTCTGCTGGGGATCAATCTGGATGACGTTCCAGAGAGACGCCGGCAGGATGTCCAGGGAATGCTCTTCGACCTCCCGGTCAGGGCGGCTGCTGCATCGGATTGCCCGGAAAGCTGGATCAAAAACGTGGAGATCGTCAATCTGTGGGCAGAGGAACAGAAGTACCAACTCCACGATGTGAACTGGTTTCGGATGCCGGACGGATCCCTGGTGTGCTCCCTGCCGGAGCGGCGGAAGATTACCATCCCCTGCCCGGATGCGCTGGGACAGGTAAATGGCGTGCCCATGCAGGAACGGCTAGACGAGGCATACCGATATCTGCAAGAGGAGTGCCAAGATTCCCGGTATCTCTGGGACAGGAATGTGGTGGACCGCTGGGGGAAGCAGCCGGCCAGCGAGAATCAGTTGAACATCATCCGGCGGCGGTGCCGCGGGTTTGATCCCAGCGGCCTCACCAAGGGGCAGGCCAGTCAAATTCTGAACCGTTTGTTCCACGGGGGAAGGAGTGCATGACGTGACAGAGTATCAGCATCAATCCGCAGTATTCCGGTGGTCCCGGCAGCCGAAGGTCCGCGCGCTGTATCCGGAGCTCGCCCTGCTGTTCCATATCAAAAACGAGACCCAAGGCGGCGCCACTCAAGTGGCTATCGACCGCGCCGGCGGCGTGAAGAAGGGCGTGCCGGACCTCTGCCTGCCAGTGCCTCGAGGGAACTACCACGCCCTGTACATCGAGCTCAAAACAGAGCGGGGCCGCACAAGTCAGGCCCAAGAGTGGTGGATCAAGAAGCTGGGAGAGGCGGGCAATTTCGCCTGCGTCTGCCGCGGCTGGGAGGCAGCGGTGCAGGTTTTGGGGTGGTACCTAGACCTGGGAGAGTACCGATGAAAACAGGGGGAGAGAGGTTTTCCTTTCCCTGGGAGCGGGACGCCATGCGAGGGGATGCCATGCCAGAGGGGCTTCCACTCTACGACCAAGCAGCCTACCAGGCCATGCGGTATCTATATGCCCTCTATCGCCGGGGCGAGATCCCTCGAGAGGATGCCGCGGCAGAGAAGGGAAGGATCCGGGGAGAGTACGAGATAAGAAAAAAGCAGTTCCAGGCAGTCCGGGAAGGGCAGACGGAACGGGCACAGTTTTGGAAGACGATCGAGGCCGCCGCCAACCGCTTCGGCAGGGAACGGACTCTAGAGAACGCAGAGGCGTTCCTGGAAGCGGTGTATCAAGCGGGACTGAGAAATAGGAGGAATCCATGATTTTAACCGGAAATGAAATTAAGCTCCAGCATGAGGCTGGAAACATTGTGATCGAGCCGTGGAACGAGAAGCGGCTGAACCCCAACAGCTACAACGTCTCCCTGGCCCCGGAGTTGATGGTCTATACCGAGGCTTGCTTGGATCCCCGGCAGGACAACCGCACCCGCACCGTCATCATTCCTGAGGAGGGCCTGGTGCTCACCCCAGGGAAGCTCTACCTCGGTCGCACCAACGAGTGGACAGAGACCTATGGACTGGTTCCCAAACTAGAGGGCCGTTCCTCCATTGGCCGCCTGGGGTTGTTCATCCACGTTACTGCCGGGTATGGTGATGTGGGATTCAAAGGGTTCTGGACCCTGGAAATCGTCGCAGTTGAGCCGGTCCGCATCTACCCCGACATGGAGATAGGGCAACTGTCCTATCATCCGGTGTGCGGGGAAATCACTGATACATACCGTGGCAAATACCAGGGGAGCAGGGAGATTGTGTCCAGCCGGATGTACAGAGAGATGGAGGGAAGGAAATGACCAGAAAGGGAATACTGGACGCCGCAGAGGCGTGTGTTTGCGGACAGAGAGAGCAGGACTATGGCAGCCCAGAGGACAATTTCCGCACCATTGCTGAGCTGTGGAGGCAATACATACAGACTCGTTGCGTTGGCCCTGGCGTTTTGGTAAACCTTGTCCCTGACGATGTGGCCGCCATGATGATCCTGCTCAAAGTGGGGCGGATTGCTGGCGGTTCCTTGTCTCAGGACAACTGGGTAGATATCGCCGGTTACGCCGCCTGTGGCGGGGAGATCGCAACGAAAGGGGCAGCGGAATGAGCATCACCAAAGAACAGGCTGCAACATGGTTTGAGACCATACACCCTCCCGGCCCAGCCGCTCGGGAGATGTACCGGATGGCGGCGGAGGCGTTGAGAGCGCAGTCAGTGGTTGAACGGAGCTTGTCTCCGAGGGAATCATTGCTCGGAGGAGATGGAGACGCTGGAGGGGATAGAATGACCTTATACGACATTTTTCGTGTTACAAGATACTGGCAGAAGTTTTGTTGCTACGTAACAAATGTCTATGACCAAAATGTCCCCATAGGATTTGGAACACGCAGGGAACTCCTTGACGAAGAACAAAACGACAAACTCTTTGATTACCTGATGTGTGATGTAGACAGTATCTCTATCACAAAAGATAAATCGTTGTTAATCCGGGTGAGGGACGAACACTACAACCATCCACTGGAAGAACAGTACGAATGTACAGGAGCCTGGAAAGTATCAGACCCAGTAACTCGTCCCTTCAAGTTCAGTGGAGAAATGGAGGATTTTGAGTATTATGGCTAATCGTGGTGATGTAATCAGCGTTGATAAGCTGTGGGATATTTTTGACCGGGAACGGGAAAAGGCGTGGGATGGTGTGGACGCGCCTATTGGTTCGCCGGAATGGGAAGCTGCTGCCGGGAAAATCGACACCATCAACAATATTTGCGAAGCAGTGCATGGCATGAACACTGAATCCCGTTCCAGCGCAGACAAGGGGGAAAAGCCCGTCTGGAAGGTAAAACAAAGCGTAGTGCATACAGATTATGTGGACGGTTCGGCGGACACAAGAACTATTAAACGTGCGTCCTGGTGCTGTCCTGTCTGTGACTGGTTCGTAGGTGAACAAGTGGAAGTGTATGGAAGAAAGCACAACCAGCAGAAAAAGAATTTCTGCGACAGATGCGGGCAGATGATTGATTGGGAGGGTGTGGAGCATGACGCTTGAAGAAGCGGCCAATATCCTGGATAGGCGCACGACCATACTAGGAGATGGCTATACCTATGAGCAAATCAATGGAGCCATTGGCCTTGCCATCGCCGCCCTCCGCACCCCCACCAGGGAGCAGGTGGAGAAGGTGTGGAGGGGTGAATGGATGGCCCTTGACGAATGCTCGAATGAGGGAGTTTACTGCAAGCGGTGCAAGAAAAAAGTGTACCGAATTGAGTACGCAAACGAGAAAATGAGGTCTCCATTCTGCCCTGCCTGTGGAGCCGCCCAGACGGACGAGGCTGTGGAGACGGTGATGGAGAGATTGGAGGCACTGAAAGATGGTTATTGAAACATGCCCTAAATGTGGCACTGTACTAATGAATACTGTAATTTGCACAAACCCGCCAATTCCTTGCAAAGATTGTCCATCCTGTGGATGGCATTGGGAAAGAAAACCAGAACCAATTGAATATAGACCGTTTGGAGGGAATGGATTGGAGGTGCAGAAAGATGGCGAGACAGATTGACCTAGACCACCTTGTGAAATATCCGCTCAGACGTGGAAGCGAGCATTGTGATGAGAAAAACGCTGACCCTCGTTTCCTAAACGGTGTGGAATCCATCTTAGAGTGGGCGCAGACATTGCCCACCCTCGCCCCGCCAGAGATAGTGTATTGCCAGGATTGCGTATACCATGAAGATGGATATGCACATTGGTGCAATAAGTGGGAGCACACATGCCCCGATGATTCGGAATTTTTCTGTAAATACGGGAGGACGAAAAATGACAGTACGACCGATTGACGCCGTGCAGGTGCTAAATGACATCAACTGGCACCACAAACCAACGCCAGTGAGTGAATTCGAATCCGGGTTTAACCAAGGGCTCAATCAGGCCATGTGAATAATAACTCATGCCCCCACCCTCACCCCGCCGAACGAGTGGGTGAGCGTATATGACCGGCTGCGGGAGCTGGTGCAGGCGGATCGAGAGGGACGGTGCGTGGTGATACACCCTAATTCGGTAACTGACGATGATTACAAAATTATCTGCGGGAAGATCAATGCAGAAGATATTCATCTTAGGAAAATGAGGAACGTCCATGAAAAACACAAATGAACCTGAACAATGGCGCCCGATCCCTGGGACGGCTGGGATGTACGAGTTGTCCGATCTCGGGAGGATCCGAAGCTATCATTCGTGGCGGGGGAGAAAAACTCCATTCGTCGTGAAAACGTTTTGGAATTCCGGGGCGGGATACATGATGGTGGCCATCCACCTACAAGGGACAGTCAAAAATATGTCTATAAAAACGCTTATGCGGGATATCTGGATGGACGGAAAGAGAGATGGGTATAGTGTAGGCGTGATCGATGGAGATCCAAAGAACCTGGCTCTTTCCAATCTGATGTACGCACCCGGAAACAGGAAGCCGTGCGCTATGGTCGGAAGGGACGGGAAGAGAAAGGCGTATCCATCCATAATCGCAGCCGCCGCAGACAACTACATGACACCATCCGGCGTGAGCCGTAGGATCCAAACGGGGAAAGAAGTCGATGGAGTAACTTTTTTCTTGATTTAAGCATTGGGCACAAAGACACTTTCCATAATTTCATAGATTTCAGAAGATTGTATGGTATAATAAAAAAAGAAGTGGGTTTTCGCTTCGTCGCCCGGCACCGAGGCGGCATGAATATCGGGCCCTCCTTCTTTTCCCGGCGCGCGGGCAAAGCCGGTCACAAACCCGCAGCATGGCCCGAGGATTTAGGGCCATATACGGTTCCCTATCTCAAGCGGAAGAGATCCCGGCTCATAACCGGACAGGTCCTGGTTCGAGGCCAGGGGGAACCACCAGACTTATAGGAGGAATTACTATGATAAATAATCCTGTTGTGAGTGCAACTGGGGGGATGGTGACAATCACCATTTCAGGCAATTTTATAACCGCATGGGACAATGATGGGAACGCGCATACTAGCGGCCAATTTCAGGTTATGAAAGATGTTTTGGTTGCAGCTGTAAGAAGGATGGGATTTGTTAATCCGTCTGGAGATTATGACGAAATTGCTAGTTACGGTGAAATGGGGCCAATTATATTTGTTCCGCACGGCGACATTGTTTTAGAAGGGTGATGAACCCCACACACATCTCCTACAAGGAGACACCGAGATGCACAGCATTGCAGAGATACCATGGCTGATAGCCGAGGGAGATGAGGATACCTTCTACTCCTGGCCGGAGTGGAGGCGGCTGAAAGCTGAAGTGCTCAAGCTCGATCATTTCGAATGTCGAGAGTGCAGGAAGAAAGGTAGATATACTAAAGGGTATATCGTCCACCACATAAACCACCTCAAGGACAGGCCTGACCTTGCGTTGAGTGTATTCGATGAGAACGGAAAGAGGAACCTCGAATGCGTTTGCAAAAAATGTCACGAGGATTTGCATCCGGAATCGCAGAAAAAAATTCCCGCACGAAAAGTTTGGCTGACGGAAGAGCGGTGGGACTGAAAAAAAATTTTTGTACCCCCCCTCGAAAAAAACGAGTCGAGGTTGAAAACGGCCGG
>ERZ780177.1203-NODE-1203-length-25307-cov-6.504752_pt1 | contig 25307 bp, 16 predicted proteins | sample MGYA00510973_ERZ780177 | MGnify/ENA primary metagenome ERZ780177 (study PRJEB29588, sample SAMEA2144396) | human gut metagenome | biome: human gut; feature: human-associated habitat; material: faeces | place: Denmark | collected 2008/2010 ...
TTGAAAAGGGGCTGGACATTGATATCAAAGCTGCTGCCGAGGCTGCGCTCGGCAAGGAGCTGACGCAGAATCTTCTGTCCGTGGTTTTTGACTACGATGGAAACCTCTGGTTTGCAACCGGCGGCTTCCGCATCTACCCGGAGCGTGAGCAGCAGGGCGTACTGGGATATATCGCACGTTCCGCCATCGATGCGATTCTAAGCGGCGAACAGACTGATCTCTCTGATGCAGTCTTTGTCTACGAGCTTACTCCCGGTGAGGGTGCAGAAAACGGCATTGCCGCCTCCAAAGACGGCGCGGTCATCCTGACGAACCAGAACTGCTATCTGCTGCGCGCGAATAATGGTGTCGAAGCCGTCTGGTGCACGCCGTATGAGAGTGTCGGCGCAAAAGTCAGCGGCGAGGGCGACAAGACCACCGGCGGCGGTCTTGCATGGGGCGGCGGCTGCTCTCCGTCGCTGACGCCGGAGCTTGTGATGTTCACCGACAATGCTGACCCCGTCAAGCTGCTGGCGCTCGATATGAAGACCGGTGAGATCGTTGCAAGCATGCCGGTGCTGGATGATCTGCCCGAGGGCTATCAGGTGGCGATTGAAAACTCTGCCATCGTCTATGACGACAGTGAGGGCACCGTCAGCACTATCGTGTGCAACTGGTTCGGCGCAGGCAGCGCAGGCCTTGCCGATCCCGACAACGATTCCTCCATCCAGAGCTACGCCAACATCTATGACATGAACTGGCTGACGAAGGGCAACTGCATGATCGCGCCCGGCGTCGAACGTGTCGATACCATCAAAACCGATTCCGGCTATGAGATGAAGAGCATCTGGTCTCGAAATGACCTGAGCGATACATCGATTCTCAAGCTCTCCACCGCGACGGGCTATATCTACGGCTATGTGCAGGATCTGGAAAGCGGCATGTGGCAGTACATCATTCTGGACTTTGCCACCGGCGAGACGGTATTCACCATGGACGTCTCCAACAAATATGGCTACAATAACATGGCTATTGGTATGTATGCCGGAAACAGCGGCAACGCGCTCTACTGCCCGACGGGCTATCTGGAGCTGCTGTGCTTGCAGGACCGCTTTGTGTATCTTCCCGAAATGCCCTACCGCAAGGTCGATCTCGATAAGGCCGCGCGGAACGTACTGACACAGGAACAGTTTGAGCAGGACGGTGGTAACGGCACGGTCGCCAGCTGGCGCAATACTGTGACAGTCGAAAATGTTCATCCCAACACGACGGTCTCGTTCCGGATGAACAACCTTTCCGGGGACACCGCCGGGCTGAAGCTCTATGCCTACGGTGCAGACGGAAAGCTGGCGGAGGTTGGCAAAGAGCTGTGGTCGACCACGGATGAGACAGGCGCTGCCGTGGATACCCTGTCCGATGGCACACTGTATGAGCTGCGTGTGAGCGTCGCGGATGGCAGCGCGTTCGACCTGAGCGAGGCGGAAAAGGAGATCAAAATTTCCGTTGTACTTGCGAAGTAAGACTCAAGGAAGGCTCCGGTGCCAAAAGCGCCGGAGCCTTCCTCAACCTGTCAAAAAACCACAAAATCACTTCCACGAATATCGCCAAAAAGTTACTGTTACAACGCTGTTCCAAACCGCTTTTTAGCGCATTTTTCAACTTCTCGCACAAACGGCCCACGTTTGCTTTCACGAGCAAAAGCGGGTACACACTCACCTTCGCCAACAGGATCGCGCACAAGGGCTCACACGCCGAAACAGGGGTGTTTCGGACGGGGGGCGCTATTACTACCCTCGGACTGTTTCACACATTTCAGAAACCCTGCGTGGCCAGGGGGTAGAATGGCAAACTTTGCCGCTTTTGGGTCTTGGTCGGAGGCACTCCTGAAGGACACAAAGAGCCTGCGGAACAGCGATGCGCTTATGCGCGTCGCTGTCCCGTAGGCGTCGCGGCCCCACTGGGTTGCGTGATCTTTTTCGCTTCTGCCGAAATTGCGGTTTGTACATCCTGCGCTCAGGGCTTTCTGCGTGTGCGAGACATGGGAGGTATCACTACCCTCGGCGTGCTTTGCGTGCTGCCGAAACGCCGGACGGCCGCTTGCAAAAGCGGCTAACTTGCCGTTTTCTGAGGTCAGGTGGGCGTAGTTCCCCGCACGATTCCTGTTTTCTTGCGAATATACAGAATTTTATGTCGGCAAATCCAGTTGCAAACACTTTTGCGCTATGGTACAATAAATCCAAGGAATTGGAAGAATTTCAGAACAATTATGCCGTTAAATTCCCGTTTCCAATTGCAGGTTCCTCACCGGGGCCACGCCCCGAACAACAGAAAGGAAGTGCTATCCCATGAAGAAACTTATCTCCTTGGCTCTGGCAGCCCTCCTGTTGCTGAACCTTGCCGCCTGCGGGGATGGTCCCGCCCCCAGTTCCTCCGGGTCCTCCGGCGATGTCTCCTCTTCCGCCGGGCCTTCTCAGACGGACGTCCTCAGCCCCGTCACCACGGAGGCGGAGGTTCGGGCTCTCTATGGGGACGACGCGGACCTCATCGCCTCCATCGAGGCGTACCAAGGTGACTTCCTGGTGAAACTGGGAACGGACGAGGACTGCCCCAGCTTGGACTGGGTCTACGGCCAGAGCGGCATCCGCCGCCGGATGCTGTGGCTGGATACGCCCCTGCTTCGGTGCGAGATCGAGTCCCAGGCGACCATCCGGGTGGTCACTGGCGGGTCTAACATCTATAACGGCGTCCCCAGTTTTCCACGCGTGGAGTTGGCCACACTGTGCCTTCTCTACGATGAGCAGGGCCGCGACCGAGGCTATGATCCCTATGTTTCTCCCGGCACTGGTAGCTCTGAAATCTACTGGGCCGGGGCCGGGGAGAGCTATCCCATGGGCATGCAGGGCCGCCGGGAGGCCATCCGTTCCGCCCAGGTCGATGCAGGCGGCCTCACCGTGGCCTTCGCGCCCCTGGCGGACGGCAGCGACTTTGTGGCTGCCTACTGCGAGATCCCCTATACCGAGGTGGCTCTCTCGGAGGACGGTATGACCCTCACCGTCACCATGCACGACACCTTCCTCAGCAGCGGCACCCTCTCCAAGGAGGTAGACCTGGACTTTTTGAAGGAGTATGCCTCCCTCTACCCAGAGAGCTTCCCCGCCGGGGAGTTGGCGGGAAGCTGCACCCTCATCGAGAATGCGGATCTGCGTCAGGATGGGAACAACGCCGTGCTGACCGTCACTCTGGCTGACGGCCCCATCCGCGGCAGGAACTTCGGTGACGGTTATTACCGCTTCACCGCTGAGACTGGCTATACCGGCATCGCTGACATCGGTCCCTACCTTCGAGTAACCCTCAACGCCACCAACGAGCTCTTTGCAGGCAACTGAGCAGTCCATACAAGCCGTGAACAGCGTGGGTGCGGGCGCACCGTGTCTGACCCAGTTTTGACCCAGAATAGGATTGGAGCGGGCAGGGCTGGACGGAAACAATGGAAGATCCGCCTAGCGAACCGTGGTAAAAAGCACAAATCGGAGTCGAAATGACTCCGATTTGTGCTTGAGACTGCCTCATAACCCGGAGGCCGTAGGTTCGAGTCCTGCCTCCGCAACCAGAAAGGTATCCTGAAGCCGCAAGACTTCAGGATATTTTTTATTTTGCCAGCGGGAGACTGGTTTCACCAGACGGCGGTTGTTCTGTGAAAAAAGCGGGGCATGGTTTCGACACTCCTTCGGCGGCACGGTTCTATTTCGTTTCGGCATGGTGCTATTCATACTTTGCATTTGCATTTTGCCTAAAGCGGCGGCGGAGAAGTGATGGGGCGTCTATTTTCTTCGACGAAATCCGTCCTGCGCGGACAAAATTGTATTGACAACGGCGGAGGATGGGTCTATTGTACACACATCATTCGTCAAATGCTTTGAGCAGGACACGACTTCCCCGGATCACCGCTTTCAGAGAGCCGTTGGTGGTGCAAAACGGCAGCAAGGAACGGGCAGGCCATCCCCTGTGAGCAGCCGCGGTGAAAGGCGCAAACGCCGAGTAATCGCAGCCGGTCCCCCACCGTTAACAGGGTACGCTCTCCGATCCATTCGGGCAGCGGTCGAGCGGCCGGTTTTCCGGCAAGCAAAGTGGTAACGCGGAAGTTGAGATCTGCGGCGGATATCGCCGCGATATTGGCCTTCGTCTTTGCGATGGGTTTTCATTGTGGAAAATCCGCAGCAGAGGCGGGGCTTTTCTTTTTGCTCCCGGCATTGACGAAGAACACAGCTTTTTTAGGAAAGAAAGGGAAATCACATGAACACACTCGTCATCGTGCTGATCGCGGCGGTCGTCCTCGTCGCTGCCTACGCACTCTATGGGCGCTGGCTCGCCAAAACCTGGGGCATCGACCCCAAGGCGCAGACGCCCGCCGTCAAGTATAACGACGGCAAGGACTTTGTCCCCACCAACGGCTGGACCGTCTTCAGCCATCAGTTTTCCTCCATCGCGGGCGCGGGCCCTGTCACCGGCGCGATCCAGGCCGCCGCGTTTGGCTGGCTGCCGGTGCTGCTGTGGGTGCTGCTCGGCGGCGTCTTCTTCGGCGCTGTGACGGACTTCGGCGCGCTGTACGCCTCCGTCAAAAACGACGGCAAGTCCATGGGCATGCTGATCGAAAAGTACATCGGCAAGCTCGGCCGCAAGCTGTTTCTGCTGTTCTGCTGGCTGTTCTGCCTGATCGTCATCGCGGCGTTCGCCGACATGGTCGCCGGCACGTTCAACGCCTACACCGTGGTCGACGGCGTGACGCAGCTTGCTGACGCCGCGCAGACCAACGGCGCAGCCGGTATGGTGTCCATCATGTTCATGGTGTTCGCCGTCGTCTTCGGCCTTGTGCAGAAGAAGCTGAACCTCTCGGGCTGGAAGGAAGCCGTGCTCGGCATCCTCTGCATCGTTGCCTCGTTCGCCGTCGGCATGAACTGCCCGCTCATCTTCGGCAAGGCGACTTGGAGCTACATCACGTTCGTCTACATCTTCTTCGCCGCCGTTCTCCCGATGTGGCTTTTGAAGCAGCCGCGCGACTACATGACCACCTTCATGTTCATCTGCATGATCGCGGGCGCGGTCGTCGGCCTTCTCGTTGCGCATCCGACGATGAACCTCCCCGTCTTCACGGGCTTCAACAATGAAAAGCTCGGCACGATGTTCCCCATCCTGTTCGTCACCGTCGCCTGCGGCGCGGTGTCCGGCTTCCACAGCCTCGTCTCCTCCGGCACGTCGTCCAAGACGGTCGAAAACGAGAAGGACATGCTCAAGGTCGGCTACGGCGCGATGATCCTCGAGAGCCTGCTTGCCGTGCTCGCACTCTGCGTGGCCGGTGCGGCCGCCGCGGCGGACGGCACCGCCGCCGGTACCCCGTTCCAGATCTTCAGCCGCGGCGTTGCGGGCTTCTTCGAGATGTTCGGCGTGCCGAACTACGCCGCCACGGTCTTTATGACGATGTGCGTCTCCGCCCTCGCCCTCACGAGCCTTGACGCCGTCGCGCGTATCGCGCGCATGAGCTTCCAGGAGCTTTTCAGCGTGGACGACATGGCCCACGCCGAGCCCTGGCGCAAGCTCCTGTGCAACACGTATTTCTCCACGGTGCTGACGCTCGTGCTCGGCTACGTGCTCACAAAGATCGGCTACTCCAACATCTGGCCGCTGTTCGGCTCGGCGAACCAGCTGCTCTCCGCGCTCGTGCTCATCACGCTGTGCGTCTTCCTCAAGGTCACGGGCCGCAGCAACAAGATGCTCTTCCCGCCGCTCGTCATCATGCTCTGCGTCACGTTCACAGCGCTTGTCCAGCGCCTGATGGCCATGGTGAGCGCCATCCAAAATGCCGCTGCCGTCACCATCCCCGCGGGCGAGACGACCTGGGGCGCGGTGTTTATCGCCAACGGCTTGCAGCTCATCATCGCGGTGCTGCTCATCGTGCTCGGCGCGACCATCGTCGTAAACTCCATGAAGAGCTACGTCGCCAGCAAGCACAACAGCGAGGCCAAGGTCTAATTTTGAAAAATGTGCAAAAAAGGAGGCTTCCCGTCGGGAAGCCTCCATTTTTTGCTTTGTTACCAGCTTGCGACCGTGCCGTCGCATCTCGGTTCGGTGCCCGCGGCGTAAACGCCGTTTTCGCACTTCCAGATGATCTCGCCGCGGCCCATGGCCGTGCGGTCGTCGACGATCTCGACCTCGTGCCCCATTGCTCGCAGCTGCTCGGCGATCGCCTCGCCCGCCTCGCGCTCGATCTGGAGCTTTTTGCCGCCGATCCACTGGATGCGCGGCGCGTCGAGCGCCTCCTGCGGGTTCATGGTGTAATCGATGGTGCTCGTCAGCACCTCGACCTGCCCCTGCGGCTGCATGAACGCGCCCATCACGCCGAACGGGCCGACGGCCTCGCCGTCCTTGAGCAGAAAGCCCGGGATGATCGTGTGGTAGGACTTCTTTCCGCCCTCCAAATAGTTATCGCTCTTCGGGTCGAGGGAGAAGTTCGCGCCGCGGTCCTGAAGCGAGATGCCCGTGCCGGGGATGGCGATGCCCGCGCCAAAGCCGCAGTAGTTGCTTTGGATAAGCGAGACCATGTTGCCCTCTGCGTCCGCGGTGCAGAGGTAGATCGTGCCGCCGCAGTGCGGGTCGCCCGCCTTGGGCTCAAGAGCCTTATCCGTGATGAGTGCGCGGCGGGCGGCGAGATAGTCGGGCGAGAGCAGCTCGCTGACCTTTGTTTTCATATAGCGCGGGTCGGCGACGTAGGTCTTCGTGTCGGCAAAGGCGAGCTTGATGGCCTCCATGACCTTGTGATAGTAGTCCGCGTCCTCGCGCTGCTCGGGTAGTGTCAGCCCGTTGAGCATGCCGAGTGCCATCAGCACCGTGATGCCGTGGCCGTTGGGCGGGATTTCGCAGACGGTGTAGCCGCGGTAGTCCTGCGTGATGGGCTCGACCCATTCGGGGTGGTAGTTCTTGAAGTCGTCCTCGCAGAAGTAGCCGCCCGTGGCGCGGGAATGGGCGACGATCTTTTCCGTCAGCTCGCCGCGATAGTAGCTCTCGCAATTCGTCTCGGCAAGGGAGCGCATCGTGTCGGCATAGGCGGGGAAACGGAAGACATCGCCCGCGCGGTACGGCGAGCCGTCCGGCTTCATAAAGCTCTTCCACCAGTATTCATAGGGGGCGGGGTCCTGCGCCATGACCCTGGCGATGCGCCTGCTGTCGCGCGCCCAGAGCTTGCCGACATTGACGGGCACGGCATAGCCGTTTTCGGCGTAGGAAATGGCGGGAGCGAAGAGCTCGGAGAGCGGCTTTGTGCCAAAGCGCGCATTGAGCGCCGCCCAGCCCGCGGGCGCGCCCGGGACCATCGTGGGGAGCCAGCCTTCCTCGGGCACCTCGGAAAAGCCTTTTGCGCGAACCTCGTCCGCGCTCAGCGCCATCGGCGCAACGCCGCTGGCGTTCAAGCCGTAGAGCTTTTTCTCCTTCTCAATCCACACGAGCGCGAAACAGTCGGACCCAAGGCCGTTGCCCGTCGGCTCGAGCAGCGGCATCGCACCGGCCATGGCGACGGCGGCATCGACGGCGTTGCCGCCATTTTTCAGCACGTCGAGGCCGACCTGTGCGCCGAGGGGAACGGACGTGCAGCACACGCCGTTTTTGGCGTAGACCACGTTGCGGCGGGAAGAATATCGGTAAGTTAACGGATCAAAATTCGGCATGATTGTTCTCACTTTCGCCGTTTTTTCCCAGTATAGCAGTCCGCGCGCAAAAGCGCAAGAAAAAGACGCTGTGCGGCGCGGCGGCGGGAAAGTCTGCGCGAGCAATGCAGAAAACTGAATATTCACCCGATAAGAGATTGAACATTTTGCGTTTTCCCGCTTGACAATCTGAAAAACTGCATTATAATACAATCAATCTGATATGAAATGCCTCCTTTGGCACCGGCCGGGGAGAAAAGGCATCCATGACTGAGCCGTAGGTATTCCGGGCGACCGGATAAGGCTGGGTCGTGGGTGCTGTTACTTTTTTATAGAGAAAAGGAGAACGATATGAACATCAAGCCCTTTGCTGTGGAAGAATGGATGAACGAGTACGAGGTGGGTGCGCTATACAACATCGCCGAGACCTGCGTCGACTCCGTTTCGCTCGACGAGCTTTTCGAGCTCACGGGCGAGAACAAGGAGGACTTTTTGAAGGACTTCTGTGCCCAGCGCTTGACCTATGGCGATATCTGGGGCAGCGAGGCGCTGCGCAGCGGCATTTCCAAGCTCTATCACACGATCAAGGCCGATGAGGTCGTGCTCACGCACGGCGCGGCAGGCGCGAACCATCATGTATTCTGCTCGCTCATTTCCGCGGGCGACCGCGTGGTCAGCATCATGCCGACCTATCAGCAGCTCTACTCCATCCCCGAGGCCATCGGCGCGGACGTCGCCATCATGCACCTAAAGCAGGAAAACGACTATCTCCCCGACCTGAATGAGCTCAGGAGCCTCGTCACGCCCGAGACGAAAATGATCTGCATCAACAACCCCAACAACCCCACCGGCGCGCTGATGAGTAAGGAGCTGCTGGGGAGCATCGTGGAGATCGCCCGCGGCGTGGGCGCGTACATCCTCTGCGACGAGGTCTACCGCCACCTGACGCAGGAGGACGAGTGGTGCGAATCCATCGTCGACCTGTACGAAAAGGGCATCTCGGTCAGCAGCATGTCCAAGGTCTTCTCGCTCGCGGGCCTTCGCATGGGCTGGATCGCCACGCACGATGAAGCGGCGCGCAAGGCGTTCCTGTCGCACCGCGACTACAATTTAATTAGCTGCGGCATGTTCGACGATGCGATCGCGTCCATCGCCCTGCGCCACAGCGACGTGATGCTCAAGCGCAATCAGCGCATCGTGCGCGAGAACCTCGCCATCCTCGATGACTGGATCAAGGAAAATCCGCACTTTTTCTACACCAAGCCCAAAGCCGGTACGACCGCGCTCGTTTACTACGATTTCGATATCCCCTCCTACGAGTTTTGCAAGCGCATGTACCACGAGACCGGTGCGTTCGTCACGCCGGGCGACTGCTTCGAGCAGCCCCACAGCATGCGCGTCGGCTACGCCTGCGACGTCAACACGCTCAGAGACGGCCTTGCCGCGGTGACGAAGTTTGCCGCGACGCTGTGAGCGGCGAAAACACGCGATAAATAAAAGAAATCCGTCCGGTCATCGACCGGACGGATTTTTGACTTGTAAGGGGTTCACGCCTTGGCCCTGTTCCCGCGCATGAAGTGCAGAATAAGGCCGATGGCCGCGCCGATAAGCGTCGGGCAGATCCAGCCGAGGCCGAGGTCGGCAAACGGTAGGTACTGCTGACCGAACGCCTTGATGGCCGGACCGTGGATGGCGTTGAACACGCTCTCGGGCAGCGCGATGATCAGATCGTAAACGGCAGCGATGAGCGTGAAGCCGATCGTCCAGCAGTACACCGTGCGGTCGTGACCGAAGAATTTACCGAGCAGCGCCAGCGCAATGAGCGCGATGGAGAGCGGATAGAGGAACATCAGCACCGGCAGCGAATAGCTGATGATGGCGCTGAGGCCGAGGTTCGCAAACAGCAGCGACACGAGGCTGAAAATGATTGCCCAGATGCGGTACTTTGGCCCGTCGGGGAAGAGCGCGCTGAACGTCTCGGCGCAGCTCGTGATGAGGCCGACGGCGGTCTTGAGGCACGCGAGCGTCACCGTGGCGGCGAGGATGAAGAGACCGGCGGAGCCGAGGTAGTGCTGTGCGATCTGCGCGAGCGCCGTGCCGCCGTTCTCGCTGGCTTCAAGCACGCCGCGGCTCTGCGTGCCGGCGATCGTGACGGCGATGTAGATGAACGCCATCAGAAGGCTGCTGAAAATGCCCGCGCGGACGGTGCTCCCCGCCACAGCGGTGGGATCGTCCACGCCAAGGTCACGGATGACCTGCACGACGATGATGCCAAACGCAAGGCTCGCCAGCGCGTCCATGGTGTTGTACCCTTCGAGGAAACCAGCGAAAAACGGCTGGGACGCATAGTTGCCGAGCGGCTCGACATCCGCGATGGCCGCACTCGGAGAGAGGAGCGCGACGACGACCAGAATGCCGAGAAAGACGAGAAAGCAGGGGTTCAGAATTTTGCCGACCCAGGTCAGGATCTTACCCGGGCGCAGTGCGAAAAAGAGCGCCGCGGCGAAAAACGCCGCCGAGAAGAGCAGCAGGTACAGTGTGTTACTGCCATTTTGCGGAAGCACCTGCTCAAGTCCCACGGTGAATGACGTCGTCGCGCAGCGGGGAATGGCGAAAAACGGCCCAATGGTCAGATACAGCGCGCAGGTGAAGAACATCGCGTAGGGGCGGTTGACCTTGCTGCTCAGGTCAAAAAGACCGTTGGAGCGGCTGATGCCGAGCGCGGCCACGCCGAGCAGCGGCAGGCCCACGCCCGTGATGAGAAGCCCCAGAATGGCCTGCCAAACGTTGGAACCGGCCATCTGGCCGAGGTGTACGGGAAAGATGAGGTTGCCGGCGCCGAAAAAAAGGCCGAAGAGCATGCTGGCAACATAGGTGTATTCTTTGGCGGAGAGCTTGCGTTTCATGGTAAAAAATTTCCTTTCATGGCGGTGGGGCAAAAATGCCCCGTCCTGAATGATTCGGGTAACAAAAAAACCGGTCTGTTCCCGCGCTCTGACATTGCAAGGGGATACTCCCACGCTTGTGGAACATTCCACAAGTGCTTTGCCAGATCAATGGAGCATACCGGATCCATGCTGCCGATCATTGCAGGCAGCGAATCAAACCGAGCCTTGGAAAATGAGGTCGATCAAACCGCTGCCGACTGCTTCGACGACATAGATTCGGACGAATGCCCCTCTACGCCAACGATCAGTCGCCAGCTTACTCCAAAATTGACATTTTTGGACGTAACCATGGTGTTCAAACGATCGCCTCCTTTACAGCGGAAATTGGCATCATTATACCATGACATTACATTTTGTCAAGTATCAATGAGAAAATGATATGTTAAAGACGTGGGAAGAAAGGGCAAACAACAGCGCACGGCGCGGAGAATCCGCGCCGTGCGCTGTTTTGTGAAAAGGAAACGCTTATATAAAGAGAAATGACGATCAGCCGAGCTTTTGCGCAAGGTCCTCAAGCGCGGCGGTCATCGCCTCTTCAAACGACGGGTGCGGGCGCATGGCCAGCAGGAATTGATCGACCGTCATGTGGTTGGCGAGCGCCTGCGAGACGCCGCCGATCATATCGCTTGAATGCTCGCACATGAGCTGCGCGCCCAGAAGCTCGCGCGTCTCAGCGTTTGCGACGAACTTCATAAAGCAGCGGCCGGGGTCGGCGATGAGCGTCTTGGCGTTGTCGAACATGACGTGCTTGCCGACCTTGACGGGGATGCCCGCCTCCTTGGCCTCGGCCTCGGTGAGGCCGGCGACCGCGATCTCCGGACGGCAGTAGATGCAGCTCGGCACGACGGACATGGATGTGTGATTTTCCCTTCCGTAGAGCAGGTCGACGCAGGCGATGCCCTGCGCGGTCGCGACGTGGGCGAGCTGAATTTTGGCCGAGACGTCGCCGATGGCGTAGATGTGGGGGATGCTCGTCTCGTAGCGCTCGTTCACGGCGATGCTGCGGCGGTTCATCTCGACAGAAATGCCATCCGCGAACAGGCCGTCGCAGTACGGGCGGCGGCCGATGGCGCAGAGCACGGCCTCGCCGGAGACGGTCTCGCTCTTTTCCTTGCAGGTGAAGTTGACGGCGATATCCTCACCCGTCTTCTCGACGCTCTGGACCATCGCGTTCGTGAAGACCTTCACGCCCTGCTTTTTGAGGATGAGCGCGAGGCTCTGGCCGAGCTCCTTGTCCATGTTGGGCAGCAGGCGGTCCATGCCTTCGATGACGGTCACTTCACAGCCGAGGTCTGCGTAAAACGTCGCAAACTCGATGCCGATGACGCCGCCGCCGATGATGACGATGGAGCGGTACAGGTGGTCGCACCCCTCAAGCAGCTCGTCGGAGGTCATCGCGAGCTCAAGTCCGGGAATCGGCGGGCGGGACGGGACGGAGCCGGTGGCGATGAGGATATCGTCGCAGGTGTAGTCGTTGGCACCGCCCTCAGCGTCCGTCACGCGGACAGCGCCGGGTGCGGTGATGAGCGCCGTGCCGCGCAGAAAGTCGATCTTTGCGGTCTTGAAAAGCGATTCAATGCCGGAGGACAGCTTTTGCGAAATTTCGCGCTTGTAGGCAAAAATCTCCGTCATGTCGGCGCGGATATCGTCGGTGTGGATGCCGGCGTGTGCACCGTGCTTGGCGTCGTGGAAGATCTGAGAAGAGTGCAGCAGCGTTTTCGTCGGGATGCAGCCGCGGTTTAAGCAGGTGCCGCCCGCTTCGCGCTTCTCGACGACGGCGACCTTCTTGCCGAGCTTGGCCGCATGGAGCGCGGCCTCGTAGCCGCCTGGACCCGCGCCGATGACGATGAGTTCATAATGAGCCATAGTAGTTCTTTCCTTTTTGAGAGCAATGCCGCCGACTTTTCGGCGGCATTGCGTGATTTTTTGTAGAGATGTTCAGATGTCCTGCTCGCGCAGCAGCGTGCAGAGGTCGCCTGAATAGTCGCGGCACTCCCCTACCGACTGTACGCACTCACAGAGCGCGTCGACGGCGAAGCGGCAGCCGCGAAGCGCCTGCGCAAGCGGCGCGGCGAACTCCGCGTCCATCGCGTCGGACCAGACGGCGGCGTCGGCGACGCAGCCGTTTTCGACGGCGAGCTCGACCGTGACCTCGCCCCAGGCAAAGCGCTTGGCGCAGGAGAACGAGCACGGCACGCTCTTGCCGTACACCCAGTCGTAGCTGTGGAAGCGCTGGTAGCGGCGTTCGATCTCGGCAGCGTCGAAGTCCTCTTCGTGAAGCTTCTCCGCCTTGAGACCGTAGACGGTCTCAAGCGCCTTGACCATGGCTTGCGCCATGCCGTCGATCGTGAGATCAGGCTTTAATTCCGTCAGGTTGATGACGCGCGAGCGCACAGACGCAACGCCCTTGCTCTCGAGCTTCGTTTTCGACGGCGTGAGGTATTTGCCAAGGTTCGCCATGTCGACGTTCACGAGCAGTGTCCCGTTGTGGAACGAGCAGCCCGCGTGCGAGTAGAAGGAATTGCCGGAGAATTTGCACCCGTTCGTCAAGATGTCGTTCCGGCCCGAAATTTCCGCCGGAATGCCGAGACTACGGCAGGCCTCGACGATCACGCTCTGCTGCCTGCGCAGGTCGTAGTCGGCCTGACGCAGCGAGAAGGTGAAGTTGAGGTTGCCCATGTCATGGTAGACCGCGCCGCCGCCGGAAAGACGACGCGCCAGCGTTCCGCCGTCGCGCTCGAGCTCAGCCGTGCGGCATTCCGCCCAGGCGTTCTGGTTGCGGCCGATGACGACCGTGTGCTTATTCTGCCAGAGGTAGAGAATGCAGGTGTCCGCGCCGACGGTATCGGTCAGATACTCTTCAAGCGCCAGATTGCGGTGCGGGTCGGTGCAGGCACCGATAAAATACTGTAATTTCCGGATCATGCAAACTGATAACGTAAAACCATGTTGCGCGCCGCGCCGACCTCGTCGAGACGGCGGACGGGCGTGGAGTGGGGAGCGGTGTGGAGCGTCTCGGGATCGGAGTGCGCGAGTTCAAAGAGCTTGCAGTAGATGCCGCAGACCTCGTCCATGGTCTCCTTGCTCTCAGTCTCGCAGGGCTCGATCATGAGCGCCTCATGGACGATGAGCGGGAAGTACATCGTGGGCGGGTGCAGGCCAAAGTCGAGCATGCCCTTGGCAAGGTCGAGCGCGGAGACGCCCGTCTCCTTGTGGAGATCGACGAGCGACATGACGAACTCGTGCATGCAGATCTCGTCATACGCCATGGTGAAGGTGTCCTTGAGCCTGACGCGCATGTAGTTCGCGTTCAGCACGGCGTTCATCGCCGCCTCGCGGATGCCGGACTTGCCGAGCGTGAGCACGTAGGTCAGCGCGCGCACGACGACGTCGAAGTTGCCGTAGAACATCTTCACGCGGCCGATGGACTTTTCGGGGTATGCAAAGCCGTACTTGCCGTCCTTTTTGACGACCAGCGGGCCGGGCATGTACTTTTTGAGAAATTCCTTGCAGCCGACCGCGCCTGCGCCGGGGCCACCGCCGCCGTGCGGTGTGGCGAACGTCTTATGCAGGTTACTGTGGATGCAGTCAAAGCCCATGTCACCGGGACGGACGACGCCCATGACGGCGTTGAGGTTCGCGCCGTCGTAATAGCACAGGCCGCCCGCATCGTGAATGATCTTCGTGATCTCGAGGATGTTCTTGTCGAAAATACCGACGGTGTTCGGGTTCGTCAGCATCAATCCCGCGGTGTCGGGGCCGACGGCGGCGCGCAGCGCGTCGAGGTCGACGCAGCCGTCTACGCCGGACGGGATGTTGATGACCTGGAAGCCGCACATCGCGGCGGTTGCGGGGTTCGTGCCGTGGGCGGAGTCGGGCACGATGATCTTCGTGCGCGCGGTATCGCCGCGGTCGGTGTGATAGGCCTTGATGAGCAGAACACCGGTGAACTCACCGTGCGCGCCCGCCGCGGGCTGGAACGTGACAGCATCCATGCCGAAGACCTCGCCAAGCTCAGAGCCTAACGTGTGCAGCGCCTCGAGCGCGCCCTGCGCGGTCTCGATGGGCTGGAGCGGGTGGAGCTGGGTGAAGCCCGGCAGCGCTGCCATGTCCTCGTCGATCTTGGGGTTGTACTTCATCGTGCACGAGCCGAGGGGATAGAAGCCGTCGTTCACGCCATGGATGCGCTTGCAAAGGGCGGTGTAGTGGCGGGTGAGCTCGTTTTCACTCACGTGGGGCAGGTGCAGCGCCTCGCTGCGCTCTTCGGGAAGCTGATATTCGGGGACGTCACACTCCGGCATGAGGGTCATGCCGCGGCCTTCGACGCCAAGTTCAAAAATGAGCTTCATTTACAGCACCTCCTTCACGATGGCGACAGCTTTGTCGAGCTGCGACTTGGAGACGAGCTCCGTCACGCACCAGAGAATGCCGTCCTCGACCTCTGCGCCGCCGAGGATGCCCTCTGCTTCGAGCGCGTCGAGGATCTTCCTGCGGCAGTTGGGGCATTCGACTTCGGTGACGAACTCGTGGAAGAATTCACCCTTGTACTTCAAGGTGCAGCCGATCTTTTCAAGTTCAGAAGCGAAATAGTGAGCCTTCGAGGTGCAGAGGCGCGCGCACTGCTTCATGCCCTTTTCGCCCATCGCGGCCATGTAGACGCCGGCGGCGAAGGCGCATAGCGCCTGATTGGAGCAGATGTTGGAGCTGGCCTTTTCGCGGCGGATGTGCTGCTCGCGCGCGGACAGCGTCAGCACGTAGCCAACCTCACCGTCCACATCCTTCGTCTGGCCGACGATGCGGCCGGGGAGCTTTCTCGTCATGGCGGATGTCGTGGCCATGAAGCCGAGGAACGGGCCGCCGAACGCCGTGTCGAGGCCGAGGGGCTGACCGTCGCCGACGGCGACATCCGCGCCCATCGCGCGCGGCGTGGGCAGAATGGCGCAGGCGATGGGGTTCACGCCCATGACGAACTTTGCGCCCGCGGCGTGGACGATCTCGCCGACTGCCTTCGCGTCTTCGATCTGGCCGAAGTAGTTCGGCTGCTGGAGGTAGAAGCACGCGGCGTCATCGCCGAGCGCTTCCTTGAGCGCGTCGAGATCAGTTCTGCCGTCCTTTGCGGGGACGACAAAAAGCTCGGTATTCGAGGCGAAGCAGTAGGTCTTCATGACCTCGATGACCTGCGGATGGGCGCAGGCGGAGACATAGGCCTTCGTGCGCTTGCGATCCTTGCACATGGGGATCGTCTCGGCCGCGGCGGTCGCGCCGTCGTAGTGCGAGGCGTTGGAAACGTCCATGCCGGTCAGCTCACAGATCATCGTCTGGAATTCAAACGTACCCTGCAGAACGCCCTGGCTGATCTCCGCCTGATAGGGGGTGTAGCAGGTGACAAGCTCTTCGCGGGAGGTAACGGATTTGACGACCGACGGGATGAAGTGGCGGTAGGCGCCCGCGCCGCGAAGAACAGTCTTGAAGACCTTGTTCTTTTCGGCCATGGCGGTGACGGCCTCGCGTACCTCAAGCTCGCTTAAGCCCTCGGGGATGTTCAGCCCGCCGCTCCGCAGGAGCATTTCCTGCGGGACGGCCTTATACAGTCCTTCCAGGCTGTCGACCCCGATGGCGGCGAGCATTTCTTCCCGTTCCGCAGCCGTGGTGGGAACGTAAGAGCCCATCTCAGCCCTCCTGCGCGCAATGCGCTTCGTAAGCGGCGGCATCCAGCAGCGCCTCAGTGTCGGTCACGGGGGAGACCTTGATGATCCATGCGCCGTAGGGGTCGGAGTTCAGCGTCTCGGGCGCGTCGGAGAGCGCTTCGTTGACCTCGCAGATCGTGCCGCTGACGGGGCAGATCACGTCGGAGACCGCCTTGACGGACTCGACATCGCCGAAGCTCTCACCGGCGGTGACGCTGTCACCCTCGGCGGGCAGGTTGATAAAGACCACATCGCCCAACGCATCCTGGGCAAAATCAGAAATGCCGATCACGGCGACGTCGCCGTCCATCTTGACCCACTCGTGGGACTTGGAATACTTCAGCTCAGCAGGGATGTTCATGGTAATTTCCTCCTCAAAATCGTTCTCAATGAATGTTGGTTGTTATTTACGGTCAAATGGTTTCCGAATATTCGGTCAAAAATTTCTATTTCAGCGTTCGAGCTTGTAGAACGGCATTGGCACGATCTCAAGCTCGACCATGCGGCCGCGCACGTCGGCGTTGAGGTGCTTGCCGATCTCGATATCTTGGGCGGGGATATAGCCCATCGCGACGCCGCAGCCGATATAGGGTGCGAACGTGCCGGAGGATGCCCAGCCGATCTTTTCTCCGTCCATCGTGTAGAGGTCGCAGTGCTCGCGCACGATGCCGCGGCCGACGACCTTCATGCCGATGCGCTTCATTTTCGGCGCGCCGAGCGCGACAAGCGCGTCGCGGCCGATGAAGTCCTTGCCCGTGAGCTTGCACGGAAGTCCCGCCATCTTCGGCGTGATCTCGTCGTTCATCTCGTGGCCGTAGAGCGGCATCGAAGCCTCTAAGCGCAGCGTGTCGCGCGCGCCGAGGCCGCAGGGGATCAACCCCTCGGGCTCGCCCGCCTTCAGAAGCGCTTTCCACAGGTCGACGGTGTCCTCGGCTTTGCAGTAGATCTCAAAGCCGTATTCGCCGGTGTAGCCCGTCTGGGAGACGAGGGCGCGGATCGTGCGCTCGCCGAGGTTCAGGGGCACGTCTTCGGTGAAGGTGTAGTACTTGGCGGGGATGTACTGCTCGTCGCAGAGCTTTTTGAGAATGTCGCCGGACTTGGGGCCCTGCAGGGCGATCTGGCCCCAGTCGTTGCCCTCGTCGCGGTAGTCGACGTCGCCGGAGAGATGGCTCTCGACCCAGGCGGCGTCCTTTTCGCGGTTGCCCGCGTTGACGACGAGCCAGTAATTGTCCGCTGCGCAGCGGTAGACGATGAAGTCGTCGATGATGCCGCCATTGTCGTTGCAGAACATCGAGTACTTGATCTCGCCGTCTTTCATGTTCGAAATGTCGGCGGTGATGATCTTCTGGACGTTGGCGACGGCGTCAGGGCCCTTGAGGCGAAGCTCGCCCATGTGGGAAACGTCGAACAATCCGGCCTTTTCACGAACGGCCATGTGCTCGGCGATCACGCCGGTGGGATACTGCACGGGCATCAGGAAGCCGCCGAATTCGACGATCTTGCCGCCCATGTCCACATGCGTTTGGTAAAGTGGGGTCTTTTTTTCCATAGTGCGCATCCTCCGAAAACAATAATTTTAATGAATCTTATAAAAATTATTAAAATTAAGCATCAAAAAAGAGACACAAAACTCCCTTTTGAGCTTTGTGCCTCCGTTGATCACCTGAGAGATTCCCCGCCCGAGTCATCGCGGCAGGTTGCACCTTCGGCGTGCGTAAACGCACTTTTCGGAGCGTCGTCCGAGTTCGGCCCTTTTGCCTGAGAGCTTCTGCGTTCCCCTTCGGCGCCGCGGCAGAATATTCCGCGGTCTCTCCCGAACTCATCATCCGATCGGTTGATTCATTTTGCTTTTTTAAGCTAACACACGGACACGCTTTTGTCAAGAAAGAAATTTGCGCATCTCACTTTACGGCGAGATGCACAAATTTGACGGCTGTTTTCAGAACACAACGACGAGCAGCATCTTGAACTGCTCCTGACTGTACACCGCGTGCGGATGGCGCGCGGGCATGACGATGCTCTCACCCTCGTGCAGGATGTGCTCGACGCCGTCGATCGTGATCCGACCCACGCCGTCGAGGCAGGTGACCATCGCGTCGCCGCCGGATTCGTGGGTGCTGATCTCCTCACCCTTGTCAAACGAGAAGAGCGTGACGCTCACGTGCTCGTTCTGCGCCAGCGTGCGGCTGACGACCTGACCGGACTGATAGGCGACCTGATCGCGCAGGGTCAGAACCTCTGCCTTGCTGATATTTTTCATACCGTCCATGATAGTTTTCCTCCTGTTGAAACGCGCGGCGCTTACCGCCGCGCGTGATATGACTTTCTTATCATGCCCTTTTTGCGGAAAAGGCAACGATTATTTTGCTTTGTGCGCCAGCACGCAGTACCACTCGCTGTTTTCGATATCGAACGCGCCGAACTGCACGGGGAAGGCCTTGACCTGAATGTCCTGATAGCCGAGCTGCGTGAGCTTGTCGAGCAGTAATTTCTGCGGCACGGGGTGGTAGTGCTCCTCAAAACGCTCTTTTTGGAAGATTTTGTTATCGCGCTCGAAGGTGTAGACAAGATTGAAGACAATGGAGCCGTCGGATAAATGGTCCCAGACCTGCATGAGGTTCACGCGGTCGCCGTTTGGCAGAAAGGCGGGATTGTAGCAGTAAAAACGCTTTTTCTGCCCCACGATACGGTCCCAGTTGCGAAGGTCGAAGTAGAGGCAGCCTCCGGGCTCCACGAGCGCGTCCATCTGCTCCAAAACGCCGGTGATCTCGTTGTTTGTCACGTAGGCAAGCGAGTTGCCGGTGCTCATCACGCAGTCGAAGCTGCGGTCAAAATGAGACGTCAGGTCGCGGAAATCGCTCTGCCGCAGGTCGATGGCGATGCCACGCTCGTCCGCCTTTTTGCGGCAGCGCGCGAGCATGCTGCCGCTCAAATCGGAGCCGTACAGCGAGACGCCGAGCTGCCCGAGCGGCAGCGTGAGCGAGCCCGTCCCGATGCTCACATCGAGCGCCGAGCGAATGGGCCTGCCGTCGAAAACGGTCTGCCAGTGGGAGAGGGTCTGTGCATCCTTTTTCGGGGAGTCGAAGAGGTCGTAGATGTCGGTGCGGTCGTAGACGCTGGCCATAGAGCATGCTCCTCCTGACAAAATATTGGATCGCGCCCCGCGCTCAGCGCTTTTTGCGCTGGGACGAGGACGGAATGTCCATTTCCGCGCGGTACTTGGCGACGGCGCGGCGGCTGACCTCGATGCCGAGAGCCGAGAGCGCCAGACGAAGCGCCTCGTCCGAGAGCGGCGCGGCCGGGTCCTCTGCGCGAATGAGGCTTTGCAGCCGCTGCTTGACCGCGTGGGACGAGACTGCCGCGTCGGGGCGGATCGCCGTGGTGAAAAAGCTGCGCACGGGGATGATCCTGCCCTGGAACTGAATGTATTTATTCTGCGCCGCACGGCTCACGGTGGAGGTGCTGACGCCCATTTTTTCGGAAAGCTGCTGCATCGTCACGGGCAGCAGTGCCTCGCCGCCACAGAAAAAGCCGTGCTGCTCGCGCCCGATGAGCGTGAGCATCTGTACGAGCGTGTCGCAGCGGGTGTGGACGCCCTTGATGAGGGCCTGTGCTTCGGAGAGCTTTTCTTTCACGTAGCGCTGGACCTCGGGGTCGTCGCTCGTGTTCATCAGCGCGGCGTATTCGGCGTTGACGGACAGGCGCGGCAGAATGCGCTCGTTGAGCTCGATGACGAGCTGGCCCTGCTGCACGGAAAATTCCGCGTCGGGGGCGACATAGGCGATCTGCTCGCTGCCAGCAAAGCTGCGCGAGGGGATCGGGTTGAGCGCGAGCACCTTGGAGGCAGCGGCCTTGGCTTCGTTGACGCTGACGCCGAGCAGAACGGCAAGGCCGGAAAAGTCGCGCTTGCTGAGCATTTCGAGCCCATCGCGCGCGATCTTCAGCGCCAGCGGGTCGAGCGAGCGGCCCTGCGCGAGCTGGAGCGTCAGGCATTCCGACAGGTTCCGCGCGCCGACGCCCGGCGGGTCGAGCATCTGCACGGCGAAGAGCGCCTGCTCGAGCGAGAAGAGCGGGATGTCGAATTCGCGTGACAGCTCTTCGAGCGGGCAGTCGAGATAGCCGCGCTCGTCGAGACAGTCGATCAAAAAGCGGCACAGGCGCAGAAGCTCATCATCGACGAGCTTCATCTGCCCGATCTGTTCGGTCAGGTGGTCGCGGAACGTTTTTTCGCGCGTCAAAAAGGCGGTGAAGTCCTGCACATCCTCCATGCCGGAGGAGGTGACGCCGCGCCACGAGTCCGCCTCGCGAACCTCAAGCGGTTCACGCTCGGCGGGAGCGGTCTCGCTGGGGAGCTCAGTTTCGTAATAGGTGGGCGACTGCACGTCGAGCAGCGGGTTTGAGAGCGCGACTTCCTGCACGTATTCGGCAAGCTCCGGCGCGGAGAGCTGCAAACAGTCGAGCGATTGGCGCATCGTCTGCGTCAGCACGAGCTTTTGGCTCAGCGTCTGCTTCTGTTCAAGCTGCACGATAGATTCCCTCCCCAAATGATGCTCATTCAGTAAATTAAAGTATAGCAGTTTTCGCCTTTCTTCGCAACACACAGATGCGCGGGAATGGCCCCCAAAAAGCAAGGGGGCATTCAGATCACGCAAAAAAGCAGGGCGCCATATGGCCGCCCTGCTTGGTGCAAAGGGAATGTTGTGTTACGGCAGCGGGATCTCCTTGCTGTCGAAGAGCGTCTTGAGCTCGATCGAGGTGCGCGAGTCGCCGAACTTCTTGATGAGGGAGAGAAGCTGGTCGAGCTGCTGCGTGTCGCGCACGGCGAAGCGGAGCAGCGCGTTGAACTCACCCACCACGTGATAGTGGCTGATGATGGCGCTCTGCGAGGCGCAGAAATCGCAGAATTTGTCGTACTTGTCCGGCTCGAGCGCAACGGAGATAAAGCCCGTGATGTTGCAGTCGAGCTTTGTGCGGTCGATGTTGATGTGATAGCCGCGGATCACGCCGCTTTCCTCCATCCGGCGAATGCGTTCCGACACGGCGGGCGGTGTCAGCCCCACAAGGTCTCCCATGCGGCGCAGCGTGCAACGGCTGTCGTCCTGGAGGAGGTTGAGGATTTGGTAGTCAGTCCGATCCATCATGTTCTCCCTCTACCGTTCTCTTACACGATCTCGCCGCGCTTGATGACGGTTTTTGCAAGATTGCTGCCAACGCGGTAGCAGATGTAGTCGAGGTCGGGCGCGTCCCAGATGACAAGGTCGCCCAGCTTGCCCTCTTCGACAGAGCCGACCTTGTCGGCAAGGTCGATCGCCGCGGCGCCGTTGAGCGTGACAGCCGTGAGGACCTCCTCCGGCGTCAGCTTGTACTTGAGGCAGCCGAGGTTGATGACAAACTGCATGTTCAGGCACGGGCAGGAGCCGGGGTTGAAGTCCGTCGCCATTGCAACGGGCACGCCGGCTTTGACCATGTCGCGCGCGGGCGCGAACACCGCGCCGAGGTTGAAGCTCGTCGCGGGCAGCAGGCATGCGATGACGCCGCCCTTGGCCATGGAGGCAATGCCCTCCGGCGGGCAGACGATCAGGTGCTCAGCCGAGATCGCGCCGATCTCGCCGGCGAGTTGGCTGCCGCCGATGGCTTCGATCTCGTCGGCGTGGATCTTCGGGCGCAGACCGTACTTGAGACCCGCTTCGAGCACCTGACGGGACTCTTCAACGGTGAAGGTGTCGGCCTCGCAGAAGACGTCGCAGAACTTGGCGATGCCCTGCTCCTTGACCTTGGGCATCATCTCCTCGCACACAAGGCGGACGTACTCTTCGCGGTTGGACTTATATTCCGCGGGGACAAGGTGCGCGCCCATGAAGGTCGCGACGAGGTCCATGCGGTGGTGATCATTGAGGTCCTTGATGACCTCGAGCGCCTTGAGCTCATGCTCGGTGGCAAGGCCGTAGCCGCTCTTGGCCTCGACCGTGGTGGTGCCGAAGCCCATCATCTCGTCGAGCGCCTTGGAGGCCTTGGCGGCGAGCTCCTGCTCGCTGGCCTGACGGGTGGCGTTCGTCGTGGACTGGATGCCGCCGCCCGCGTTCTGAATTTCAAGATACGTCGCGCCGTGGAGCTTGAGACCCAGCTCGTTCTGGCGCCAGCCGCCGAAGATGAGGTGGGTGTGGGCGTCGACAAGGCCGGGGGTGACGAGGTGGCCCTCCGCGTCGACGACTTCCGCGCCCTCGACGGCGGGAACCGCGCCGGTACCGACGGAGGTGATGATGCCGTCCTCGATGAGCACCCACGCATCCTTTAAGAATTTGATCTTGCCCTGCTCCTCGCCGCGATGGGCGGATTTGCCCTCAGGCGTCGCCAGCAGGCCGATGTTTTTGACCAGTAACTTTTTCATAGTAAATGTTGTCCTTTCTCACTGTTGGAAAGAGCATTCTGTTCGATGGCTTGTCAAAAAAGCCTCGCAGAGTTTGCCGCCCGCAGGCGGCAAATAATTTTGATCGTTTTCTGCCGCGACATGTGCGTGGCAGAAAACACTTTGCGCGGAGTGAGTGTCGAATTGTCCACTTTCAGCGGACAACCGAGGCACAGAACGCAGCGAACCCTTCTCGGGAAAGTGGCTCTGCCGCTTTTCCGACACTCTTAGGGTGTATCCAGCTCAAAAAAGGGGCATATTTCTATGCCCCTTTTTTGAAGTAAATTTTAGTGCATGTATTCCTTCACGGCCTTCTCGCAGAGCTCTTCGTCCGCGACGTAAGGCATGGTGATGTGATCCTGACCCTCGTACATCTTGTTGTACTCGGCGACAGTGGTCATGGCGTTCTCGTTGCGCGCCCAGCTGCGGCGGGCAACGCCGACCATGGTATCCCAAGGCATGGACATGCGCAGAATGGTGTCGACACGCTCGGAGCCGTCGAGGACCATACCGAAGCCGCCGTTGATGGCACGGCCGATGCCCGTGCCGCCGCCGTTGTGCAGGGCGATGTAGCTCATGCCGCGGGCAGCGTTACCAGCGTAGCACTGGGTCGCCATCTCGGCCATGATGTTGGAGCCGTCCTTGATGTTGGAGGTCTCACGGAAGGGCGCATCGGTACCACCGGTGTCGTGATGGTCACGGCCAAGGATGACGGGGCCGATCTCACCGTTGCGGACCATTTCGTTGAACTTGAGCGCGAGGTTCATACGGCCCATGGCATCCTGATAGAGGATACGGCACTGGGTGCCGACGACCAGCTTGTTCTTCTCGGCGTCGCGGACCCAGACATAGTTGTCGTAGTCCTGATAGCGGCGGTTGTGCGCCTTGATGTCCTCGGCAGCCGCCATGTCGGTCTTGTGCAGATCCTCGGGGTTGCGGCTCAGGCAGCACCAACGGAACGGGCCGTAGCCGAAGTCGAACAGGCAGGGACCAAGGATATCTTCGACGTAGGAGGGGAAGATGAAGCCGTCGAGGTCGTTCTCGCCGTTCTTGCAGATGCTCTTCACACCGGAGTCGTAAACAGCCTTGAGGAAGCTGTTGCCGTAGTCGAAGAAGTAGGTGCCGCGCTCGTGGAACTTGCAGATCATCTCATAGTGATGCTGCAGCGTCTTGTCGACGAGGACACGGAAGCCGTCGGGATCCTTGTCGAGCATTTCGGTGCGCTGCTCGAACGTGAGGCCCTGCGGGCAGTAGCCGCCGTCATAAGGCACGTGGCAGGAGGTCTGGTCGCTCATCAGGTCGACATGGACGTTGTTGTTGTACAGGTACTCGAGCAGGTCGACAATGTTGCCGCAGTAGGCGACAGCGCAGGGCTTGCCTTCCTTCTGGTGATCGAGAGCGATCTTGGTGGCCTCTTCGAGAGAGTCGGTGCGGTGGCTGACCCAGCCCTGGGTGTAACGGGTATCGATACGGGAATCGTCAACCTCGGCGATGATGGAGGCAGCGCCGGCGATCTCAGCAGCCTTGCCCTGAGCGCCGCTCATGCCGCCAAGACCGGCGGAGACGAACAGACGGCCGGCGAGGTTCTGATCGTTGGGGATGCCGAGCTTCAGACGGCCGGCGTTGAGCAGCGTGTTGAACGTGCCGTGGACGATGCCCTGGGGGCCGATGTACATCCAGCCGCCGGCGGTCATCTGACCGTAGTTGGCAACGCCGAGCGCGGCAGCGCGGTTGAAGTTCTCCTGGTCATCGAAGGTACCGACCATCAGGCCGTTGGAGATGATGACGCGCGGAGCCATCTTGTGGGAGTGGAACAGGCCCAGAGGATGACCGGACATGACGACGAGGGTCTGCTCATCGGTCAGCTGCTCGAGGTACTTCTTGATCAAACGGTACTGCATCCAGTTCTGGCAGACCTGGCCGGTCTCACCGTAGGTGACGAGCTCATAGGGATACAGAGCGATGTCGAAGTCGAGGTTGTTGTCGATCATGACCTGAATGGCCTTGCCCTCGATGCACTTGCCCTTGTACTCGTCGATGGGCTTGCCGTAGAGCTTGCCCTCGGGACGGAAGCGGTAGCCATAGATACGGCCGTGCTCTTCGAGCTCCTGCGCAAACTCCTTGGCCATCTGCTCATGATGGTCGGGGTGGATGTAACGCAGAGCGTTCTTGATGGCGAGCGCCTTATCGGCCTCGGTCAGGTGGGATTCGCGGCGGGGTGCGCGACGGTAGCCCTCTTCGAACTTCGGATACTCGGGAAGCTCGTAGTCCAGCTTGATCGTCATCGCATCGTCTGCAAGATTGATCATGGTGGGTTCCTCACTTTCATAAAAATATTTCTGTAAAAACCGATAAAAATGAAAACAGAATTCTCGCTTTTCTTTACAACTTGCATTATAACAAAGATATGCTATAATGAAAAGTACTTAATTTATCTGCATACCATACCTCAAAAGTATGACATGGAGGACAAGCGATGAAGCTCAGACAGCTGGAATACTTCTGCGCGGTGGCGGAGGAGAAAAGCATCTCCGCCGCGGCGCGCGAGCTGCTTCTCAACGCCGATGAGCGCGAGGAAATCCGCGGCAGGGTA
>ERZ780177.1213-NODE-1213-length-25119-cov-5.439794_pt1 | contig 25119 bp, 30 predicted proteins | sample MGYA00510973_ERZ780177 | MGnify/ENA primary metagenome ERZ780177 (study PRJEB29588, sample SAMEA2144396) | human gut metagenome | biome: human gut; feature: human-associated habitat; material: faeces | place: Denmark | collected 2008/2010 ...
AAATAAATAATTAAAAATAAATAATTTAAACGGGCTCTGTTTAGGCAGTAATGCTAAAATGCGGGCCCGTTTTTTGTTTAAAAATTTTACTAACCGGCGCAAATACCTTATACTGTAATCAGGAAAACTGATTGAGGTAAGTATGCTTAAAAAATTTTACCATCCTAAACTGTATATTGGCATTATTGTGGCCGCGCTTGTTGTAACCGGTGTATATTTCTGGCTGTGCCGCCTTGCGGGTGAACACGCGGCAGAAATTTTTAACGCCGAAATGGCGCGGCAGAAAACGCTTGAAGGCAGCGTGGCCGTTGAAAGCATTACGGCCGATATGTGGGGCAATGTTGGCTTCCGCGGGCTGAAATGGCTGGACGCTGAAGGCGAACCAGTTGTATTTGTGCCGGACGGGCGTTTTAAAGTTAAACCGTGGGATGTTGTTACCGGCAGCATAAATTTAAACAGCCTTGAAGAAGCGGAATTGAACCACCCTGTAATAGCCATCCGCTTTAATAAAGATATGCGCCCTGCTTTTTTGCCTGAAAAGAAGAAGGACGCAGGGCAGGAAAACAAAAAGCGTCATAAAGGGCTGCATATAAATTTACCCGAAAATCTGCCGCAAAGCAGCATAAAAATTAATGACTGTACTATTACCGCCAGTTACAGGCACCGTTATTTTGTTTTAAGCGGCGTTAACGCTGCTGTGCGCACGGTTAATCCGCAGGAGGCGGCGCTTAAAATTACCGCAGCCGGTTTTGGCGGCATGATGATTGGCGACGAACTGGGCATAAGCGGCAAACTTTTGCTTAACGGCGGGCAGCCGCAGTGCGATTTGTATATTTCCATGAAAAATGTTGTACCGGAATCATTGGGCCTTGGCAAGGTTAAAGATACTGCCAGTGTTTACGGGCATGCAACAGGGCCGCTTTCCGGCCCTTCTATCGATGGCAGAATTGAATTTTTACAGCTTAATATACCAGCACTGCGTTTTTACAAAGTTAACGGCGATTTCTTTTATAAAGACGGCAAAATTGATTTCAGCAATGTAACAGGCGGTATTTACGGCGGTACGGTGGAAGCAACCGGAGCTTATGATGTAGATACGCGCGGTTACAGCATTGATGCGCTTGGGCATGATTTAATGGCGTCCATTGCTGCCAAAACCAGCAAAATTAACTGCCGCGTGGAGCTTGATTTAAAAATGCGCAGCGACGGCAACCCCAAAAACGTGCTTACTTACGGCAGCTTTACAAGCGGCGCGGGCACATACAGCCTGATACCGTTTGAACAGATTTCCGGCAAATTTAATGACAGGCATGGCGTGCTGAAATTTACGGATGTAAAAATAAAAACGCCGCTTGGCGAAGTTACAAGCGACGCATTTGAAATCGTTAAAGGACGGGTGCATATTAATGATATCTGGCTGACAGCGCCGGACGGTGAAAAAATACAGGTAAAATAAAAAGAGCGTGTGCTTAAAGCATACGCTCTTTGTGTTTATGGCATTATACCCTGTGCTTGATATGGTCCAGCGCCTGGGCAAACAGGGTTAAAACGTGGTTGTCGTCAAGGCTGTAAATAACTTCCTTGCCGGTTTTGGTAAACTTAACAAGCCCTGCGTGGCGCAGAAGGCGCAGCTGGTGCGAGATGGCAGACTGCGTCATTTCCAGTGTTTCTGCAATATTCGTTACGCAGGATTCGTTTTCGGCAAGCAAAGCCAGAATACGGATACGCGTGGGGTCGCCCAGAACTTTAAAAGTATCGGCCATGGGTTGTACAAATTTTTCTGCAATGGGCACATCCAGTTTTAAATTATGCAGTTTACCTTCAGTATTTTCGTTCATAATTTCACCTCTTGTTGTAACCCTTGCTGAAAAAGAAAAGCAAAACAGCGTAATATACAAAGCTGCCCATTACCGTACGGGTAGAAAAAAGCAGCGGAAAGGCAATAAACGCAATGAGCAGAATACATACCTGCAAAAGCGACGCAAAAATACCGTGTGCGCGGATAGTACGCCAGGACAGCACGCTGTAGCGCGATGCAAAAATGCCGAATAAAAAGCCGCTTAAAACATATAAAATTTGCGAAAGAAAATTATCAAGATTAAAATCCATTATTTACCTGCCCTGCCGGAAAATGAAGCCGGCATAAGATGAGTAAGAATGCCGCTTTTAATGAGCAGTCCCGCAATTATGCTGCCGCCCAAGGTGCTGATTAAAAACGGCGGTACAAAGAACCAGGCTGCCGCCTTGCTGTTTAATATTGCCCAGGCAATAACCCATGCTGCCAGCCCGCCTAAAATGCCGGTGCCAAAAATTTCGCCAAGCATGGCCGCACCGGTATTATGCCAGCGGCGGTAAGCAAGCCCGGCTAAAAAGGCGCCAATCATGCTGCCGGGAAATGCCCAAAGCGAACCTGTGCCTGCCATATTGCGCAGACAGGAAATAACAAAAGCAACGGAAACAGCTTCTTTAGGGCCTAAAATAACTGCGCAGAGTACATTTATAGCATGCTGAACTGGAAAGCATTTGGAAGCGCCTGCCGGTATATAAACCAGATGCGCGCTTAAAGTGCCTATGGCAACAAGCAGTGCCGCCAGCGTTAATTTATGGATATTCATAAAAATCACTCCGGAACATGAAAATGACAAAAATATTTTTTATAATAATTCATACAATAATATTATACATGTTTGTAATATCTGCCGCAAGATAAAAAGGAAAACACAGTATGGCGTAGAAGTATATAGCATATTAATTGTTTGTTGTACAAAGGGGTAGTAATTATGCAGGCTTTGGAAGGAATAAAAATAATTGATTTCAGCAAATGGCTGCCGGGGCAATACTGCGGCATGGTTCTGGGCGATTTCGGCGCGGACGTAATTAAGGTTGAAGATGTAAAGGGCGATGTTACCCGCGGCTTTACGCCGTCTAAAGAACCCGGCATGAGTTACTGGCATTTAATGCTGAACCGAAACAAGCGAGGCATTACCGTAAATTTAAAAACGCCTGCCGGGCGTGAAGTTTTGCTGCGCCTTTTAAAAGAGGCAGACGTATTTCTGGAAGGTTTCCGCCCCGGGTATTTAAAAATGCTGGGGCTTGATTATGAAACCGTAAGCAAAATTAACCCGCGGCTTATTTATTGTTCCATTACCGGTTTCGGGCCGGAAGGGAAATATAAACACATGCCTTCGCATGACCTTAATGTTATAGGGCTTGCAGGCGTGGCAGCGCCGGAAGACGGAACGGATATAAGCGTGCCTTCGGTGCAGGTGGCGGCACTTGGCGGCAGTTTAAATGCCATCAGCGGCATTTTAATGGCACTGTATGCCCGCGAGCGCACCGGCAAAGGGCAGCTTGTAAATGTTGATTTGTACAGCTCAGCAATCAATGCGGAAATTACGGCAATCAGCAGCGTCATCGGCTGCCGCGAAACGGGCATGCCTTCTTTCGGGCGGACGGCATCGCATTATTACAGCGTATACAAAACAAAGGACGGCCGTTATTTAAGCATCGGTACTATTGAACCGAAGTTCTGGCAGAAAATGTGCAGGTTGATTGACCTGCCGGAGCTTGAAAGCCGTCAGTTTGATTTTGCTCATTCGGCAGAAATAAAAGAGAAACTGGCAGCTGCTTTTGCAGGTAAAACTCAGGCCGAGTGGCTGGAACTTATCGGCAAAGACGAGTTTTGCGTAACGCCAATCCGCACCTTGCAGGAGGCTTTAGACAGCAGTTTGACGACGGAACAGTCGCAGATGATTGTAACAAAAAAAGAAGATTTCGGAGATTATACTTATGTAAAATCCGCGGCGAAGCTGTCTGACACACCGGGCACTATCCGCAAACGCGCGCCTTATTTGGGCGAGCATACGCAGGAAGTGCTGGAAAGCGCGGGCTATACCAAAGAAGAAATTGCTGCCATGCACGAAAAAGGGGAGATATAAATGGCATTAAAAAACATTTTTAAGTTATTTGCCGGTTTGCTGTTTGCCTTTTATTTACTGCTTGGCACTGCTTTTCCGGCAGAAGCCGGCATTATAAGCAAGCAGCAGGAAATTGAAATGGGGCGCGAAACCGCAATGGCGCTGGAAGCTCAGTACGGCGTTGTGCAGGATTACGAACTGCAGGAACGTGTGAACCGCATTGGGCAAAGCCTTGTGGCTGTAAGCGACCGTCAGGATTTGGAATATACCTTTAAAGTACTTAACTGCGACGAAGTTAACGCACTGGCCTGCCCCGGCGGGTTTGTATATGTGTTTAAAGGGCTTATTGATTACATGCCGAGCGATTCTGAACTGGCAGGCGTTTTAGGGCACGAAGTAAGCCATATTGTTGAAAAACATACCGTACACCAGATTGAAAAACAACTTTTAACAACGCTTTTGCTGGCTGTTGCCACCAAGGGCGATATGGGGCTTACAGGTCTCGCCTCGCAGGCACTGGCAGCAGGTTACAGCCGCACCGATGAACGCGGCGCCGATAAGGAGGGGTTTAACCTGTGCGTTAAGGCAGGCTACAATCCGTACAGCATGGTGCTTACCATTAATAAACTGGAAGATTTGGCCAAAGAAAAAGGCAATCCGGGTTATGGCCTGTTCAGCAGCCATCCGGAGCCGGAAGAACGCCTGAAACGCGTAATGAAACAGATTAAAAAGTTAGACCCTCATCCCGATATTACGGTGCATGAAGACGGCACGGCAACCGTACACGAAGGTGACTGGACTTTTAATATTACCCAGACTGTGGGCAATGACAAGCCTGAATACCGCGCCTATATGCTGGCAGGTTCGCTGTATGTAGCGCGTCAGCGCGGGCCTGTTGACCCGTACCGTTTTATTGTGTACGACAACGGCAGCAGCGCAACGCTGTACTATGAAGATATTCAGCTTTTAACAGTATATAACCAGGATGCCTATGCCGCCGGCTTTGGTGATGCAGGCAGCTACGCCAACGGCTGTGCCCAGCTTTTGCGTGAATGGGCGCCGGTAGCCAATGCCAACGACGCCGCTAAAGCCGATAAGGATAAAGATTAAACGTTAAAGGTGAATTTATGGACTTAGGGAAAATTATCGCGTTTAACTTAAATAGACTGCGTACGGAGCGCAGCCTGACATTGGGGCAGCTGGCAAAACTTTCCGGTATCAGCAAAGCGATTTTGTCGGATATTGAAAAAGGGGGCAGCAACCCTACCATTAACACTATCTGGAAAATTGCCAACGGGCTGAACGTGCCGTACACACGCCTGATGGAAGTTAAAGAGCCTGACGGCACCGTAGTGCGCAGAAGTGATACGGCGGAGCAAAGTGACGAAACGGGCGTATACCGCGTTCACTGCTATTTTTCCACTGCTCCGGACCGTAATTTTGAACTGTTTTACTGTGAACTGGACGCAGAAAGCGCCAATGCTTCAATTGCTCATTCGCCAAGGGCGCAGGAATATATTTATGTTATCGAAGGCTCACTGACGCTTAAAACAGATACTGCCATTTATGAGCTCCATGCCGGTGATTCTCTGGTATTCAGTTCTTCTGTTAACCATACTTATATTAACGATGGCAAGATTAAAGTAAAATTTATGGTCATCAACTATTATCCGTATTAAAACGGAAAAATAAAAACTCCTGCTATCCGTGGATAACAGGAGTTTCTTTTGCTTATTGCTTAAACAACTATTTAATTATTTGTTGAAGTAACGAGCGAGCAGGCCTGCAAATGCTCTGCCATGGCGGGCTTCGTCACGAGCCATTTCATGAACGGTGTCATGGATAGCGTCAAGGCCGAGTTCTTTAGCGCGTTTTGCAAGGTCGGTTTTGCCTGCGGTTGCGCCGTTTTCAGCTTCTACGCGCATTTCAAGGTTCTTTTTGGTGCTGTCGGTAACAACTTCGCCGAGCAGTTCAGCAAATTTAGCAGCATGTTCTGCTTCTTCAAAAGCAGCTTTTTCCCAGTACAGGCCGATTTCCGGATAGCCTTCACGGAAAGCAACACGGCTCATAGCAAGGTACATGCCTACTTCGCTGCATTCGCCGTTGAAGTTAGCGCGCAGGTCTTCTTTAATATCTTCGGGAACGTCTTTAGCTACACCAACAAAATGTTCAGCAGCCCAAGTCATTTCGCCTTTCATTTCTACAAATTTGGAAGCCGGAGCTTTGCACTGCGGGCAGTATTCCGGAGCAGCTTCACCTTCATAAACATAGCCACAAACTTGGCAAACCCATTTTTTCATTATTCATTCCTCCATAAAGTACAAATTTTAAAATTATCATGGCGGTTCGTTCTAACCGCTTACTGTAATGATTTTAACACAGCACCGGCAAGTTGTCAATAATTATTATTAATTGTTAGAGATTGCTAACATTAAAATTTTTGTGAAATGCCGTAAAAATATCTGTTAAAGGCAGCTTACTTCAAAATTCGGCTGTAAACAGCCTTTAATTGAAGTGCCCTATTGTAGAATAAGCGATAAATTGCTATAATATACAGAACGGAGGTATATTATGGAAAAATTTACTGTTACGTTAAACCACCATGCTCATTATGGTTATGTAGAATATGATCCGGAAACCAAAACCGCCAATGTCGTGCTGGATGTTCCGGAAGCCAAAGCAAGGGTAGAAGAATTTTTAAGCAAACCCTTAACGCTTGATTTGCCTGAAGGCGAAACTATCCGTCAGTTTGTTACCAAAACTTTAATGCCGCTGGACAGTTTGGAAAACTTTAAAAACTGCCTTGGCAGATTGTGGTTCAATACCGATGTAAGGGTAGAGTGGAGCATGCCTCCCGGAGCAATGGATAATTTATAATTGCCCGCTGCTTAAAACTGTGATACACTTAATAAGTTAATATTTGGTTCCGTAGCTCAGCAGGATAGAGCAACCGCCTCCTAAGCGGTAGGTCGGCAGTTCGAATCTGCCCGGGATCACCAGTAAATATGCGCCTTTTCAGTTTTTGGAAAGGCGTTTTTTAGTTTGAAAATTACAAAGTGACCAAAAAAGTGACCAATTTACAAAAAATCCGTCAGAGTCCGAAAAACGCTCCGACGGATTTTTTACGTCTGGAATATATAACTGTTGATAACTGTAATTATTATAGTATTGTATAAATAATATTTTTATTATGAGTGGTAACGCGTTACCGTAACGCGTTACTAAAACGTTACCTGTTGATAACTGTGTATTGAGGCTATGGGTGAGGCTTCGTGGATAGAGTAACGGTAACGTTCCAATAATAATAATAAATAAAAGGCGTTACCGCGCCAATAAATAGCTGGCGGTAACGCCTTTTATTTTAACTAGTAATTTTATAAAAAGGGTCGCGTACTTTAAGAAAAAGTAAATCTCCAAATTGGGAAGTATAATTAGACGCATACTTTCCAAGCGGTCTATTGTTGCTAAATAGTTTCAAATGATTTAGGAATGTTTCGAGTGCATTAGAGTTATTTATTTGTAGCAAATATGGCAGGTACAAAACATACATTAAAAATACTATATTAGCACGGATAGATAAAGAATATTGCTTTTCGCGTTCAGATAAATCTGTATAATAATTTGGTAATAGTTTTAACGAGAATTCTAATTTATTGTTATCAGAAATTATTTTTTTAATATTATTTTCTGCATTAAGTAAACTGCCATGTGTATATGGTTGATTAGATATTCCTATTAACCAATCAATAGATAAAGCAAATATAGAATTCATTTTAAGCAAGAAATCAAAAGATGGTTGCGCTTTTTGTGTTTCTAACTGTCCAATAGTGCCTTTACTTTTAAAATGCATTAAAGAAGCTAAATCATTCATTGATAGGCCATGGACTTCCCTAATATTTTTTATGTTGTTTGCAAAAAGTTCACAATTATACACAATAAACTCCTTGCGTTTAATTAAAATAAACTATATAATATCAACATAAAGTGTTTATTTTAAATAAACGTTACTGATTTTGTTATTTTATAAATTATATCATAAATGGAGGTGACATTCATTCTAAAATTAAAATTCGTGCAACTTTCGAAAAATATTTGGTCGGACCCCAGAATACGTAAACTGCAAGAACCTTCAAATGGTTCGAAAATTTTAGTAATTTATTTAAAATTATTAACCGAATCGATTAGTAATAACGGAATTATTATATATAATTCGGCATTTAAATCAATCGGGGAACAATTAAGCCTTGCGTTAGGCGACGAAACTGAAGCGAATATAATGATGACGATTTCATTTTGTATTGGACTCGGGCTTATCAAAATCGATAATAATAATTCTAAATTTATTTTTTGTGATTTTCCCGCGTTAACATCAGGACGAGGCGAACTACAGACAAAAAACAAAAAAATTGTGAAAATCCAAAAAAATGAAAAGGAGCTATCGCAATCGAAAGCAGCGATAAAACAAAGAGCTTATCGTTTGCGCCAAAAATTAAAGAAACAATTACAGGAGGTCAAAATAAATGAAAGAACGTAAATTTTTTACGGTTTCGCAGTTAGTTGAGTATTTTGGAAACGGTGTTATCAGCCGTGGTTCTATTTATTTAATGATTAAGCGTGGCGAAATACCGACGGTTCGTATTGGTGAACGCATACTTATCCCTGCAAGTTGGGTTGACCAATTTATCGAAAATGCTAATGAAGCTGTATCGTCAAAAATAAAGGCAGCTAACGTATAATGGCACGCCGGGCATGGGGTGAAGGCTCTACTTTTTTTGATAACACTTATAAACGGTGGACATGGAAAGGAACGTACATAGTAAACGGTGTCAAAAAACCTAAAACAATAACCGCAAAGCGGCAAATTGAGTTGAAAAAGAAAGTAGACCGCTTTAAGTTGTTGGTTAACGAGGGTTACTTTGCCGATGATAACATTAATCTTAAAACGTGGATAGAAACATGGCTTGATGTTATCACAAAACCATCCGTTAAAAAGAAAACACTTGATAATTATTCAGACCGCTTGCGTTATGTTATTGAAAAATTTGGTGAGCGAAAATTAAGAACTTTAACCCCTTTAGAACTGCAAAATTTTTTTAATGATTTACGTCTTAATGGCGGCAAAAAGCAGCAAGGCCTCGCTGCTGAAAGCGTAAATTGCTGCCGCAGATACTTAAAGAGCTGCCTTGATTCAGCCATCCAAAATGGGCTTTTAAAATCAAATCCGGTTGTCGGCACAAAGCCGCAGCGCAAAACCAAAACTGAAATGGTTGTAATGGATGACTATGAAGTCCAGCATTTTTTAGAGGTTGTCAAGCAGGGCGATTATATCTACATTGGCGCAAAAAGTCCGCGGTATATTCGCCGAGACGCAGGCACCGAATATTACATACAGTGCTTTTATAATCTCTGCAATTTGGCGTTAGCTAGTGGTATGCGCATCGGCGAACTGCGCGGTTTGTCTTGGTCATGCGTTAACTTTAAAAAGAAGTATGTGGAAGTCAAAAATCAAATTGTCAAAACAGCTGATGATGATATTTTTGATGAACCAAAAACGGAAAAATCAAAGCGTAAAATTGCTATTGATGATAACACTCTAAACGACCTGAAACTCTATAAAAATTATCAGCTTGCCTATGAAGCGATGCTCGGAGATAAGTTCAATAACGAATTTAATCTTTGTTTTACGAATACTTGGGGCAAACCCTTTGATGTTTCAAATTTCCGTGACCGATATTTTCGCAAAATGCTGTTGACCGCCGAAGTTAAAGACGGATTTACGCCGCATTGTATGCGCCATACTCATGCGACATTACTGTTAAAACACGGCGTAAATATCAAAGTTGTATCGGAGCGTTTGGGTCATAGCAGCGTAACCGTAACGCTTAATATTTATGCCCATGTGCTTGAAAGTATGGAAGAAACAGCACCATCAACTTGGGCGCAAATAATGCGCGGAGTAGAGAACGAAACAAAAAACTTGTAAAAATAAGAACTAATGATTATAATAAAAGCATTAAATACCTACTACTGTAGGCGTCTCTGATTTGCAATAAATATTATTAAAAAAAGTGAGACTATCGTTTAATTAAGGGTTAAGTGTACCCTGATTGCGGTAGTCTCTTTTTTTATGCCAGTCCTCGATATTTTATCGAGGCGCACTTATGGGTTTTGAGCATTGCCCTAAAACCCGTGCTTCACGGCTTACGCCGTTTTCGCTTTACCTTTTACAAAAAGGTAAAATCGAAATCGTCACATTCGTTCCTGCCGCGCTTCCAGCGCAATATCAAAAAAACATAAAACCTGTAAATCAAAAAGAAAGGAGGGAGATGCAAAATGGCAACATACCATTGCAGTATAAAAAATGGAAAAAGCGGAAATGGAAAAGCTCACAGCGATTATATTTTGCGCGAAGGCGACTATGCTTACGGAACCAAAAAAGAAGAATTAGTGTATAAACAATTCGGCAACCTTCCGCCCTGGTCTGCATCTCCTGCCGAATTTTTTGCGAAAGCGGATTTATATGAACGTAAGAACGGTAACGTCTATACAGAGTTTGAAATTGCACTTCCAAATGAGTTATCACTCGAAGAAAATATAAAATTGGTGCAGCGCTTCGTTGAAGAAAATGTTGGCAATAATAAAGTTTATTGTTTTGCAATCCACGAAAAAAATGCAGCGCTTGATGAAAAAAACAGGCAGCCTCATGCGCATATTATGTTCTCCGAACGTATTATTGAAAACAAACAAAATATAAAACCGGATTATCAGTTTTTTAAAAACTTTAAGGCAAAAAATACTGAATGGGGTGGTTATAAAAAGGATGACAGGTTTACAGCAAAAAATGGAATAGGACCTCAAAATGTTTTAAAAGTTCGTGAAAGTTTAGAAAAAATCATTAACGAAACTTACGAAAAAAATGGTTTGGATGTTCGCATTTCCTGCAAATCATTAAAGGATTTACGGGCCGAAGCCATGCTCAAAAATGATAAAGAACAATACGATTTTTACGACCGCCCGGCGCAAAATCATCTGGGGCCGAAGCTGGCTAACCAGATGAAAAAACAAATGAAAAAACCGGATTTTCAGTTTAAACATTTATCAGATAAAGCACGCCTGTATGTACTGTCAAAAGAAATACAAACAACCTGCAATGAAATACGTAAATACAAAAAAATAATCGAAGAACTGCGCCAGTTAGAAGCACAGGAGAAGCTGAACATTGTCAGCCTGAAGGCAGACCTGGCAGGTAAAACTCCGGAAGAAATTACGCTTAACGGAACTAAATTTGCCAACCGTTTGTATGCGTCCGCATTTACTATCGGCAACAAAGTTAAAGAGAATAACCAGCGTATCGAAGCGGTACAAAAATTTATTTTGAGTGATGAGCGCATCCACAAAATTGCATTGTCGGTTTATACAAAAGGGCAAAGCAAGGAATTGGATAAAGAGAAAAGAAAAGTTGTGAAGCTACGCAAAGATTTTGACGCGGCCTTTGATAAGTTTGCTCAAAAACCGATGCCTAAATGGCACGAATTAAATTATAAACGTGAGTACAATGATGAAAAAAATAAATTGTTAAAATGGCAGAACGATGTACTGGAACGTGAAAAAAATCTTGCAGCAAAACTTGAAATTTACGAAGCAGAACTGCGAAAACCAGAACACATTGCCGGCATAAAAGAAATAGAAGCGGCACTGCATAAGAAGAATGAAGTGCGCAAAGAATACATTAATAATCTCAAGCAAAGCAATAAAAATCTGAAGGCAATGGGCAGACAGCTGCTTGCATTAAATAATAAACTGTTGCCCGGATATAACTATAAATTAGACAAAAATGCAGCTGATTTTATTAAAAAATCCAACCTTGAAAAACAGCATGGGCATGACCAAACGCTGCAAAATAAACTGGAGAACAGCATTAACAAACTAAAAGCAGCTGTCAATAAAGCTCGTGATGAGCAGGTTAAAGGCGGTATGAAGGCTGATTTATCAATTGATATTAAGGATAACAACATAGAAATATGATGTTTGATAGCATTTTTATTAGAAAAAATCAGAGAAATCTTATGAAAAAAAGAAATTTCGGCCAGTATAATCAAGGATTATACCCCAAAAGACCTGATGCTGATTTATACGTTTGCTGCTGAAATATGTAGCTTTATTATTATGAGAGGTTGTGCTGCATATGAGTTTTAAATTTATTAGTTATTGTAAGGAAACTTTTTAATAAATGACGGTACAAACATCAGCAAAAAGCCGGTGCGTGCCACATAAAAAACAAGAAACGCCAGCCACAAACCGCTGTTGGCAAGTATTGGCACCAGCGTTGTTTTGACGGTAAGGTAAGCAGCGGCGGTCAGCAGCATGGAAATGCAGATAGGCGTTGTCTGCAAAGTGCCGTTAAAAACTCCATAATAAACAATACCCAGCGCCGAAAGCAAAGGGAATACGGCAATAAATAAATCATAACGGCAGGCTGTGTTTAAAATTTCCGGCTGACGTGTAAAAACAGCAATTATATCACTGCGGTACAAGTAATAAACTGCCGATTGTGCCAATGCCGCAATCATCGACTGCACGGCGCTTATTTTTAAAGTGGCAGTCAGAAGGGCGCTGTTGCGCTCACCGGCAGCGATACCGGCATAAATTGCTGCTGCCTGCGAGAAGCCTGCAAAAACATCGCCCATAACGTATTGTATCTGCATTAAAATGGAATTGGCTGCTAAAATTTCACCGCCGAAGGCCGAACTTTGCGACATAAAAGTGTTAATCATTATCAGCATGCACAAGGTGCGAATGGCAAGATGGCTGCTGCAATTTAAAAGCCTGGCAAAATCCGGTCCGTGAAAAAGGCGGGAAGGGTTAATAATCCGCAGGGAACATGGCTTGTGTTTAAAAAAGCCGTATAAAGCAAGCAGGCAGGCCAGTATGTTGGCAATGGCGGCTGCAGCGGCAACGCCTGCAACACCAAGGCTGAAGCCGTAAACCAGAATAAATGCCAGTACGACGTTGGCAATATTGGCGGTAAGGCCGACGGCGACAGACAGTTTAACCTGCATAATTCCTGCCAGCCACCCCTGTGCTGTTTGATAAAATAATGCGCAGGGTACGGTAAAAATAATAATATTAAAATACTGCCGCATATACAGCAGCGTCTGCTGCGGCGGATTGAAAAAATAGACGGCGGCGGCAAAAATAAACCTTTGCAGAATTACTATAACAAGCCCTATGCCTGCTGCCAGTAAGGTTCCGCGCAGAAAGGCGTAAAGTTCTTCTTCGGGGTCATTGCGCCCAAGCGATTGGGACGCAAAACCGGAAGCTGTAAGCCCCAGAAAGTTAAACAGCCAGAAGATAGTGCTGAAAATTACCGAACCCAGGGCGACGGAATTGATGAAATGGTAATTGCCTAACCGGCCTACAACGGCGGTATCCACAGCGCCGATGAGCGGTACGGAAATGGAAGCAAGGATAAAGGGCAAACTGGTTGTAAAAAATTTTTTGTGTGTCAGCTGCATTTTCAACCTCTTATTTATCAAAATAACAAACATAGTGTATGATAAAAAACTTAATGTCTGTTATAATTATAGTAATTAATGCCTGCGTACGGCAATAAACAGATTTGCAATGCTGTACATTAATGGACATTTTAATAAATTTGTGCCGGGGTGATAACTGTGGACAGGCGCCAGCAAAAAACAAGAGCGGCAATTTTTGAAGCTTTTACGGAACTTTTAACAGAAAAGAGTTATAACAAAATAACAGTGCAGGAAATTATTGAAAAAGCAAATATTGGCCGCAGTACGTTTTATGCCCATTTTGAAACGCGCGATGATTTAATTAAAGCGTTGTGCGATGACTTATTCAGCCATGTTTTTTCAAAAGCGCTGGAAGCAGAAAAAACACACGATTTTTCGCTTTCTGGCAGCGGCTATCATGTGGTGGCGGTGCATATTCTGTACCATTTGCGCGACAGCAAAAGAACTGTTGCGGCGCTGCTGACAGGTGAGAGCAGTTTGTTCTTAAAATATTTAAAACAGTATCTGTATCAGTATATTACAAAATATCTGCTGGCAGGCGCAAAAAGCCAAAGCGGGCTGCCGGATGATTTTTTGATTAACCACATTACTTATGCTTTTGTGGGAATGCTGATGTGGTGGATAAAAGACAATTGGAAACAACAACCGGAAGAAATGGCCTGTTATTTTGAAAAAACGGTGCTGCCGCTGTTACATGGATAAACACAAAACTCCCCGTTTCATAAAAGAAACAGGGAGTTTTGTGTTTGAGGAGAAGAGGAAAGTATCAATTTCTTATTTTAAAGGTAATCGGTATACTTGCATAGCAGCGTACCGGTAAACCTGAACTGTTTTTGGCTGCTGTAAAACGCCATTTGCGGCACGCAGCAACGGCAGCGTTATCAAGATTTGCATTGCCTGAGGAGGACGTAACGGTTACATCTTCAACGCTGCCATCGGTGCTGATTAAAAATCTTATGGAAACAGTGCCTTCTACGCCGGCGTTGCGTTCAGCACTGGGATAAGGCGGCTGATAACTTTTTATAATACGGGGAGGTACAGCCGGCGATGATGTTACACCGCTTCCCGGACCTGTGCCGCTGCCGGTACCGGTACCATGCCCACTGCCATGGCCGCCACCGCTGCCGGACCCGGAACCCGGCCCTATACCGCTGCCGGTACCGCTTCCCTGTCCGGTGCCTTTACCTTTGCCGCTGCTTTTAACAACAGGTTTTACCTGCTGCTTTTTTACAACAGCAGGTTTTTCTTCCTTATTTGCTTCAAAAATTGCATCGTTGTCAGAAGTTTCCTCTGCAGCAGTTGCCTCAGGTTCTGCTTCTTCTATAACACCGGCATCATCACTGCCGCCTCCTCCGCCACCACCGAAAAACGTAACTTCAACAATGTTTTCTTGTGCGTGCGAAAATTGAAACAGCCCAGTAAATGATACAATCAGAAATATTAAAATATGTATAATTGCCGAACCGGCAAAGCCCCAGTTCCGCCTTTTCTTTTCATCCATCATTTTGCTGCCCCGTCAGTTGCAAGCCCAAACCTGTTAATGCCCACTCCTTTAAACTTATCGACAAGCTCAATAACCTCACCGTATTCAATATCTTTTTCGGCACGTATAACAACAGCAAAATTGCTGTTGTTTTTTTGCTCTAAAGAAGCCTGCATTAAAAGCGACTGCAAATCCGTCTCTTTATCACCAAGGTAAATTGTGCCATCATTTTTAAGGGTGACGGCAAATGTTGTTGATGTATCACTTGCTGCATTAGCTGCCTGCGGCAGCTTAACAGGAATAGTCTTTAAATCAATCATATACATGGTGCTCAGCATAAAAAACACCAGTAAAAAGAACATAATATCAATCATCGGTATAATATTTAGTTCCGGTACTTTTCTGTTCTGGCTTCTGCGGAATTTCATTTTGCACCGGCCCTTCTGTTAGCCTGCGCAAGTGCTGCCGCACAGCGTTCAGCTGTTGTAAGTATGCCATCCATGCGGTGGGCAAAGTAAGAATGGCAGCAAAGTGCCATAATAGCTACACAAAGCCCTGTAGCAGTAGCAATAAGTGCTTCGCCGATACCGCCTGTAATAGCCATAGGTGCGCCAGCCTGGATATTAAAAATACTGAAAGCACCAATCATGCCGACAATAGTGCCTAAAAGGCCCAGTAGCGGTGAAAGGGTAACAATAATGCTTAAATAGTCCAGTTTATTTTTTAGCTGGGCTGTAAAAACAGCAAGCCCGTTTTCAAGGTAATCCGTCAAGTCATCCTGTGTCTGTGCATTTTGTACAGCCCCAAAAACAAGGGCAGAAGTTTCGCCTGGAGTGTTTTTGGCTAAATCAGCGGCACCATGCAAATCATTGCTTTTTAATAAACCGCAGTAATCATCCGCAAATTTTTCTCCGCTGTCAGATGCGCGGTAAAACAAAAAACGCTCAATGGCGATAGCAAAAACAGCAAAAGAACAAAACAGCAGTGGATACATAACCAAACCGCCTTTGTGAAAATACATAATAGTTTGACTGATAAATTCCATAAACATCCTCCTAAAATAAATAATGCCCTTCCTGCATAAGAAAGGGCATAGTAAATTACACAATGCGTTCTTATCCTATCACTCGCAGGAAGCAGAACTGCGGCAGGCAGTTTACTGACTTGAAGTAATTCTTACAGCGGCGTGACCGTTCCGGAATTTAACCGGATTAACAATTAAGCATAAGCACCTGCAGCTCGCTTATAACGTTTCTAATAGAATAGCTCAAATAAAAATTAAATGCAATACCCATATGGGTATAAATGATGTATAAATACAAATAATAATAAAAACTATAAAATTAATTGACTTATTAAGATTATAGTGTTATAACGCGAGACATAATGTGAGAACTTTGTGAAGTAAATAATAATTTGAACCAATCAGGTGCATGAAGCGCTTAATAGAGAAACAGGTGCAAAACCTGTGCTGTCCCGCAGCTGTAATGCAGAGCAAGCCTTAATTATGTCACTGGGAAACCGGGAAGGCAAGGCAAGCGATGAAGCAGAGCCAGAAGAACTGCCTGATTTGGACGCTGTAAAATTCTGCGAAAGACGGAAAAGGCGAATGCAAGGGATTATTAGGCCTGACTGTATTTTGCAGACAGGCTTTTTGTTTTAAGGGGAAAAGCTGATTTTAATTTTGGCTGCACGCGAAACTCGGCAAGCTCGGCAGGCAAAATTAAAAAATAAATTTTTATGAGGTGTTTTTGATGTCGAAAAGTAGTAAAAAAGCACTGGCGTTAGCAGTGCTGTGTGCTGTAAGCAGCATGGGGTTTGTATGTTCTGCCAGTGCAGAAGAGGTTTCCGGTGAAGACATGCAGACACATCAGCTGGCTGGTATTACTGTTGAAGGAGAAATTGAACCTTCTTATGATGCAAAAGTAATTCGTACTGGAGGTAATGTTGATACAATTACAGCAGAGGATATAGAAAAACATCATTATGTGAGCGTAGCTGATGCAATTAAACGTTTGCCTGGTGTTGAAGTTCAAGACGTTGGCTATAAAGCTTTTGAATATGGGTATAGTAAATATCAACCATCGGTTACAATTAATGGCGACAGCCGTGTTTTAATATTGCTTGATGGAAAAAGAATCACAAATGAAGCTAATAGTTCTATTTCTGGAGAACATAATAAATCACAAATTTTTGCACTTATACCTCCACAAAACATTGAACGAATTGAAGTTATTAAAGGTGCAGCAGCAATGGCATACGGTAGTGATGCAGTTGGTGGTGTAATTAATATTATTACTAAAAAAGGTGAATATGCAGCTACTTCATTAGACGTAGCTTATGGTTCTTGGGATACACAAAAATACGCGATTTCTAATTCCGGTAAAAAAGATAAATTTGGTTGGCTTGTATCTTATTCCAAAGATAAGAGAGATGATATGAAATATGTTGATCGTGAATACAAAAAAACTCGTACTTATTATAATTCCGGCTATGATGAAGACAATACTTTTATAAAATTGAATTATGATTTTGACGAACATCAGTCATTAGAATTATCGCATATGTATAAGAATACTTTTGCGTACTATCCTATTATGGCTCCTGATTATAGCTCTAAAGCGGCTTTAGATCAAGCGATTGCAACAGGTATATTTAATCCTAATAACAATGGATATGATAAGTTACCTCAAAGTGATCCTGCTTGGAACCGTTATCATAGGTGGTGGTATGTATTTAACCAGGGTAGCTTTACAAAGAATAGAACTAGTAATTATGACATAAAATATACCTATCAAGATGATAATAGAATTGAAAACTATGTTCGTGTATTTAATAACGAAAATAGATATTATATGGATCGTAATAGGCCGTATTTTACTGATTATACTAAATTAGATAGAAAACAATATAGCTGGCAAAAAGAACAGGCTAAAGGTATAAATCTGCGTTGGGGTAAAGTAATTGACAATATACATACTGTATATACTGGTTTTGATTATATGAATAGCAGTTTCTGGCAGGATAGTTATGCTGAAAGAAGTGCTACAACTGGCGCATATAAAGAAGGTAAAATAAGCAGTATTAAAAGAGATACATGGGATTTGTTTGTGCAAGATAAAATGCAGTTTAGTAAATTTACTGTAACTCCTGGTTTCAGGTATAACTATTATGGTGAAAATGAAGGGTTTGAAGTAGCCTCGGGTGGTGGCGCATTAAAATCGTTGGATACCGATTCTTACTCTAAATTAACAATGGGTTTATTCACCAATTACGCTTTTACAGATGACCATAATATATATGCTTCTTGGAGTCAGGTTTATAATGCACCTTATGCTTTTGATATAGCAAATGCTGGTAATAAACTTGATGCAGAAGAAGGTGACGCTTATACTATTGGATATAGTGGTCGTATTAGCAAAAGTTCTTTTGGTATAAATTATACATATACAAAAATGGATAATACATTTGGTAGTTATCGCGTACCTAAAATGGATGACCCTGAAGAACTAGAAGCGAAAACTACTAATATAGCAAGTGATATTTATTCCATTGGTGTAAATTATGGGTATAAATTTGATGATAATTGGGATGTAAACTTATCATATAGCCATGCAAGAACGGATATTGATTCTAAAGCTAATACTTCTAAAGATGCTACTGATGAAGAATTAAGAAACAGTTTACACTATAATAACAAATATGTGGCTTCCTTGAACTATGATAAAGATAAGTTTAATACTGGTTTAGATGCTATACTTTATACCGGTATGGATACAGATTATTTTAGTGATAATAAATTCTTTGTTTTAGATTGGCATGCAAACTATAAAATCAATAAAAATACAACAGCTTATGTTTTAGTAAATAACATTACTAATGAAGCATATGAAACAAAAGCTGCTACATCAGAAGGTATAGGTGCACTTCCTATGGCTGGAAGGAACTTTATTGTTGGTGTAAATTATACCTTCTAAATTATCGTATTTAACATTATTGATATTATTAGGAATGTATACTTTTTACATTCCTAATAATATTTTTTGAAAGGATTAAAGTTTTACTATGTATTTTAAGTTGATTTTACTAATAGTTATATCTATGTTGTTTTGTGGATGTGGAAATAATAATATATCCATGAGTAATGATAAAAACGCAAAAATAATTATTGAAAATGGGGATAGGAAAATTGATTTTGAGAATTATCCTGAACGGCTTATTACTTTAAGACAGCATATTACAGAAACGGCATTAGAATTAAATTTAGATAAATATATAGTAGGTACTGCAGACATCATAGATCCACCCGTGCCAGAACATTTATACGATAGATATAAAGCATTGCCAATTATTGCAGAGAAATATCCAACTCCAGAAGTATTATTTGCAGCAAAACCTGATATAATTTGGGTTGATAGAAAATGGGCATTTGTTAAAAACCAACTTGGTCCAATGAAAAATATAGAGGATCATGGTATTAAAATATATTTAAGCGAAAGTGGTTTTCACGAAAAAAATAATATTAATTATGTCTACGATGATGTGCGAAGAATGGGTAAAATTTTTAAAAATGAAAAAAGGGCAGAAGAAGTAATTGCATTAATGCAAAATAAAATTAGCAAAATAAAAGATAAAGTAAAAAATTTGGATAGAAAAGTGAAAGTATTGGACTATGATAGCGGAAGAAATAATTTAGCTTTTGTCGGATGTAATTGTATGGCTAATGAACTAATAGAATTAGCGGGAGGCATCAATATATTTAATGATATTGACAAAGAATGGGCCAATGTTAGTTGGGAAGAGATAATTAAACGCAACCCAGATATAATTATCATACATGAATATAGGGGCGTAAGTGGAAAAAGCAAAATAGATGCTATTAAACGTAATAAATTTTTACAGGATATTAATGCTGTAAAAAATAATAAATTTATAGTTGTTAATCTTGATGAAATATATGAAGGTGTAAGAAATGCTGAAACAGTTGAGAAACTTGCCAAAGGATTTTATCCTCAAATTTTTTAAAAACAAATCTAAAGCTATATTCTTTTTTAGTGCATTTTTAGTTTTGGTGTTTGTAGCATTACTGTCGTTAAAATACGGTGCAATTAACATTAGCGGACAAAAAATTGCTGATATTATTCTGTATCATTTGGGTATTGGCGTAGAACAATATTGGGATAGAACAGAAGATTTAATTATTTGGGAGTTACGTTTGCCGCGAGCTATTTTAGCTTTATTTGCTGGAGCTGCTTTAACTGTTTCTGGTGTAGCAATGCAAGCAGCAGTTAAAAATCCGTTGGCAGATCCATATATTTTAGGTATTTCCGCAGGTGCTTCTGCAGGGGCAACTGCTGTTATAGCTGCTGATTTATTGGATATAACGGCTGAATATTCTGTTTCGATAGGTGCATTTACAGGTGCATCTTTATCATTATTAATATTATTTTTTTTAAACAAAAATAATAACGATAGTGTAAGATTATTGCTTTCTGGATGTGTAATTTCAATTTTATTTTCTTCATTTAGTAGTATTATAATATTTTTAGCAAAAGATAAAGACAAAATAAGCAATGTACTTTTTTGGTTAATGGGGAGCATAGCTGATGCAAATTGGACAATGGTGCCTTTAGTAATAAGTATAGTTATTATTGGAATATTAATTTTAATGCTTTATGCTCGACAACTCAATGCTATGTTGATAGGTGTTGAAACCGCGCATACTTTAGGTGTAAACACACGACAATTGAAATGGCAGTTAATTTTTATTGTAGCCGTAATGATTGGTGTAATTGTTGCATTTTGCGGAATGATTGGTTTTATCGGTTTTGTAATACCACATATAGTTAGATCGCTGTTTGGAGCAAATCATAAATTTGTCATACCAATAAGTGCATTTTGTGGATCAGTATTTTTATTATGTTGTGATATGGTAGCGCGCACTATTGTTGCTCCTGAAGAACTGCCAATAGGTATTATTACATCGGTAATAGGAGCACCGTTTTTTATTTATATACTGCAAAGAAGAAAATATACATTTGGGAGTAGAAAGTAATGGCACTTGTATTAAAAAATTTATCAGTGAGAATTGAAAATAAAACAATTCTTCAAAATATTAATATAGAGATACCTGACAATAAATTTGTAGGTATCATCGGCTTAAACGGTACTGGTAAATCTACTTTGCTGAAGTGTGTGTATGGCATTTATCCGTATAGTGGTGAAATTTTTTTTAATGACGTAAATCTTAATAAGCTTAAACTAAAAGAACGGGCACAAAAGATGGCTGTTCTTGTACAAGAAAATAATATTGATTTTGATTTTAAAGTTAAAGATATGGTTTTAATGGGACGTATGCCTTATAAAAAATTGCTTGAAGACGACAACGAAGAAGATTTTCAAATAGTTAATAAGGCATTATCTTATGTAAATATGTTAGATTTTAAAGACAGATATTTCAGTACGCTTTCTGGCGGTGAAAAACAAAGGATTATGATAGCAAGAGTTTTAGCACAAAATACTAAGTTTATTGTTTTAGATGAACCAACTAATCATTTGGATATAAACAACCAATTTCAATTTTTTGAGTTAATAAAAAATATGAAATTTACAGTTCTAAGCGTTTTACATGATTTAAATATGGCTGCAAGATTCTGTGATTATATTTATCTTGTTAGTGATAGTAGCATTTGTGCTAGTGGTAAACCTAAAGAAGTGTTAACTCAAAATGTGCTGCGAGATATTTTTGGAATGTATGCAATAGTACATAATGTGTCAGAAGATAAAATATATATAGAATATATAAAAAGTTGCGAAAAGTAAATGCTTTACATATTGTTGGCTTTTAAAGCAAATTTAATTTTATGGAGGATTTTTTATGAAAAGGATTGCAATTTTAAGATGTTTGAAAACAAGCGCTTCCTGCACTGGAGCGGGGTGCATAAAAGCGCTTAATAACAAAACCGGTATTTTTGAGCAGTACGGCGATGAAGAACTGGAGCTTATAGCCTGCTTTACCTGCAACGGCTGCTGTGGTGAAACTATTGGCGATGATGAAAAAATGCAGAAAAAGATTGAGAGAATAAAAACTCTTGCGCCTGATTATGTGCATTTAAGTAACTGCTGCAAGAAGAAGGATGAAAATGGTGAAAAATTATTGTGCCCGGTAATTAAAAAATTTGCCGCAGAATTTACTGCAAGCGGCATAGGAGTAGTAGAAGGCACGCATTGATTAAAATATAAGTACGCAGCATAGTCAACCATAGTATTTATTGACGTGTAAGTTGCGGGTTTTGCTGTGTTAGCAAGAGAACAATGCAAAAAACTTATTTGCACATCGCCCGAGAGTTTGAACAAGGATGTTGATTTAGTTATTCGTTCTATCGCTGGATTAGGTTAAATTTAAATAGTCACACTGAGGATAGAGATAAATTTAAAGTTTTAAATGTAAACTGAAAGCGAAATAAGCAGTGTTTATGATATAATATTTAAAACTAACCATATGAGGAACCTAAAATGGATAATTTAAAAGATAAATACAGCCTTTTAATCAGCTGGTGGCAATCTCTTAACATTGCTGATGATGCTGCGCTGGCGGAAGCCTTTAACGGACATATCATTAATTTTGCGTATAATTCCGGCAATATTGAAAACCCAAATGTTACCTACCACGATACCCGCGAAGTGTTCGAGCATGACGGCGTTTGTGGTTATACCGGCGATTTACGAACTTTGTTTGAAATACGCAACGCCAAGGTTGCCATGGAATACTTTTTTAAAGCCTTCCGTGAGAAAATGCCCTTTGACGAAACCTTCATCAAAGAGTTGCAGCGCCGTTTAACGATGAACACTTATGATGAGCGGCGCTGGCAGCGTGGTGAACGCCCCGGCGAATACAAAAAGGGCGATTATGTTACTGGCCGCAATGAAACCGGCGCGCCTGCCGAAGATGTTCCCGATGAAATGAGGGAGCTTTTAGAGGATTTGGAGGTACTGCCGGAAGAAGCGGAAAAAGTTTTAACGGCAGCGGCTTTCTTTCACGCGAAGTTTGAGAATATCCATCCATTTGCCGACGGCAACGGACGTACCGGCCGTCTTGCAATGAATTACCTGCTTGTCCTGCATAACCACCCACCGCTTATCATCCATCAGGAGGATAGAAAAGCCTATTTTGAAGCCCTTGAAGCGTGGGATATAGAGCAGAACCTTAAACCGTTAAAAACATTCCTGTTGGAGCAACTTATAAAAACATGGTCAAAACGTATTGAGTTTTTGCAAAAAAGGAAATAAAAACGAAAAGCCTTCAAAAAAGTCCATGCACTTTTTGAAGATATAAAATAAGTGTTTTAGGACTTTTTTTAACACATTTTAAGCAGCTTTTTGATGTCTTAAAAAAAGTATACTTTTTTTAAGGTTTATGCTACAATGAGAGCGCGAAGAAGAATGAAATCCCCAGTGAAATCAAGAAAGTCCGGCAGTGCCAGCTGCTGGGCTTTCGTTTTTTATTTGACGAACTGTAAAAACAGTGCTACAATAACGATACATACGGTTAATGACTTGCCTTCCAAACGGAAGCAAAGAAAAGCCACGGAGTTGCCGCTCCGTGGCTTTTTCGTTAATTTTTACTCTTATCGCTTATTTAGCCACCACTTAAAGCAAGCGACTAAACAGCCAACAATGAGCGGAGCAAGTAACGGCTCCCATAATAGGTTGAATACAGCCTCCAACAAAGCACCTCCTTTCTTTGCCGAGGAGGCGTTTTTAATTATATCATAGTAAGCTAAAAAATAAAAAGCCCTGCATCGCAGAGCTTTGCTTTAAAATTTTCCATTATTTAATGCCTCTCTAAAATCGTATAACTCACCATAAGCCTGTGGTAATTTATAAAATAAATCTATAATTTGTTGTCTGCTGATACCCTGTTCAGCCATAAACTTTTTAATTAATTCCGGCCAGCATTCTTCAAAGAAGCCGAGAAAGTAGAGCTTATGCTCTTTTTCGTTATATGGAATTTCGTTTTTAAAAATTGCTGCCATTGTTTGATACGGCAATTCGGTTATCGTCCTGATTGACGAGCGCACCTGACAAGTTTTAGATGCGCTAAAAGGTTCAGATTTTTTATAAATTAAAATGCCGTCTTTATATATAGCTTTGGCAATATAGTCATCTAATTTTCTTTTGGTTACTGGTTTTAAAACAATATCTACATCTTTGTTTAAAGCAGCTTTTAAATCAATAAACAGGGCGCTTAATTGAAACAAGCCCCGCATTTTGCCACGTTTAATATAAAAATCATAGTCGCTATTCGGACCTGCGTCACCGCGCGCCTGTGAACCAAAAAGATAAACAGCGTCCAATCCATATTTTTCGGCAATAGGCGATATTAATTTTTTCAGTTTTTCAATATCAGCTTTCATAAAGAACGTTCTCCCGTTGCGGAGCTTGTATTTTCATAAATTAATATGCTATCCTTTTTTATGTTTTTCAAAAGAAAATATTCGTTTTGGATAGCTTCGGTGGTAACGATATCAACAGATTTATTAAAACATTTTTCAATTTCATATTGAAATCTAAAAATATCAATATAGGTTTCTAATTTGCCTTTTTCAATTAAAAGGTCTATATCGCTGCTTTCATTAGCTTCATTTCTTGCATAAGAACCAAACAGCCATATTTTAGCTACACCATGTTTTTCGGCAATAGGTGATATTAACTTTTTCAGTTTTTCTATATCTGCTTTCATACATACGCTTCCATTCTCAAATATTTTTGCCGCAAATAATCTGCTTGTTCTTTGGTTATACATCCGTCATAATATGCTGAATTTATAGAGCCGTAAACTTCATCAAACAGGCAATCTAAGTATAAAACCTGTTTTTTCTTGCCTTCGATTAAAGCATTAATATCATCAACCATTGCATCAGGATCAAAGCCATGAACTTTAGCTCCAGCTTCTAAGTTTTCAAAATGAGCAGCAGCGCAGCCCAGGCAGCCCATGCCAAACTGCATGAATACAGGAGCGGTGCCAGGGTATTTTCTAACGGTATCGGAAATAGGCATTTCTTTGGTGATCAACATATGAAATCCTCCTTGAGTTGATAAAAGTTTGGTTCTTTGCTATAGTATATCAGACACCGCGAGGAAGTAAAACAATTTTAAGAAATAAATCTGGAGGGGCAGAGAT
>ERZ780177.1214-NODE-1214-length-25118-cov-4.238000_pt1 | contig 25118 bp, 17 predicted proteins | sample MGYA00510973_ERZ780177 | MGnify/ENA primary metagenome ERZ780177 (study PRJEB29588, sample SAMEA2144396) | human gut metagenome | biome: human gut; feature: human-associated habitat; material: faeces | place: Denmark | collected 2008/2010 ...
GGTGTGGCCGATGGCGCTGGCGCAGGACCACAAACGGGCCTACGACGGCGATGAGGGTCCCAATACGGGCGGTATGGGCGCCTATTCGCCCCTGCCGTTCGTGACGGCGGAGGACGAACGCTATGCCCTGGAGAAGATCATGCAGCCCGTGGCCGACGCGATGATCGCCGAGGGGTGTCCCTTCGAGGGCGTGCTCTACGGCGGACTGATGAAGACTGCGCGGGGTATCGAGGTCATCGAGTTCAACGCCCGTTTCGGCGATCCCGAGACCGAGGTGGTGCTGCCGCGCCTGAAGAGCGACATCGTCGACATCTTCTGTGCTGTGGCCGAGGGACGCGATACGCAGCTGGAGTGGCACGATTTCGCCGCGCTGGGCATCGTGCTGGCCTCGAAGGGCTATCCGGGCGACTACGAAAAAGGACACGAAATCAAGGGCCTGGACCGCGTCGAAGGGGCTGTTTATCACATGGGAACCCGGGCCGACGGCGGGCGGATTCTCACCAACGGAGGCCGCGTGCTGTTCGTGGTGGGCAAGGGCAGGGACCTGGCCGAAGCGCGGAGGAATGCGCTGGCCGACGTGGCCCGCATCGACTGCGACAATCTGTTCCACCGCACCGACATCGGCCACCGGGCTTTCGACGATTTGGAAAGATAATACGAGCGATATATGGCAAAAATAATCAGCGGAAAAGAACTTTCAGCGAAACTGAAACTTGAAATGGCGGACGAGGTGAAGACCTTCCCCGCGAAATACGGCCGTGTGCCCCATCTGGTTGTCATCCTCGTGGGCGAGGACCCCGGCAGCGTGAGCTATGTGACGGGCAAGGCCAAGGCTTCGGCCGAGGTGGGCATCCGCAATACCACGATCCGAAAGCCCGAGTCCGTTTCCGAGGCCGAACTGCTGGACATCATCACGGCCCTGAACCTCGACGACGAGGTGGACGGCATTCTGGTCCAGCTGCCCCTTCCGAAACATATCGACGAGGACAAGGTGATCGCCGCCATCGACAAACAGAAGGATGTCGACGGCTTCCATCCCCTGAACGTTGCGGCGCTGTGGCAGAAACAGCCCTGCACGCTCCCCTGCACCCCGAAAGGCATTCTCAAGATGCTGCGGGCCGCAGGCGTGGAGATCGCCGGCAAGCGCGCCGTGGTGATCGGCCGCAGCAATATCGTGGGGCTTCCCGTGTCTAAACTGCTCTTGGACGCGAACGCTACGGTGACGATGGCCCACAGTCGTACGCGCAACCTCGCCGAAGTGACGCGCGGGGCGGAGATTCTGGTGGTGGCCATCGGTCGGCCGAAGTTCGTCACGGCGGAGATGGTGTCGCCGGGCGCCGTGGTGATCGACGTGGGGGTGAACCGCGACCCGGAGACGGGCAAACTGTGCGGCGATGTCGATTTTGCAGCCATCGAACCCAAGGCCTCGGTGATCACGCCCGTGCCGGGCGGCGTCGGGCCTATGACGATCTGCTGCCTGATGGAGAACACGATCGAGTGTTTCCTCCGGCGAGCGGGCCGGTAGCCGGCGGAACGGAGCGAAAACTTCGGTTTTTTTTGCGCCTCCGCTGAAAAAAATCAGCCGTTGACTCACGGGTCAACGGCTGATTTCGTTTTACAAGGTTTCTGTTATCAGAGTTTGATCGGTTCGGATATTTTGATATTGTCGAGGAACCAGCGGTTGGCTGTTCCGACTTCCCACTGCGTCTGCGTAATGGTGATCTTCGTATCCTTGTTGACCGTAATGCCCTTCAGGCTGACTTCGGCGCGAACCCATTCGAGCTTGTGACCATCCTCCCATCCCAGTTCGGGTATGTCGATCTGCACTTTGTCGCTGCCGTTCTCGAAGATGACGATCAGATTGACGGGGTCGATCTTGCCGGACCCCTGGCGCATTCCGCACCAGTCGAACGAGAGTGTCACATTGTCCTTTGCTTCGGGAACCCCGTCTATCGGAGGAAGAATGATACCTGCGTGATTGCCGGTCTTGCCGAATTTGAGGTAGTTCTGCTGGAGGTAGATGCGTTTGTTGTCGTTCTTGTCGTAGATAAACTTGTAACCGAGTTTTTCGACAGCGTCGAATGCAGTCACTCCATCGACAGTTATGGAGGTAAGCGCTGTCGCTTTTGCATCGAGGTTATCCGTCTCGACCGTTTGGCCGACACCGCTTGCTACGGACCACGGTTCGAGCCATTCGAAGTTCTCCAGGAAATAGACGATCTCGTTCAGGCCGTTGTCCTCGACATCGGTAGCCATGATGCGCTGTACAGGCTCGGCCAACCCGGCGTAGTAGCCCGTGACGGTTACGATATGGCCGGTCAGGGCGGAAAGGCCCAGACTCGACGGGGCGTCCACGACGCTGACCGAGTACTTGGCGTCCTCCGAAACGGTGAGGGTGCTGCCGTTGAAAACGCCCTTGACGGTGACGTAGCCCCGTTTGGAGGAGGTGTAGTCGTCGATCTTTGCGCTGATGTCCTCCGGTTCGGGGTAGTTCACCGCTCCGCCGGACAGAACCGTCACCTCGTCGCAGTCGATTACCGTAGCGAGTTTTTGCGAGTCGGACGACTTGGTGCCCAAGAGCGAAATCTTGTCGCCGACGGCAACCGTCGTGGCGTCCGAGACGAAGATATTGTCCGTGTTTTTGTCGTCGCTGATGACGAAGCCTTTGGTCGTCACGGCCACGACGATCGCCGACGGTACGGAAATGACCGTTTCGTCCGCCAGGGCGGCGAGTTCACCTGCCGTGTACTCCTTCACATCGCGGTATTTGTCTCCGTTCTGCGTGATGAGCACCTGTGCGCGGCTTGCAAGAGTCCGTCCCTTGAAGACGAGGGTGGCCTTGCGGGGGTTGTCCTCCGCGCCGTCGCGCATGTTGTCGGTCACCGAAACCGTCACGTCCATGACGCCGGTTCCCGAGTCGGGCGTGACCGTCACCCAGTCGGGGACTTCCGTCACCCAGTCGGCGTCGGCATAGATGGTGATGATCTTTTCGGCCGCTCTTTCCGCTTCGAAATTCAAGGTGTTGGCGCTCGCCAGAACAGCTTCGGAAAGGTGGTCCTCATCCTTGTCGCAGCCCCAGAAGGAACACAGGGCCGCCATGAGGATCGGGGCTGTCATATATTTTACAAATCTCATAATCTTGTTTTTTAGGTTATTTCCGACTTAAAAATCGAGTCCGTCGCTCCATCCCGGATTCTGCGTGAGGTTCGGGTTGAGCGAACGCTCGCCGCTGGGAATCGGGTAGAGGTAATCGCGTTCCTCGTTGAACCCAGGGCGCTGATTCTCTACGGTTTTGTGATAGTAGACATAGCCTTTGTTCCCCTCGGAGAGAATGATGTCCGAACCGAGTTCGTATACCGAAACTCCTTCGCCGCCCTGGGGTTTGGTGCTTCCTGCCGCATAGAGAATCAGATCGGCCGTTTCTTTGCCCGCAAGCTTGTATTCGCCGGGGCCCGGGAAATACATGCCGGAAATGGCCTGGTCGATGCAATAGCCGGCTTTCCAGCGATACAGATCCTGAAGGCGGAAACCCTCCTGGATCAGCTCGACGGTTCGTTCGCGGCGGATTTCCAGAATGACGCCCTTGTTGGCGCCGGTCACGTTGGGATAGCCGTACTCTTTGGACTCAAGATACCAGTCGATATTTTTGTTGGCTTCGTTCATGTCGAGGCCCCGCATTCCCACCCGGCTTCGGATTTCGTTGACGGTGATATTCAGATCATCAGGCGAGAGCGATCCCAGTTCGGCCTTGGCTTCGGCATAGTTGAGCAGCACTTCGGCATAGCGGAAAACCGGCATGTCGCAGGTCGAACGGTCGTTGCGGTCGATCTGTCCTCCCGAGGCCGTCGTGTCCTGAACGAATTTGATGGGTTGGTAGCCGGTGATCGTGACGCCGAGATCGGGACCCTGCACCCGTTTGGCGCCGATGCGCTTGTAACCCGGGGTGCGGATCGACTGCGCCAGGCGCGGGTCGCGGTCCTTCACCTCCTCGGTGAAAGGCATTGTTTGCCACTCTGTCTTAAATTTGTCGGTGAATGCCTTGCCGTCCTTCATCAGGTACATGTTGATGAATTTGCGGGTGTAGCCCGGGCGGCCCTGTGTCGGCAGCAGCGTGTAGGCCGTCGCATTGTGGTAGACCTGGGCCTCGTAGCTGTTCCGGATGGCGAGGATATACTCTTCGGTGCTGGCATTCTCCTGTGCGAAGAGCATCATGTAGTCCTTGTCCGGATTTTTGGTGGAGTAGAGCTTGTAGGGACCTTCGTCGATGATCGTTTTGGCGGCCTTGGCGGCTTCCTCCAGATAATAGGTGTAGTCATGTCCTTCGAGGTTGATGCCGTGGTATTTGCGGTAGGTTCCCTCGAAGAGGCAGAACCGCGCTTTCAGCGCCAGCGCCGCCCATTTGTTGACGCGGTAGGTCGATATATCCTCCGTAAGACCGCCGCTGTTGATGGCTTCGTCGATATCCTTGATCATATTGGTCATGATCAGTTCGCGTGAATCGCGCGGTTTGTAGAGCGCTTCGTCGGCCGAGCCGAGCTGCACCTCGTACCAGGGTACGTCGCCGAAGCGTTTCACCTTGTCGAAATAGAAGGCGGCGCGGAAGAATTTGGCCAGGGCCGTATACTCGGTCACAGCCTTCTTGTCTTCGCATTGATCGACATATTCCAGCAGGGTGTTTATGCGGCGCAGGTTGCCCCACGACCAGCCGCCGCCGGTGTTCGGAACGGTGCGCTTGTCGCCTCCGTAGAGAACATCGGAGAGGGTCATCTGAACGAGCAGGTCGTTCTGCTCATCGTAGGGCGTCTTGTCCAGCAGGTTGTCGTAAAAGGGATTGGAGAAGAGTTCCAGGTCGCTTCTCGTCTTGAAATAGTCGAACTGCGTCACCCGATCCAACGGTTCTTTGTCCAGCAGGGAGTCGCAGGCCGATAATCCTGCAATCAGCGTTGCTGCCAGTATGATTAATCGCTTCATGGTATTCGGATTTTGAAATTATTAGAAGGTGATGTCGATGCCGAACATGAACGTCTTGGCCCACGGATAGTAGGCGTTGTTGTTCACGCCGGAACGGTTGATAGCCGCTTCGGGATCGACGTACTTGGAGTTCTTTTTGAGCGGCGACCAGTAGCAAAGGTTCTCGCCCGAGAAATAGATGCGGATCTGGTCGATGCCGGCCTTCTTGGTGAGGGTCGCGGGGATCGTGTAGCCGACGGTCAGGTTTTTCAGGCGCAGGTAGCGGATATTCTGCAGGTAACGGTCGTTGACCTTGCTCAGATAACCTCCCGATGAAGAATAGGCTCTTGCGCGCGGGAAATAGGAGTTGGGATTGTCCTCAGCCCATACCTTGCCGAGGAAATCCGTCGGGAGGTAGGAGAGGTAGGGATAGGAATAGCAGCCCCAGAAAGGCATCATTTCTCCGTGGGGATACCAGTAGTGGTTGCCGGTTCCCTGGAAGAAGACCGAAGCGTCGAAGCCCATCCAGCGGATCGAGGCGTTGATGCCGTAGGAGAGCGTCGGGAGCGAGTTGCCCAGGATCGTCCGGTCGCCCGGCTTGTCGACGGTGTCGTTGCCGACTCCCCAGACGCCGTTGCCGTCTAGGTCGACGAACTTCAGGTCGCCGGCCTGCCAGCCGCCGGTCAGACGGCCCGTGCTGTAACTCAGGTCGACCTCTTTGGCATAGGCCTGCGCCTCTTCGGTGGTCTTGAAGAACCCGTCGGTCTTGAAGCCCCAGATTTCGCCGATCTCCATGCCGACGTAATAATCTCCCTTTGTCAGGTTGGTCAATGACTTGTTCGGGTTGTTGTCGTATTTGGTGATGACGCTCTTGTAGTCGCTGAGGTTGAAACCGACGCTGTATTCGAACGGTTTGCCGGCGAGTTTGAACTGGTCGCGCCAGCTGACGGAGAGTTCATAACCCTTCGTGCGCAGTTCGGCGGAGTTCATGCTGGGCGAATCGGCCCCGTATACGCCGGGCAGCGCCATTCCGTCGGTCAGCATGTCCTTCGTGTCGCGGATGTAGACGTCGCCGGTGAAGTTGAGCCGGTTGTTCAGCATGGTGAGATCCAGACCCAGGTCCCACTGCTGGGCGGTTTCCCAGGTCAGGTCGGAGGCTACGGGGGCGCCCAGCGAGGAGTATTTGCCCTTTATGCTGCCGTCGAAGGTGTAGTTGCTGAAATCCTTGTTCGTGATCAGGCGCATGTAGGTGTAGTAGGACGACACGTTCTGGTTGCCCAGGCTGCCGAACGAAGCGCGCAGCTTGAGGTTGTCCACCAGGTCTTTGGCGTTGCCGAAGAACGGCTCCTCGGAGATGCGCCATCCGGCCGATGCCGAGGGGAACAGGCCCCAGCGGTTGCCCGGTGCGAAACGCGACGATCCGTCGTAGCGTCCGCTCACCTCGAAGAGGTAGCGCCCTTTGTAGTCGTAGTTGATACGGGCGAAGAAGCCTGCCAGGGCGTATTCGTTCTGGCCGCCGCCGTAAGCGCCCTCCGTGGGAGAGCCCGTTGCCAGATTCAGGTCGTCGAGGTTTATGGAGGAGAGGTTGATGCCTGCCACCGAGACGTTCTTGCTGGACCACGTTTCGTAGTTGAATCCGGCGGTTGCCGACACGTGGTGCGCCTCGCCGAACGTTTCGTCGTAGTTGGCGTAGACGTTGGCCGAATAGTAGTTGCGCGTCTGAACCACTTCGTCGAGCTGGTTCATGCCGGCGCCCGTGTCGTAGGCGAGCAGCGGCCCGTCGGGGTATTCGCGGTAGTTCATTGCGGAACTGCGGCTCGTATTGCGGTTCTGGTAGAGGCGGTAGGTGAAGTCACCCGTGATGCTCAACGTCTTGAACGGCGTGATGACCAGGCGTGTCGTGTTCGAGAAGTCGTTCGAGCGGTCGACGTTGCGGTGCGTGCCCTCGTTGAGCAGGATGTGGCGTCCGTTGGCGATCTTGTAATCGAGATACGGCGTGCTGTAAAGCCACGATCCGTCGGGGTTCTTCATGGGGAAGTTGGCCAGTGCGTGGCGGGCGCTGTAAGCGATGGTGTTGTCTACGCTGCCGTCTCCCAGAGACTTGTAATTCGACGAGAAGAACGACGTGTTGTTCGAGAGCGTTGCCCACCGGTTGATCCGAAAATCGAGTTTCGCACGCAGGTTGTACTTGTTATACACGTCGGGATGTGCGCGCTGAATACCTTCCTGGCGGTCATAGGCGCCCGAGACGAGGTATTTGATGTCCTTCGTGCCGCCGCTGAGCGAGATGTTGTGCTGCTGCACGGGCCGACGCTGCTGGAAGAGCATGTCCCACCAGTCGTAGTTGCCGTAGTAGACCCACTGTTTGCGGCCGTTGCGGATCTCTTCGACGACCCACGGACGGTCGGGATGCTCGGTCCTGTCGTTCACGCGCGCCAGCAGCTGCTGCATGTCGTGATCGTTGTATTTGACATAGTTCGTTCCGGAGTCGGCCTGCCAGAACTTGTTGACCGTATAGACCGACCAGTAACCGCGGTTCTCGTAGTCGGTCGAGGTCGTGGCCTCCTCCCAGCCGAAACGGCCGCTGTAACGCACCGTCGCCTTGCCGTCCTGGGCCGAGCCGTTCTTGGTGGTGACCAGGATGACGCCGAAGGCTGCGCGGGCGCCGTAGACGGCTGCCGCCGAAGCGTCCTTGATGACCGAGATCGACTCCACGTCGTTGGGGTTGACGCGGTTCAGGTCGCCCACCACGCCGTCGATCAGCACGAGCGGGTCGGCCGAGTTGATCGAGTTGACGCCGCGGATGTTGATCGCCGGCGTGCTGCCGGGTTTACCCGAGGAGGTGGTGATGTTGAGACCCGCTACGGAACCCTGCAACATGCTGCCCAGCGAATGGGTGACGCGGTTTTCGAGCTCCTTGCTCCCTACGGTCGCAACGGCGCCGGTCAGGTTGACTTTTTTCTGCGTACCGTAGCCGATTACGACGGTTGCATCGAGCATGATGGCGTCCTCTTGCAGGTAGATCGTGATGCTGTTCCGGCTTGAGGGAACTGTCACTTTCTGGGGCAGGTAACCCAGGCAGGTGACCTGGAGAACGGCTTCTCCCGACGGAACCTGGATTTTGAAGGTGCCGTTTTCAGAGGTTGTGACGCCTTTGGTCGTACCATCGACCAGAACGGCTACACCCACGAGCGGCTGTTGATTGGCGTCGAGGACTTTTCCCGACACCTCCCTGTTCTGGGCCGAAAGGGCTGTTATTCCCCCTCCCAATACCAGAAGAAGAGATAGAACCAGTGGTCTTAATACTCTCATAAGATCTGTGTTTGTTGGTTAGTAAATGATGATTGTGGTTGGGTATGTAGCGAAAATCACTTGCGTCGGTAGGCATCCGTGGAGAATGCTTTCGGCCGCTGCATGTTTTCGGTCCACTCGTTTCCGAATTCGTCCTTGACGGTGATCACAAGGTCGGTGTCCGCATCGTCCGCCTTCACCTTGAAGAAGTGCGTGAACTTGTCGGTGATGAAAAACGGGGTCGACTTGAGTCCCGCGTTGTTGAACCGCTTGACCGAGAGCGCTGCGATATGGAGCGGGTCGTAGGCCCAGACTTCGGTGTAGGGCAGCGTCTTGCGTTTTTCGTCGACGACGCTCAGCGTCCAGTCCGAATTCCAGTTCCAGATGTTGATCAGCACCTCGTTGTCGTTGTTCTGCGGATAGGCGTTGACATATTGCATATAGGCGTTCTTGACCGAAGCGGAGATGTCGGAAGGCATCAGCGGAACGTCGGCCATCGAAAAATGCACGTTGTTCAGGTCGTAGCTGCGGAACTGGTACTCTTCGGGCCATCCGGTCGATTTGTAGAGACATTGGAAATCGGTTCCCGTGACATCCCAGATGCCGTAGCCGCCCGGAGTTCCGTCGGTTCCGATGTGGATTCCGGGCGTGAGGTTGCCGGACCACCACCACGAAGCGCATACCGATCCGGAGTTATACTCCCGGAAGTTATGCCCGTCCACGATCGGGGCGTCGGGCGTCACGTTGAAAAGTTTGTGGGTATGCCCCGTCACGAAACGGACCGTATATCCGTCGAGGATGTCGAAAAGCCGCTGGGTGTTGACCGGATCATGGTCGATCTTGAATCCCGATGTGGTCGGATAGAATACCTGCGCATGCATGGCAACGACGACGGGGGTCGTCTTGGCCACGTACGACAGGTCTTTCGCCAGCCAGTCCAGCTGCTCGGCGGAGAGGCTGGCGACATAGTTGCGGGAAGTGCTCCCGTCGTAGCTGCTGCAATCAATGTCGTCCATGACGACGTAATGGACCTTGCCGATGTTGAACGAATAGTAGGTCGGGCAGATCTGATCCACATATTTGACCGCCGCATCGTAGTCCGACCTGGTCTGGAAGTCGTTGTCATGGTTGCCCATGGTGTGGAAGATCTGCAGATTCTTGATCTGGCTGTTGACGGTGTTCAGGTACTGGGGGAAATAGTAGCTGTTCGAATACCAGTAGAGGTCCCAGGTCATGTCCCCGAGGGTGAGCGCATACATCTTCTCGCCCTTGTGGCGGGTCATGTAGTCCGTAAGGTCGGAGGTGAACTGGGCGAACTGTCCCAGGTCGCCCGTTCGGTTGGCGAGGTGCATGTCGCCCAGCATGAAGATCTTGTAGGAGTCCTGTCCGTCGACCTTTTCGAGCTTGAAGTCGGCCCGTTCGACGACGTCGGCGCTGTTTTTGAGCGCGCGGTGGAACTGCGGGAGCACCCCGACGGACGGAACTTCGTAGCCGCTCGGGACGGAGATGAAGACATATCCCCACTTTTTGGCCGATTTGAGCTGGTAGATGCCCTTCTCGTTCGTGACGGTCACCTCCGCGCCGTCGGAGACCACGACGTTCTCCACGCCGACGCCGGCCGACGACACGATCCCGTAGACCGTGGTGCCTGCATCCGGTTTGAAATCTATGTCTTCGACGATGTTGATGTAGATTCTTCCGAACGATTTTTTGCGCGCGTCTCTTTTGACGAAGACTTTGTAGTAACCCGTTTCACACCCGTCGGCCAGGCGTACGGTGAAACTGTCGGAAGAGGTGTTGACGATGGGGCAGACGTAGGAGATGCCTGCGTCCGACTCAAGAATGAATGTGTCTGTGGTCAGGGGCGATTTCCCCCCCCCACTTACGGCGAAAGTGCACTCGCCGCCTTCGGTGACGTCTACCGACCCCGGAACCGTGAATTGCCCGTCGAAATTATCCGCGGGGGCCTTTTCGTCATCGCTGCCGCCGCAGGCGAAGAGTTGCGAGACGGCGATGAGTGCCAGTAACAGATACTTTAATACGTTTTTCATTTTAAGTTCTTCGATTATAATTTTTTTATTTGTCCGCGTTTTGTAAATCCGGTTGTTTGGACACCTCGAAGGCCCGGAAAGACCCGGTCGGGGACTCCGTCCCGAAGTCTCCGTTTGCGGCCCTGCCGGCCTTCGCATCTTCCGTTATATATATGGTAACCATCTGTTTACCGTGTCGCTTCTGTCTGAAAAACTTTTCAAATATAACTTGTTTGTGTTTCGATTGTGTTTCGAATACATTTCAAAATTAAACTTATTTTATTAAAAAACAAAATCGGATGATTTTTTTTGCAAATAAAAAATTTTAATTTTTAGTCGTGTTTCGTTTGGTAGATTTGCCATTTCCCTTTCATCTCTTTTTCGTTGCCATTGATTCGTGGAATGGTTGTGAAGCGAAACTGTCGGGCGTCTGTTTTTCGGTGACGGCAGCTCGGAAAACGGCATGGCGGAGAAGAGTGGCGGGCGGAACCGGAGGTGTTGTCGGAACCGGTCCCGGCCGCTCGGGGCGGGCTGTCGCCTGCGCCGGGAGCGGCAGTGTGGCGGACGGATTCCGGCGCAGGCCGAAAAGACGCTCGCGGAGGTGAGTTCCGGAGGCTATGAATGCCAGGAGGCGGTGAGCTGTTCGGGGAGCGGAACCGAGGAGTCGCGCCGCCAGACCATCGCCCGGTCGGCGGCCGCGTCGCCCGTGCCGAAGTCGAAGCGGTCTGCGGAAACGAACCTCGCCGGAACGTCGCCAGCGAACCCGAAGCGTCCGTAAAATTCCCGGAGCCACTCCTTGCCGGGCGTCGGGATGAGGAACGCCGCATCGTCGCCGCGCTCCGCGATGAGCCGCATCGCTTTGCGCATCAACTGCGAAGCCAGTCCGCGTCCCCGGAACGCCGGGTCCGTCGCTACGCCATAAATATAGGTCGTGCGGCCCAGCTCCGTCCGGAACGGCAGGAGGTGGAGCATCGCCGCCATGCGGCCTTCGGCCTCGGCCGTCAGCATCCGGCGGCGGGAGTAATAGCGCATGATGAACGAGTCGGCGAACTGCTCGTCGTCGCCGAAGGCCTTCATCCAAAGCTCTTTGCAGGCCACTTCGTCGGGGTGCATGCAGATCGCCGCGAATTTGTGCTGGAGGAACGCCGGGTGGTAGGAGAGTTTGGCCTGCCGCAGTCCGTCCAGCCCGAGGTCCTCCTCACGGTTGATCAGCGTGAAACGTTCGGGGAGGTGCTGTGCGAAGAGTTTGTTGATGATCGTGAAAGCGCCGTCGAACTCCGTGTCGGCCTTCTCTACATGGGTGTCGAAGGTGTGGTCGTTGACCGCCGAGCCGTAGGTGAAGGCCGCGAGGCGGTCGCCGACGTAGATGCAACCGCCGATCAGCCCCAGTTCTTCGAAATGTTCGAAGGCCCGCTGCATGGCCCGCTGCTCGGCGCACAGCTCCGAGGTGTGACCTTCGTGGGCCTTGCGCCATTCACGCTCGAGGGCCATGCACTCCCCGAAGCGGTCGGGCGTCAGCTCTTCGTAGCGGTAGTCGGGATATTCGGCCGTGAAGCGGTTGATGTGGTTGCGCTTGGGCTGATAGCGGCGTCCGGCAAGGTTGCGAAGATCGTCGGCGTTGTAGACGTAATCCTCCAGCGCGCGGTCCGACTCGAACGCGAAATGGCAGGGAACGATCCGGCGGATCGTGTCGCGGCCTTCGTCCGTCAGGCCGATGATCCGCAGCCGCTGTCCGTGGGCGTGGGCGTCTTCGCGCAGGAGGGGGAGGATCGGGCCGAAGTCGCCTTCGCCTACGGGCTGCATGTAACCGATGCGCTCGCCGCCGTCGATCTGGAAGCGGATCACCAGGAATCCGCCGATCTCGGCCCACGCGCTGTGGAACACCGCCTGCCAGCAGTACATGTTGGCGAAGGCGAGGTCGCAGTTGCAGATGCCCGAGGGCATGGTATAACGCTCGATGACCGCCCGGTCTTCGAGGCGCACGGGTTTGAATTCAATCATTTGCCGTATAGCTCTTTTTCTCGATATGGGTGTAATACTGCTGGACCAGCGCCCGGAAATTCTGTGCCAGACTGTCGGCGGCCGGGGTGGCCGGGCATTCCTGCACATTCATGTCCGAATCGTCGAGCACGATTGCGCCTTCTCCGGTCAGCGCGCGGAACCGTCCGTCGTAGCTGACCGACCAGCGGGGCCGCTGCGGTTCGTTCAGCACGTCGCGCCCGAATGCGAAATAAGGCTCCCGGTTGCCCGTGAGTCCCAGCAGGGTGGGCATGATGTCCAGTTGCTGCGTGATCTCGCCGACCTCGCCCCGCAGGGCGCCGTCGGGGGTGTAGATGAAGCCGATGATGTGCATGTTGCCCGGGTAGGAGCGCGTCTCCTCCGCGAATTTCTCCGACGACACGTGGTCGGCCACGAAGACGAAGATCGTGCGGCGGAACCACTCCTCGCCGCCGAAGCGCTGGAAGAAGAGGCGGAACGCCCGGTCGTCGTAGGCGACGCCCTTGTGAATCCGGGTGTAGCCCTCGGGCAGCGTCGCGGCGTACTTTTCGGGTACGACGAACGGGTGGTGCGACGAGAGGGTGAACAGCGCGGCGAAGAAGGGTTCGGGCATCGCCGTCAGCTCCTCGCCCGTGAATTGCAGGAACTCTTCGTCCCAGATGCGGGAGGTAGCTAGGTAAACCGGGTTGGGCGACAGCGATAAGGCGAGCCTCTGTGCGTACCCGCTCTTGCCGGACCGCTGTCCTCCAGTCACTAAGATCACTTTCTTACTCATCGCCTCCGTGATTCCTGTTTTTCCGGTGGGCGGCACGTTTCGCCTTGTTGATCGGGTTGTTCTTGCTCGTCTTCCGAAGGGCGGCCGATTTCGGGTTGGCGGCGATCCGTTGCGCCACCGCCGATTTGCTCAGTGCCTTTCCGAACTTGGGGCGTAAGGCATCTCGCAATAACTTCTCCTCGTCGGTAAGCTTGGCGGTCTTGGATTTCCAGCCTCCCTCTTTCTGCGCCTTACGGGCGGCAGCGTATTTATTGAACTTTCCGAACTTCTCCATTTTAGCGCCTTCACGGCCTCCCTTGTTCTCGGGTTTCGCTTTCCGGAGCGTGCCGAGTAATTCTTTTTCTTGCTGCATCTCCTTTTTCTCCTCCTCTTGCAGGCGGATATATTTCTCTACGTTCAAGCGTTCACCGTCCACCAATACGACATCCTCCGCCGTGACCTTCTGGCCTACGTGCGGTTGCTTGCCGTTTACGGTTACCCGTTCCATCTCGATGAAATTGTCCGCTTCCCGGCGTGAGCAAACACCGGCTTCGCTTATCAGTTTGTTTAATCTAATTTCCATATTATTAATATTATATTATTAGTAAAATAAGGGTGACGATCACACCCATCAACAGTTCCGTATTGCTATTCACTTGAATGGCGATACGCATATCCTCGGTCGTGAAAGGCCTCGCGTTCGTCCCGATATAAGGCTTCTCCACCGGTTTGCCGAAATAATCGTGCGTCCCCCCGAACTGGCAGTCCAAGACCGCCGCCAAGGCCGCTTCTGGATAACCGGAATTAGGGCTTGCGTGTTCAGGGCCGAAACGCCGTACGAAATCCCTTTTCCCCCAATTATTGGAGACAAGCAACATCAAATAGGCCGTGAGGCGGGCCGGGATGTAATTGGCGATATCGTCGATTAGCGCCGCTATCCGTCCGAACTCTAGGTAACGCTCATTCTTATAACCGATCATCGAGTCCAGTGTATTCACCATCTTGTAAGCCATCATCCCCGGCAACCCCAGCAGGGCGAACCAAAACATCGGGGCGATCACGCCGTCGCTCAGGTTCTCGGACAAGGTCTCCAACGCCGCCGCCCGTATCTCTTGCGGCGACAGGTTCGAGGTATCCCTCCCAACGATCCGCGCCACTTGCCGCCGTCCTTCTTCCGTGCTACGGTCCACGGCCTCGAACACCGCCTTCACTTCCTTAATAAGCGTCTTCCCGGATAGGCAATAAAATACGCCGACAGCCGTCAGCAACCCACTGAACTGCGGATGTATGATCCAAGCCCACGACAATATCCTCTCGCAGATTAAATACACGCCAAGGATAAGCACGACTGCCAGTATACCGCCTTTTAGGACCCGCTCGGAGCCTTTATTCAACTCTTTCTCTCCGGCGCTGATCGCTTTGCCAAACCATACGATAGGATGGGGCCAACCTTCCGGGTCTCCCAGCAACCGGTCGGATAACCAACCGCCCAAAAAGGGCACGATCTTGAGTAAATTGATAGAATGATGTAACCAATACATATTGAATGTCATTGAAGGAACAAACTTAGACAAAAAAAAGAACATAAGGAAGTGGTAAGCGATTCTTCATCACACATTAGGCGAAAGAAACCTACATTTAAAGGATTTCGAGCGTAGACTTTCATATTCTATCAGCTGTTGTATGATCATCCACCATCCGTTGCATGATCTTCTAACAGTTGGTGGATGATCATACAACGGATGGTAGAAGATGAGTAGGTACGGAGAAAACGGCTAAAGGATGCCTTTAGAAGCCTTAAATCTTCGGGAAGGGAGGGCTTGATATACGGGGGATTTCTTTCAATTTTGTATTTATTAACAAGAAAAGCGTTCTTACGGCCGGTTATTATTACTTTATTTGCTCCCACCGTATCGTGAAAGGAGTTAATCGAGATGACAGATGAAAAATCCATTTTAGAACAATTTGCCGCTGGAAATCATACCGCTTTCCGGGAATTGTTCATGCGTTACCATCTGAAAGTCTATTATTTCGTGCTGGGACTCGTGAAGTCCGAGAGTGATGCCGAGGACTTGACTCAAGAGATTTTCCTAAAGCTTTGGACGCATCGGAGTCGTTTCACGGAAGTGAGGACGTTCGGTTCCTACCTCTATGTGCTGGCGAAGCATACGGCGTTCAATTATATCGAATCCCGCCGGGTGAATCTCGTGAGCTTGGAGAGTGCTTCGGAGGAAGACGAGGAGCGAAGTACGCCTTATGAGGATTTAGTCGCTAAGGATTTGCGATTGTTGGTGGATATGATTGTAGAGACCATGCCGCCACAGCGGAGGATGATCTACCGGATGAGCCGTAATGAGGGATTGTCGAACACAGAGATTGCCGAGAATTTACAACTCTCAAAAAAGACCGTGGAAAAACATTTGAATCTAGCGTTAAGGGAATTGCGGAACGTAGTATTGACTTTCCTTCTTGTTATGATATGTTAATGAATTGAGGGTAAAGTGAGAAAAGTAGGTCCTATAAACAAGATAAAATAGAAAAGCAGGAATGAGTCCTATAAAAAAGATATTAAAATACTTTTTCCATCATTCGTTCTCCGGGGAGATGGTGGATCGGGTACATCAACGATTGGCGGAGCCGGGAGACGAACGGGAAAAGGAAGAGGTTTTACGGGAGATCTGGAATGAGATCGGTTTTCCGGAGGCGGATAAACGAAGCGAGATGGCTTTCACCCGGTTGGAGAATACATTGGACGTGAGGCCCCGTCCCTGTCTGCGTATCCCGGCATGGGTGCGTATCGCCGCTATCTGGCTGATCCCTTTGTTGTCGTTGGGTGTTTCTTATTATCTATATAGAGACGCACGGGATGTCAGGCAGCTCGCTTTTATGGAGCGGTTCGTACCTTCCGGCAAGCGGGAGCGGATCACCTTGCCCGATGGTAGCGAGGTCTGGTTGAATTCCGGTACCTTGCTGCTTTATCCATCCGACTTTATCGGGGATAAGCGAGAGATCTATCTGGTGGGAGAGGGATATTTCAAGGTGCGAAAACGTCCTGAGCAACCTTTCATTGTGCGGACGAAAGCGATGCGGGTACAAGTGTTGGGTACCGAGTTTAATTTATCCGCTTACTCGGACCAAGAGAAGATAACGACAACCTTGGAGGAAGGTTCCTTGAAGATCCTTCCTGATGATCCCTCGGTGGCTCCATGTATATTGAGTCCTAACGAGCAGCTTGTCTACATCCCTTCCCGGGGAAAGGTGGACGTGCGGCAGGTGGTGGGCTCGGATTACTCGGCATGGAAAGAGGGAGGCTTGTTGTTTAACAACGATTCTTTCGAGGATATTTTAAAAACCTTGGAACGTGTCTATAATGTGAAGGTGCATTTGCGTACCTCCGCTTATCATTCCAACCGGCTTACGATCCATTTCAATAAGAATGAGTCATTGGTGAACATCATGATGCTGCTCAAGGAGATAGTACCTGGTTTAGAGTATCAGATCAAAGAGGATGGAGTCTATATTGATTAAAATGTATATTTCTTAGTCTTCTTTTAAAAGTGAAAGTATATATAGAAACGAGTGTGTTTACCAATTAGAAGTAAAAACTTTATCTCACTGTTTGTTTGTCGAGCTGAACAATAGATACGAGCTTTCGATAAACAGTTTGGTGTTTGTGTCCTTTGGAATTTCTATTACTCAATGTTCTGTGTTTTACATTTGTTAACTTTATTCTGTTAGGTGTATCCTTCGTATTCCTTGTCCTAATAACGAGTACGTACTATAGAAGGAAATATAAATGTTTAACTAAAAAATCTAATATCGCATGAACAGGAATAAATCTATATGTATCACTATTCTTTGTTTGAGTCTTGCTATGGTTCGGAGTTTGCCTATTGATGCGCAAAAAGTGACATTTCATGACGGTTTTATCTCTTTAAAACAAGCATTTGAGAAACTAGAGTCAGTCTCGACTTATAAGATAGCCTATAATGACAGTCAATTGGATGTGTCGAGAAAGGTCTTGATGGATCAAAAAGAAATGGAAGTCTTGTTGGCCTTATCGCAATTGTTAAAGAATACGGGGTACACATATAAGACAAATGGAAATTACATACTTATTGTACCGGAGAAAGCGGATGATACCACGAAAGACAGAAAAAGAGTATCGGGTGTGATTGTCGATAACCAAGGTATCCCTGTGATTGGTGCAAATGTTGTGGAGAAGGGGACTGCAAACGGAACTATCACTGATATTGATGGGAAATTCACGTTAGAGGTAAGCGGTAATGCTACTCTTCAAGTCTCATATATCGGCTATAATACGCAAGAATTATCGGTCTCAGGAAAGACCGATTTCTCCGTTAAACTTGGCGAGGATACGCAAGCTTTAGACGAGGTGGTCGTTGTTGGATATGGAACACAAAAGAAGGTAAATCTGACGGGAGCGGTGCAAAGTATTTCTAGTCAGGATTTAACGAAGCGAAACCTTTCCAGTTCATCTCAAGCCTTACAAGGCTTGATACCGGGTATGGTTGTTACCCAAAGTTCCGGAGCTCCGGGAGCGACGGCCTCCATCCAAATCCGAGGAACGGGATCGATCAATTCAAATAGTGAGCCTTTGGTATTGATAGATGGAGTTGAGGGGGATATGAACTCTGTCGATATGAATGCGATAGAGTCTGTCTCTGTATTGAAAGATGCTGCATCAGCGTCGATCTATGGATCTCGTGCCTCTAATGGTGTCATTTTGGTGACAACCAAAAGGGCTAAAGAAAATAAATTATCGGTCTCTTATAATGGTTATGTAGGTTTTCGTACGCCTACCTCGACTCCTAATCCCGTAGATGCGGTCACTTATATGGAGGCTATCAATCAAGCGTGCGTTAATAATAATCAAGCCCCTCAATATTCGGAAGAGGTAATTAATGCCTATAAAACTTCTGGGGCAGATAATATTCATAGGTATGATACGAATTGGAAAGATTTAGTATTTGATGAAATCACGTTAACACATAATCATTCACTTAGTGTTAGTGGTGGTAGTGATGTGTTAAAGACATTTGTCAATGCTTCCTATAATTATGAGGATGGTTTAATACCAAATAATTCGTTCAAACGTACTGCTATTCGTTCAAACACGGACGTTAAGCTAACAGAGTGGCTTAGGGCGGGTTTAAACCTGAATATCCGTAGAAGCATTCAAAAAGACCCGACGAGTGGAACAAATAATATTATAAATAGTACGTTGCGTTTTACACCTCTTTTTGGGGCTGTTAATAATGATGGAACTTGGGGAAATGGCCAAAATGGTATCAATCCGTTAGCGCAAGCGATTGATGGTGGGGTTAAGGTCGTAGATAATAATGATATAGATGTAAAAGGAACTCTCGCTTTGACACCAATCAAAGGTATGGAGATCTTGGCCAGTTATGCCAGCAGGCGGTATGAGAATAAACAAGATAAGTTTCAGAATACCTATGATACTTATGAGGGTGGTAATTTTATCATGACTTATCCTACGACTAAATCTAGGTATGAGGAGTGGTATCAGTTGATTAAGAACCAGTTTAACGCTCAGGTGACTTATGAAAATACTTTCAATGAAAGGCATTATTTTAAGGGCTTTTTGGGATTTCAAACCGATGAGTTCAAAAATAAGTCGTTTGGTGGTTCACGTAATAATTATTACTATGATGGCTACGAGGAAATGAATCATGGGGATGCCTCTTCCTCTATGGTTAATGGTAATAGTTCTAAATTGACTATGATGTCATATTTCGCTCGCTTTAATTATACTTTTGCGGACAAATATTTAATCGAACTTACCGGACGTTACGATGGCTCATCAAGGTTCACTGCTAAAAATCGCTGGGGATTTTTTCCTTCAGTGTCTATTGGATGGCGAATATCAGAGGAACATTTCTTCGATCCATTAAAAGATGCGATTGATAATTTGAAGATCCGTGCTTCGTATGGTTCTTTAGGAAACCAAGACCTCAAGGACTATTATCCATATGCGTCTGTATTAGCCTTGGATGCCTCGTATTGGTTTGGAGATAGTAAAAATTATACTACAGGAATTTATTCCAATGCGTTGTCTAATCCTGAAATCTCTTGGGAGAAATCACAGCAGTTTGATTTTGGATTGGATATTACCGCTTTTAATACCCGTTTGGATGTGACGTTTGATTATTACATCCGTGAAATTAGCGATATGTTGCAACAATTTCCCGTGACTTATGCGGTTGGTTTGACTTCTCCATGGGAGAATGCGGGCAATATGAGAAATAACGGTTGGGATTTAAGCGTGATGTGGCATGATCGGATAGGAAAAGTGAAATATAACATTAGGGCTATGTTATCCGATGTAAAAAATGAGGTGACGGATCTGTATGGAAATAAGTATATTAATGATAATAATACGACACAAGAGGGATTCCCTATAAGTTCTTGGTATGGATATGTGGCTGATGGATATTTCCAGTCTAAAGAGGAGATTAATAACTATCCAGTTTATGGGAATAATAAAGATAATGTAAAGCCCGGATATATAAAATATAAGGATATTAGTGGCCCTGAAGGGGTACCTGATGGCCAGATCACAGATGCGGATCGTACGATTATCGGTGATCCACAACCACGTTATTCTTTTAGTCTGAATCTAGGTGCGGAATGGAATAACTTTGACTTTAATGTGTTTTTACAAGGAGTGGGTAAACGGGATATATTCTTTAACGGAGCAGGAGCAAGGCCGTTTTGGATGGGAGGTACTGTTTACGAACATCAGTTGGATTCTTGGTCTGAAGAGAATCGAAATGCAGAATATCCTTTATTATTGATTGATGGTTCAGGCGGAGGAAACATGAATAATATTCCTTCTTCTTTTTGGGTAAAGAGTGGGGCTTATATGCGTTTAAAGAACGTGAGTGTAGGTTACTCATTGCCTAAGAATATATTAGGTAAATCAGGGCTTAGTAATGTGCGATTTTATCTAAGCGGCCAAAATCTACTCACAATAGCAAAAGGATATAAAGGATATGATCCTGAAGGTGATGTATCATCTTATTATCCGGTTACTCAGGTTTATACATTTGGTGTCGATATAAAATTTTAAAGGAAAGGTTATGAAAAGATACAGATTCATTTATACGATTTGCGTGTTACTTGTTTTTATTAATATATCATGCAGTGATTTTTTGGATGTAGAAGATACGAATCCGTCTTACACAAACGAGGGATTTTATACAAATGAGAACGCAATCAGAGAAGGGGCAACTGGTGTATATTCGAACTTATATATGCAGGTTGTAGGAGAACTCGCCCATACGACAATCTTTGATTTTTATACAGGGCTAGCTCTGGAAAGAAATGAGAATACGACGATTGGTGCGGGAGGTGGTTTAAATGCGGATAACAGCGATATACTTAAATTCTGGTCCCAACTTTATACGAACGTAGCGAGAGCAAACGCATTTTTAACAGGAGTGAGGCCGAATATGGATGATCTTAGTAAGAAGTCTTTACAGTATGTATCGGAGGTCCGTGTGTTAAGAGCGTATTATTATTATCTGTTAATCGCTTTATGGGGGGATGTGCCTTTTTATACAGAACCTCCCACTTCCGATCAGTATGAGGTGGAAAAAACATCAAGGGTTAAAATATTGGATTTTATTATAAACGAATGTAATGAAGCTACCGAATATCTAGATTGGATCGCAATGGATAGAGGACGTGTTGATAAATCATTTGCGTATGGTCTTATCAATCGTATGGCTTTATTAGGGGGGAGTTTAGATTTCGGAGGAAAAAGTACTGAATATTTTAAAATAGCCGCTGAAGCAGCCTCAAAAGTGATCGGGAAACGTTTGCTGGCATTGAACTACGAGGATTTGTTTGTCGTGGAAGGACAGGCGAAAGCAGATGTCCGAAACGAGATGATTTTGGAGATGATCTATAATGTTGATGGTACGAATGTTCACAGGAATTGGACTGGATTTGGTTTTGTCTCTCGTATGCAAGGACAAACGTCTCGACATCCGAGTATGCTGTTGGCAGATACTTATGAATGTATAGATGGGAAACGTATTGATGAATCTCCACTATATGATGTACATCACCCACAAAAGAACAGGGACCCTCGTTTCAAGGCTACTTTATGGATGCATGGAGATACAGCTACTTGTAATAATGGTTCTTTGAATACCGTTATTATCAATGCCTATGATGACGAGACACAACAATATAATTATACGACTGGTGAATGGGAGGTTAGAAATAATGATGATATAAATAGCGCTGCAGCTTGGGCTAGTTTTACCAATGCCGGGTGTGGTTATATTATAGCTAAATATAGTAAAGAAACATCTCAAAATATTAGCTATACAAGTCAAAATGTACCAATCATGCGGTATGCGGAAATCTTACTTGGTTATGCGGAAGCGAAGATTGAACTAGGGGAGTTGGATCAGAGCGTTTATGACGCTATCAATCAAGTACGAAATCGTGTAGGGATGCCCAATGTATCGGCTGATAGAATCGGAAATATAGAGAAAATGCGTCAATTAGTAAGAAGAGAGCGTAAGGTAGAATTCGCTATTGAAGGATTGCATCTGATCGATATGAGAAGATGGGGAATTGGGGATTTAGAAAATGAGAAACCGATGTATGGTCGTCCTATCGAGGAAATTCGTTATAAAGGTTTGTCTGAGACCGATATTCCTTATTTTAAGAAATCGGATCGTCATGATTTAAATGATATTCCTGATTATGAGTCTTATAAAGAGAAATTGAAAGTAAGGGACGCAAATCGTTATTGGGATGCTAAATTTGAGTTATGGCCTATTCCTCAACAAGAATTGGATCGTAATCCTAAATTAGTTCAAAATAAAGGGTATTAAAATATGAAACGACGAGATTTTTTGACTTATAGTTTATTGACAGGAGGAAGCTCGCTTTTGCTTCCTCTTGTGACAGCTTGCCAAAAAGGGAATAAGATTTCCTCTTCCATGCCGATTGAAGGAGGAGCGAAAGTAGAGGAAATGAAAGCTGATATTGTGGTTGTTGGAGGAGGAATGGGCGGTTGTGCAACTGCGTTAGCCGCTTGTAGAAATGGTATGAATGTAATTCTTACGGAAGAAACGGATTGGATTGGTGGACAGGTTTCTCAGCAAGGTGTACCGCCAGACGAACATAAATGGATTGAGTCTGGTGGAGCTACCGCATCTTATCGAATGTATAGAAATAAAATACGTGATTTTTATCGGTATCATTATCATTTAACAGAGGCGGCTCGTAATAATCCATATCTAAATCCGGGTAATGGTGGTGTATCTAAAATATGCCATGAACCGATGGTTTCTGTGGAGGTCTTGATGGAAATGCTAATGCCTTATGTTAGTGCGGGAAAATTACAAATTTTGTTAAATCATAAGGCTCAAAGTTCCGATGTGCAGGGAGATGAAGTGTTAGCTGTTACTGTACGAGATAGACAAAATGGAGAACTTGTTACCTTGACCGCTCCTTATTTTGTGGATGCGACAGAGTGTGGTGATTTACTACCACTGACGAAGACTGAATATGTAACAGGTTCGGAGTCGCAAGAAGATACAAAAGAGCTGCATGCTGCTAAGCAGTCAAATCCTTTGAATAATCAGGCTTTTACTGTTTGTTTTGCGATGGAATACATACCGGGAGAAGATTGGACGATCGATAAGCCAGATAATTATACGTTTTGGGCTAACTATATACCAAATTTAACTCCTGCATGGCCAGGTAAATTGTTGAGTATGACCTATCCGACACCATCTACATTAAAACCTAATCATGCTGTCTGTATTCCTGATGGAACACCAACGGATGCTTTTAACTTTTGGATGTATCGTAGAATTATAGATCAGCATAATTTTCTTCCAGATACTTACCAAGGGAGCACGACTCTTGTTAATTGGCCTCAGAATGATTATATGTTAGGGAATATTATAGATGTGCCCGAGAATGAATTTCAGAAGCATGTGGATGCCGCAAAAGCTTTGAATCTTTCATTGTTATATTGGTTACAGACTGAAGCCCCACGACCAGATGGGGGTGTTGGTTGGAAGGGATTAAGGCTCCGTAAAAATTTGCTTGGTACGAAAGATGGAATGGCTAAATATCCTTATATAAGGGAGTCACGCCGCATTAAAGCGGAATTTAGAATTTTAGAGGAGCATGTGGGCGAAGAGAATAGGAAGTTGATATCAGGAGAAACAACTGCTGCTGCATTTTATGATAGTGTTGGTATTGGTTATTATCATATAGATTTGCATCCTTCTTGTGGAGGAGACAATTATATAGATTTCAACTCTCTTCGTTTTCAAATACCGTTAGGTGCTTTATTACCACAGCGGGTAAATAATTTGTTCCCTGCATGTAAAAATATAGGGACGACTCACATAACAAATGGGTGTTATCGTACCCATCCAGTAGAGTGGGGAATAGGAGAAGCTGTAGGTTTATTAATTACCTATGCCAGTAAAAAGCAAATATCCGCTCGTATTATTCGCAGCGATAAGAATATGCTAACGGATTTCCAGCAATGGATTCAAAAAGAAGGAGTCGAGATTGCATGGAAAAAAGAACTTGTGTAAATATTGTGTGTTGGTAAAAATTAGGATTGGAGAACCGTATTAATGGAATCAAGAAATGAATTCTTGTTTTGTTGATACGGTTCTTTTCTTTTTATGTCAAGAAAATGTTTTTACCTTTAGACGGGCAAAAAGAATCCCGAATGAGTGGGTATGGATTTTTTTGCTAAAACATGTTAATAGAAAGTTTTTTCTTTTTAATAATATGTATTTGTTTGTCAGTTACGAAATAATCACTACCTTTGCACCGCAAAATTTTTTATTAATCAATATTAAACAGCGTTTTATGAACAATTACGAAACCGTTTTCATTTTGACTCCCGTTTTGTCTGACGCTCAGATGAAGGAAGCGGTAGAGAAATTCACGAACCTTCTGAAAGCTCAAGGAGCTGAGATCGTGAATGAAGAGAACTGGGGCTTGCGCAAGTTAGCTTATCCTATCGACAAGAAGACAACAGGCTTCTACCAGTTGGTTGAATTCAAGGCAGATCCTAGTGTTATCGCTACGTTGGAGTTGAACTTCCGTCGTGACGAGCGTGTGATCCGCTTCTTGACTTTCCGTCAAGACAAGTATGCCGCAGAATATGCAGCTAAGAGAAGAAATCTGAAATCATCTAAAGAAACAGTAAAGGAGAATAATTAATTATGGCAGCAACTCAATCAGAAATCAGATATTTAACTCCGCCTTCAGTAGACGTTAAGAAGAAAAAATATTGCCGTTTCAAAAAGAACGGTATCAAGTATATCGATTATAAGGATCCTGAATTCTTGAAGAAATTCTTGAACGAGCAAGGTAAGATCCTTCCGCGTCGTATCACTGGTACTTCCTTGAAGTTCCAACGTCGTGTGGCTCAGGCTGTAAAGCGTGCTCGTCACTTGGCTTTGCTTCCTTACGTGACCGATTTGATGAAATAATTAATTAAGAGGAGACAGAATATGCAAGTTATTTTGAAAGAAGATGTAGTGAATTTAGGCTACAAAGACGATATCGTAACAGTAAAAGACGGTTACGGACGTAACTTTCTAATCCCCACGGGTAAGGCAGTGATCGCTTCAGAGTCTGCTAAGAAAGTATTGGCTGAGAACTTGAAGCAACGTGCCCACAAATTGGCTAAGATCAAGGAAGACGCTCAGACTTTGGCCGCTAAGTTAGAGGGTGTAGCTTTGACGATTGGTGCTAAGACTAGCTCTACAGGTACGATCTTCGGTTCTGTAACGAATATCCAAGTTGCTGAGGCTTTGGCTAAGGCTGGTTTCGAGAATATCGATCGTAAGATTATCTATATCAAGGAGTCTGTTAAGGAAGTAGGTAGCTATAAGGCTGTTTTGAAACTTCACAAAGAGGTTTCCGTTGAGGTTCCTTTCGAGGTTGTTTCTGAATAATAGATACTTTAATATATCATGAAAGAGGGTAGTTTCGAAACTGCCCTCTTTTTTTGTTTTAATTATAAAAAAAGATATCTGTCAATCAGC
>ERZ780177.1250-NODE-1250-length-24696-cov-5.374579_pt1 | contig 24696 bp, 19 predicted proteins | sample MGYA00510973_ERZ780177 | MGnify/ENA primary metagenome ERZ780177 (study PRJEB29588, sample SAMEA2144396) | human gut metagenome | biome: human gut; feature: human-associated habitat; material: faeces | place: Denmark | collected 2008/2010 ...
TGGCTTCGGTGAGTTTGTAACAATTGGTGCTTTTGTATTTCCCGGTTTTGTGGAATTGTTCTTATTTGCTATCTTATTTACTTTTTTTGTATTCTTCACCGTCACCTTGCAGACATACTTTTTCTTACCCACTTTTGCCTGCACCTTGGCTTTTCCGGCTTTCTTCCCCTTAATTGTGACTTCTGTTTTTTTCTTTTTACTAAGTGTCACATTTTTCTTGCCGGAAGTGACTGTCCACTTCACCTTCTTTTTGTTGTTTTGCAGTTTGATTTTTACTGTTTTTCCAACGTTTACTGTTACCGTTTTTTTGTTCAGTTTTACTTTTTTCTTCGCAGCAAAGGCACTCTGTGGAAACAGAGATAACGCCATTGCAAAAATAAGTAAAAGAACCAGTGATTTTTGTTTTTTCATTTTGAAATCCTCCTATTTTCCGTTTTCTGTTACTTCTTTATCTTTACCTTTTTAACCTTACTCCACTTACCGTACACCTTTTTCCTGCCATTCATTTTATAGGCACGAACTCGAATGTAATACGTTTTCTTCTTTTTCAGTTTCTTAATGGTGTACTTGGTTTTCTTTGTCTGTATGCTCTTTTTCTTTTTGAACTTTTTATTTAGGGCATACTGGAGCTGGTAGCCTTTAGCACCAGTGACTTTTTTCCAAGACAAAGTCACTTTACACGTCTTGCTTTTTTTGACTTTTTTCAATTGACTTAATATTTTCAAACCCTTAACCTGAGGTATACGCAAAATCTTTTGTCCTGCCGTTGATGAAGTATTGTCTTTGCCTACATTGCTGTTTTGTGACTTTGTTGTCGTAGGTGTAGGCGTTGGAACAGGAGTAGAATTAGCTTTCTCCTCTTGCTGGGTACTTTTTAACGTAATTTCAAGCTGTTCCGATTTTCCATCTTTATTACTCGCGACTATGTTTACTTTATCATTCTCTGCTTTAACCGGAGTAATTTTAATTTCATTCGCCGTTATCGATACCTCTTGTTCACCTGCATAATCCGTGTCGCGACAAGCATTTACCGATATATTTGACATCCCATTATTGGATGTAATATGCAATTCTCCGTTACTATAGCTATATACGGCATTGTCAGATGTAAGTTTTACCTGGTACAAATTGCAATTGTTTTCTTCCGCCGGAACGGAAATACTATAATCTGCCTTATCCCCCTCAACTTCTGTCGTATTTTCACTTGTCGTAATCCGCTCAATATTTTGCCCATTTACTGCTACAAAGGAATTTTCTCCGTACAGTGTAATATCTGTATTATCCTGCTCTGGTTCAACAGTATATGAATCAGATTCCGGTATCTGAGCCAAATACTGTAAATTTTTCTCCTCGTTTCCAAACACCGAACCATAGATTGGAATGTAGTCAATAACATTAATACTTCCTGTCATCTTACTGTCTTCAAATTCCAATGTATCTCCTGATTTATCTGTTACTTTTATGCCATCGCTGACAATTAATGTATTACCATTATCCTCTCCTGATATCTCACTTGTTTTAGCATTAGCCTTTTTTTTCGTCTCTGCATTGCTATACGGACCATTTAACACTTGCTCTGTGTTAAAATATCTTAATTCCTGATAATTCTCTTCCCATTTATCTTCTGTAGCATCTTTATATGAAAAATCACTAAAATCCTTTTCTACTATCATCGTAGAAAATTCTCCTCGTGGGCTCTCATCCTTTGAGCCAACCGAATTCATATCATATAAAAACACCTCATAATTATCGCTATTTTCATATACTGATGTTGCGATAATAGCATGCCCACTTGTTTGGGAATGATATAGGAGCATTACCGGAACACCTTTTGCTTGCCATTTTTGCACTTCTTTCACAAATTTTTGTAAAAATTCTGACTTTGTACAACTACCAGAGCCATCTGTTCTTGTTGTTTCTGCCGTAAGACTTAATCCACCATATTTTGATGAAAACTGGGACAAATACAAGAAATTCAAATACTTTCTCGCCAACTCATTTGAATATGGCTGTAATTGATAAAAGGATTTCGCATTAAAAGCACCTAAATTAACTTTATTTCCCTTATTCAATGTCATCCCCATACTTATTCCATAGCACGAACCATCCCATTTGCTTCTGCTTTTATTTAATAACGACAAATACTCATAAAAACCACTTGAAATACTCTTCAAATATTTAGTATCTGTTTCGTACTTTGCGTTATAAGGACAATACCAATTTGAGTCATTTCCGTTGTTATGACAAAAGGAATTATTGTCTATTCCACGCCTGAAACTATACACTGGTGCAGGTGTATTTGTCGGGGATGGTGTAGGTAAATCCACACTTCCATCTGAAGAAACTTTCCCAGCATAACGCCAAAGGGATGAGGACGAAAGATTTAAATGTAATGCGGGGCGAACTGAAAAAGTATCTGTAGAAATTCCCCCATACCCATATCCATATCCTACAGAATTTACTAATGCCACACTAGCACTATACCTGCCTGGTGATCGAAGCAACCAAAACCCTGCTTCGCCTATTGAATTCATTGCCACTCTGGTTTCACTATCTTCATAAAACTCACTATCAAATCCATATGCGCTATTACTGGCTTCCGCAATTGATAAAAGATACACCTTATCCGTTGTATCTACGCCACCATTCGTTCCATACTCCAAATTGTTCTCATTTACAACTAATGTTTTTTTTATTGCATTCTGTTCATCTTTGGAAAATGCATTATTTAAAAATGTTTCATTTAACCAAGTACGAAGAGCACACGTTGCCCATGTGACATCAGCCCAAGGCTGATTATTATATGGTTGATTATCCAAATTCTGATCTGCCAGCAAAAAGGCATCATTTCCATTTATGGAAAGGACACGCCATTTAATCGGTTCTTTTGTTGAACTATTGCTTTGATAGTAGTTGCCAAAATAGATACAATCCCACGTTGTCACACCGTTACTAATCGTTGGATTACTTAATCCATAGGACGATGTACTTTCTGCGGCACTGCTTTTTGAGATATGTACAGGCAATACAAATGATGATACTACCAAAGCCATTATTATCAGTGCGGAAACTAAACATCTCCCACGTCTGTTTTTCACAAATGATAATGGAACTAATCTCATAAAATATTTTCTCCTTCTACATAACATTCTTTTACTGTAAAACTTATCCCAACAGTGGATTTGCTTTTCATGCAAATCCACCAATTTTAATCATCTCAATAATAATCCTTTTGCCTTACTTTAAATTTTTAAAAAATACAAAAATTAGTAATTTAATGAGATTTCGCCTTGCATCTCCGGAACATTAAATTCAGCAATTGTCGTTTCACTTCCTTCTTCATAATTGCCGTCTTCATCTAGCACAGCACTACCATCATCGTTCAACTTTGCTTTATGGAAAGACAACGAATATTCCCCTGCGGACATATATTCATCCATTCGATGTTTACCCGTATCTATATTTGAATCACGGTCATAATCCTCTTCTTCTATCATTTCCTCACCTGACCAAATACTGTATCCCGATCTCATCGAGTAACCGACATGAATTGTATTATAGTTCACACAATACTTAATACCACTTGTATTTGTAAGATTGATACAAAGACGATATGCTTCAAAATTAATTGGCAAGTTCGAAACATCTTTTGATGGTACCGTAAATTTCTGTGAATAAGCACATTCACCCTGCATTTTATATACCCCTGGTTCCACTAAAAATACATAACTGTGTGTTTTCGTTGTTTCATCATATGTAATCTTTTGATACTTTGGCTGATAACCATTACCAAAGACATCCTCATTTTCCGTTACATTCAACAAGGTATTCGACAAATCAACTTCTCTATCAAATTTCCCTCCAAAGTTCGTAATTTCCCCAGATATTTTTTGCAAATTACAGGTCAAATTATGATTCATTAAATCTCCTTTATTAAAATTTAAGGTCCATATTTTTTCGCTGCTCCCAGCATTTCGAACAATATATGAATGTCCACTGGCAATAAAATTATTGGAAGAAGGAATTAAAACACAATAATTACCATCTTTATCAACTACAAACTGTTCGTCTGAATATGGCACAAGAGACTCATAAAAAGTATCAATCCTTAATGCTTCTATCTCAAAAATACCTGTAAATGGAATATTATTTCCCCTTGTCATTTTCCCCTGCGCTACATTCCCATCAAACACAAAATCAAATTCTTTATTTGCTTTGCCTACTGTTACCTGACCTTTCATTGCATTATCAATAGCTGTAGTATTAGCATTTTCAATTCCATCATATCCAAAAGAAAAAAACTCATAAGTTCCAGGATACAGATACGCCGTATATTTTCCTGTTTTAGCGTCTACACTCGCGTTATATAAAAAACCTGGGCTATCTTTTTTTCTAACCGAAAATCGAAAAGGTCCCTTAACGATATTTCCGTTTTTCGTCTTTATGTAACCAGAAAGTTTATACTGTCCTTTTTGTGCAGAAGTATTGCTTGTATTGGTCTGCGTTTTTTTAGCCGAACTGTTTGCTCTTTTTTTAACCTTTACCGTCACCTTGCAGACATACTTTTTCTTACCCACTTTAGCCTGCACCTTGGCTTTTCCGGCTTTCTTTCCCTTAATTGTGACTTCTGTCTTTTTCTTTTTACTAAGTGTCACATTTTTCTTACCGGAAGCGACTGTCCACTTCACCTTCTTTTTGTTGTTTTGCAGTTTAATTTTTACTGTCTTTCCAACGTTTACTGTTACCGTTTTTTTGTTCAGTTTTACCTTTTTCTTTGCGGCAAAGGCACTCTGCGGAAGCAGAGATAATGCCATTGCAAAAATAAGTAAAAGAACCAGTGTTTTTTGTTTTCTCATTGTGAAATCCTCCTCGTTTTTAGTAAATTGATTTAATAAACTTTAATCCTCACAATAATGAATTTCCGTTACTTTTCCTTTTTTGAATTTAAACTGAAAATACGATGATTTCTTAATCTTCTTAATGTATTTTCCAATCTGCGATTTTTTAATTTTCTTTTTGTTGTAACTTGGCGTCACATGAATAAATTTTGTGGCTGATGTGATTTTAAAAGTTCTTTTTTTCTTCTTCATTCCTGAATCTGCACTATACAACGCACAATATGTTACGAGTTTCTTTTTGGTAAGTGTATATTTACCATTTACCTGCCAAATATCCGTTTGCTCTGCCGATGCCGGCACAGACGGTGCTACTGCTGTTGCTGCTACAATTGCTAAAACCATTACAAAACTAATTATCTTTTTCATTTTTACTCATCCTTTCCTTTGCTCTTACTATTTTTCTTATAATTTTTTATCAATAATATTGAACCTTCGCCTGTAATTCTTCTGCAATATGCTTCAATGATGTTCCTTTCCGCATATAAATGTTATGCGAATGCTCCTTTTCAGAACCATAGTAATCAAATTTAAATCCATCAAGATATAATCCAGTATCTCCCGTATCCTCATCTTCAAAATCAAGATACACATTTTTTATGCTATTTCCGTTTAATGCTTCAACACCGATTGTTGTTTTTCCCGATTTAAACACAATATTCTCCAAGAAGGAATTCCTATCCATTCCAGTACCTGAAGGAATCCAACTAACATCTTCTCCTACAGAAAAACTCAAGTCCGTTTTTTTCCTCGGGTAGGTTGCCAATGCCAATTTGTTATCTTCCTCTCTTTGATACATAACTCCATCCTTACTTACCCAATATGGATTTTCAGATGCAACATTAATGGTTTTTAAATTAGGTAAGCCTGCACCTGGATTCTCCATAGGCCACCCTCTGCGCAAAGCATATCCTATAAAGCTTTTAGGATAAGTCAATTCCTCTAAGTATATGTTATCATATATACCATCTACTTCTTTTACGCCTTCTGGAATAGAATAACTTGCATTCTGTAATCCACCCGGATATAAACATAGCACCTCTCCATTTTCTGCAAACACCACATTATCTTTAACCACATATTCACTATCTGGATTGTTTATAATAATTTCCTTTAATTTAGGAAAATACTTCCCTGAATACCTATATGAAAAACCTTCCGAATAATATCGTGGAAACTCAATTTTTTCTATGTTGTTATCTCCTGAGAACCAATACTCTGGTGTTCCCTGAACCACCTTTGCTCCTCCTAGTGTTTCAGGAATACTTAAAGTTGTACCAGAGTACTTATTATGCCGATAATCCCCGTCATCTGATTCCAAATCTCCTCGTATTATATAGTAGTAGTTTTTAGAGACCCTCTCCAAGGTCTTCATAACTATTTCATCATAGTCTTTTCTTTACCTTTTCTACAGGTTCGACTATGATATTTAAGATGCTGTGGATTGGTTCATTTCTCCTACCGCTTGATGGTTTACGAGAGGCTCCAACCACAGTCTCTTTGTTCATTTGTTAATCAGTTAGATACCGCATGACGGTTTATTTAGAACGAGGTTACAATCGCAAGGAGCACCCTGTGGTTCTAAAACAGCATTAATACATTTCAAAGGAGATTTTTTTATGATTTACGTAGGAATTGATGTTGCTAAGGATAAGCATGACTGCTTTATCATCAACTCGGATGGAGAAGTGCTATTTAAAGCATTTTCCATTGCTAACAACCGAAATGGTTTCAATGATCTTTATCAAAAGATTGAATCCGTTATGGAAGATGTAACAAAGGTAAAAGTAGGACTGGAAGCCACTGGACACTATAGTTACAATCTTTTAGGATATCTCATTGATAAAGGTTTGCCCACCTATGTTATCAATCCGTTACACACAAATCTGTACAGAAAAAGTCTAAGCCTTAGACAGACGAAAACGGATAAAGTAGATGCCCGCACGATTGCTTCTATGCTAATGTCTGATGTGAACTTAAAGTCCTACTCAGACACATCTTACCACAACGAAGAGCTAAAGTCATTAACTCGTTATCGTTTTGATAAGGTAAAACAACGTGCTAAGTTAAAGTCTTCCGTTTCAAGACTTGTCTGTATCTTATTCCCTGAATTAGAAAAGTTGGTTCCAACACTTCACATGGCATCGGTTTATGCAATGCTTTCTGAATTTCCCGGTGCCAAACAAGTGGCAAATGCTCATCTTACTAGATTTACCAATCTTCTTTCTAAAGTTTCAAAAGGTCGATATGGTAAAGAAACAGCTATTGCATTTAGAAATGCCGCAAGAACCTCAATAGGTTCAAATATGCCAGCAAAATCATTGGAATTAAAGCATACTATCAAACTTATTCAGGAACTTACATCCGAGATTGATGAAATCGAAAATGAAATCAAACTCATCATGGATGAAATCAATTCCCCGATTCTTAGCATCCCCGGAATCAACTACCGTATGGGAGCTATGATCATTGCCGAAATCGGCGATTTCAACCGCTTTGATTCTCCTGATAAAATCTTGGCTTATGCTGGCTTTTCACCCTCTACATATCAATCTGGTCAACTTGATGGTGCTTACTCGCACATGGAAAAGCGAGGTTCCAGATATCTACGATATGCGTTATACAATGCAGCCAAATATGTCTGCAACTGGGATCCAACGTTTGCTGAATATCTGGCAAAGAAACGAGCGGAAGGTAAGCATTATAATGTCGCTATATCTCATGCCGTCAAAAAGCTGATTCGGGTTATTTACCATCTTGAGAAAACTAACCAGCAATACATCAAAGCTGTTTAAGTCTTTCTAATTCAATACTCCTTTTTTGAGCACCTGTAGAGATGCTCTTTTTGTCATGCGGTTTTCAAGGTTCAAAGAACTCCAACCGAGTTCCAAACATATCTAAAATACATTTCTGTACTTTATTCAAAAAAAAATCATTTTAGGTCTTGACTTTTAATAGTTAGTCTCTCATTTCCAATAATTTTGCAACATTTCCATCAGTTAAATAAGTAAAAAGCCCCTCTTCCTTCTTTTCTGCAACTACCACCGGCACTTCACAACTACAACCTCCATATGATATCATCAACTTATATGTACCTACTTTATTAAAGTTAATTTGAGAAAAGTCATATGAAATATTTTCAAAATATGTATCTTTTTCTTCTGAACCATCTGCATATTTAACATCTAATTGATCTAACGAACAATTAGCAACATCTATTTCATCATTTGCTAAATTACGGTTCCCTTTATCAACTAATTTTTCCCCTTTGTATATAAAAACATACTTTGTATCTGAAGGCCAAGCAATTGAAACTATCTTTTTTGTATTATCTGTTGATGGCTTCGGTGAGTTTGTAACAATTGGTGCTTTTGTATTTCCCGGTTTTGTGGAATTGTTCTTATTTGCTATCTTATTTACTTTTTTTGTATTCTTCACCGTCACCTTGCAGACATACTTTTTCTTACCCACTTTTGCCTGCACCTTGGCTTTTCCGGCTTTCTTCCCCTTAATTGTGACTTCTGTTTTTTTCTTTTTACTAAGTGTCACATTTTTCTTGCCGGAAGTGACTGTCCACTTCACCTTCTTTTTGTTGTTTTGCAGTTTGATTTTTACTGTTTTTCCAACGTTTACTGTTACCGTTTTTTTGTTCAGTTTTACTTTTTTCTTTGCAGCAAAGGCACTCTGCGGAAGCAGAGATAATGCCAGTGCAAATATAAGTAAAAGAACCAGTGTTTTTTGTTTTCTCATTTTGAAATCCTCCTATTTTTTCTGTTACTTCTTTATCTTAACCTTTTTAACCTTACTCCACTTTCCGTACACCTTTTTCCTGCCATTCATCTTATAGGCACGAACTCGAATGTAATACGTTTTGTTCTTTTTCAGTTTCTTTATGGTGTACTTGGTTTTCTTTGTCTGTATGCTCTTTTTCTTTTTGAACTTTTTGTTCAACGCATACTGGAGCTGATAACATTTGGCACCAGTGACTTTCTTCCACTTTACGGTAAGTTTCTTACCCTTTCCATTTTTAGCTGAGGTAAGTTTAACTTTGGAAGGTGCTTTTACTTTTACCGTTTTGCTTGATGTGGACTGTTTCTTTCCGGCATTTCCTGTTCCTGATGAAGATGTCTGCGAATTGGTATTTGTATTCGTGTTTGTCTTTGCCTGATACAAAATCGCATAACTGTCGTTATTGGACTCATCACAGTCACCCTCTGCCACATCCGCATGAAGCAGCATATAAACCGCCTGATTTGCATTGTATGACAAATCACTCTTATTCACAGTAATGGTCTTCGTCACACGCTTCCATGGTTCAATGGAAATTTCCTCTGACATATACAACTGCTTGGATTTCTTCTCATCACTGTAAAGTTTCAATGTAGTCGTTGCGGTGCGGTCACTGACATTTTCTAAAGTTGCCGTGATAACCGCCTGACTGCCTTTTTCTTCTACCGTGTTTGTTAACCGGATATCCGATTTACCAACAGAAACGGACACCTGATTCTTTGTGAGGTCGGTCTGTCCTTTTGCATAGACATACACCGATGCTGTCTGCGGATTCGTCACATCCGACAAATCCATGTATGCCGTGCCGGAGACTGTCTCGCCCGGCTGAACGGTCTGCGATATCGTCTTTTCAACCTCCGTACCATCTTCCAATTGAATCCTTACAATCAATTCATCAATCGGAGTTAATTCCGTATTGGTTGCATAATAGTGAACAGCGGTCAAATCATCCTCCACATCGTACTCATCAATGGAAGCACCTGCTAAGGTCAATTCGGTCTGCGGCGTTTTGGAAATCACAAGAAGCTCATTTAAGTTTGTGCTCTGATTCAATACATTGGCAGCAAACTCCCACTGACCGTCACTCTCCAACACCGGCGATAAATACTGGATTCGCTTGTCTTTTCCGGTATACACTGTAACCGGTTCTGAAAAACCATCCTCTGTTTTCATGGAAACTTTTATGCTTCCTTCGCCGGTCTCATCATCATTTGCAATCCATACAAATCCTTCGTAATCACCATTTTTACAGTAAATCGCGAAAGACGGAATACTGTTTTCATCATCGGTCAGCTCTGTCCCTTCGCCATCCTTTAACTCATACATCTTTCCATTTCGGTTATAAAACAGCTTGCCGTTCGCATACTGAAGTCCGGCAATCGTTCCCTCATCTACCCCGGAAGAAATAAGCGTTTTATCTGCCTCATTACAAATCTGCGATTCTCCATTTTCATTTTCCGTCAAATAAACGGCATGGTTTGCACCATCTTCTTCATAGACCGCATACTCTTTTACTTCCTTCGTCGTAGAGGCAATCTCCTGTGCTTTGGAAGAGCCGAGTGTCTGTCGGCAAATCGTAGTAGTTCCCTCGTTCTCGACATAATCCTCAGAAGAGCTTCGAAGCCATGTAACGGCAGCACCGTCGCTTCCCTCACTGACTTTCGGCATCATATCCGGTTTGTCGTTATTCGTAAGCTGTGTGGTCTGTTTAAATGTACCGGATGCCTCATCAAAAACGGCTGTCCAGATTTCGGATTTCTTTGCCACGTCATTTAAAATGGTGTTGGCACCGTCACTTACGCTGCCTTCGATTTCCGACTTTTCCTTCTGCCATGCCAGTACCAGTTTGCCATCTGCCACTGCCATATCTGCATACATATCGGCGTATCCATCATCTAAAACCGCTTTTGGCGTTGTCCACGAACCGTTTTTGCATACCGAATACTGTAACACCGTACGGTTTAACTCACTGCGCTCACTGTCGTATCCCTGGAAAATCATAACCTTCGTTCCATTGATTTCCTTGATAATCGGCAGTGAACTGGTGAGAATTCCACTTTGCAGAGTCGATTCCGTCATGCTGTCCGTCTGTCCGTTCTGCTTTAATTTTGCAATCGGCTGACTGGCTGCCCTGTGGTTCCATGCGGATGTTTTCTCTGCAAATGAATCATCAATCAAAGAACATGTCCAGCCATCATTTTTCTGATTAAATTTATTGGGATTTGACCACAGTTTAAAGGTTGCACTTTTCAAATCATGCTGCCAGTCCACAAGAAATGCGCAGTACAAATGAATATATGCCGAGGCGGTTGCTGAACAGGATGACTTTGGAAGCAACTGCAAATCACCCGACAATTTTCCACCTACTCCTGCGGTTATAATCTTATTAATTCCATATCCGCCCTCCAGCGAGATTTCCGGTTTTAAACTCAGTTTTCCATCGAGCGTCCATTTCTTTGTGGAAAATGTATATTTCGGTCCAAGTTCTCCTGCAATTTTTCCTCCGCCTGCCAATGACGCATACCACGGTCCAATCGGCGACGCAAACTGCCAGTTGACACTTGCCTTCCAAGCCAGTTCAGGTGCTATCATTCCGGTGGAAGAAATCAGATTTCCATACTTATCATATTCCTGCTCCATGTAGCCTACCGCAGACAAGCTTGGCATCTTGTTAAATTTGCTCACCGAATAAGTAGACCTTTTCACCGGAGCATACCGATATAATAACCCGGTAAGGGAAGCATATTTCTCTGCGTCATTCACGACCTGCTTATACCTGCTCCACTCCGTTTTGGAATCCAGCATGTTGGTTTTTCCAACGCCGATTGCCATCTTGACGGAATAACTTCCATCTGCCTTTGTTTTCTGAGACAGCGTAACCGGAAATACCGATGTACCTAGGCTCCAGTTGGCAGGAAAAAATTCACTCACTTCCGCACTTAACTTTCCGGATTTGTTGGAACCAAGAGAAAGGTCGGCTCCTTTTGTAACTGTGCCAAGCGATTCATCGCGGTCCGATACTACCGGCGGTTCTGTCGCAGCAGGCTTTGGTGTTTCCTGTGATGAGCCACCTCCCCCTTCCGAGGTAACTTTACCTGCATAACTCCAAAGAGTAGAAGAGGAAAGATTTAAATGCAAAGCGGGCCGAACCGCATCATAATCAAGGCTGACATAACCGCCATCGTAAAAGCCATCGCCATCGTCATCCACACTGGATGCATCCCTACTACCATCGCCCGGCGACCGCAGCCACCACCAGCCGTTCCCCTCGGATGTCTCCCACGCTCCGCACTCTTTTGCATATGCTGTATTTTTTGCCACTCTTGTTCCACTTTCCGTTCCAAACTCGCCATTAAATCCATAAGCCGTATTACTTGCTTCTGCAATGGACAAAAGATACACTTTATCGGTAGTATTAACACCACCCTCGGTATCATAGTATGGATTATCATCATTCACAACCGTTGTGTTCCTTATTGCAGCCTGTTCTGCCAATGTAAATGCCGTATTTAAAAATGTATCATTCAACCAGGTACGAAGGGTACAGGTTGCCCATGTTACATCCGTATATTTCTCGTTATACGGTTTAGCATCCAAGTTTTGGTCTGCCAACAAAAAAGCATCATTTCCATTTACGGAAAGGACTCGCCATTTAATTGGTTCTTTTGTTGAACTGTTACTTTGATAATAGTTTCCAAAATAGATACAATCCCATGTTGTTACACCGTTACTAATCGTTGGATTACTTAATCCATAGGACGATGTACTTTCTGCCGCACCGCTTTTCAGGGTATGTACCGGCAACACAAATGATGATACTATCAAAGCCATTATTGTCAGCATGGAGACTAAACATCTACCACACCTGTTTTTTTTCATCAATAATGGAACTAATCTCATAAAATATTTTCCTCCTTCTATAAAACGTTGTTAATAAATTCATTTAATAAACTTTAATCCTCACAGTAATGGATTTCCGTTACTTTTCCTTTTTTGAATTTAAACTGAAAATACGATGATTTCTTAATCTTCTTAATGTATTTTCCAATCTGCGATTTTTTAATTTTCTTTTTGTTGTAACTTGGCGTCACATGAATAAATTTTGTGGCTGATGTGATTTTAAAAGTTCTTTTTTTCTTCTTCATTCCTGAATCTGCACTATACAACGCACAATATGTTACGAGTTTCTTTTTGGTAAGTGTATATTTACCATTTACTTGCCAAATATCCGTTTGCTCTGCCGATGCCGGCACAGACGGTACTACTGCTGTCGCTGCTACAATTGCTAAAATCATTACAAAACTAATTAATTTTTTCATTTTACTCATCCTTTCCTTTGCTTTTACATTATCAAAACTCCGCTTTTTGTATCCTTTATAATCGTCTACAAATATCTTCTCCTATTAAACTCTTCTTGCTTTGCTCTTTCTCTCTCCTGCTTTTGTTGCTGTTGCTGTTTTCTAAATTCATAAACATCCCTTGTCAAAATTTCATAGCCATAGAATGTTTGAACCTCCTGATCGCTGCCTTCTGATGAAGTATAGTTAAACGTGCCAGTCGAAGAAATTCCCGTTATGGAACCGCCCCCATTAAAATGATATAAAAAAGAATCTTGTTTAATCTCTTTATAACTATTAGGCAATGCCTGATGCAAACAATCCGCTATAGCATCTATTGATAGATGTGAAACGTTATCTGAATGATACCCATTTTCTTCTAATGGAAAATCGACTTCCGCACCGTTCCTTGGTTTTATAGTAACAATCAACTTCGTTTCTCGCTTTTCGATATCTTTTAGAGTATATCTTCCCCATATATCATTTGTCAGCAATCGTGCACCTACTCTTACATATTCATAATTTCCCTGCAATAAATTGTTTTTCCTTATAATATCATTTACAAGCAGCTCTATATTTGTTCGTCTATCTTTATTAACACGGTTTATTGCCGGTGTCCTTTCTCTCTTCTTTTTTAAAAGTTTACCTATGAAAATACATACTCCAATTCCTGCTACTATCACTAATATTGCACCTATAACATTCCCCAACAGTCCTTGTGCAGATAGGGTACATATTACAACAAAAGCGATTACAGCCCAAATTAATCCATCCATTTTTCACCACTGCTATGAAGTGACCTTTGTCAAATGTAAATCGTAAAAATCACCACATATTTTTCCTTTCATTAAATTTTAACGCTGGTTATTTCTATCAGCTGACTAAACGAGCCTCCACAACTTTTCCCGCACGAACTTTTAATGTAATTCCAAAACTTAGCAGTCCTTTACTTCCTTTTTTTAAATATCTTGCACATTTTGCTTTCGATATTCTCTGCATAGGATCTTCCCCACCTGCAATGTAATATTTGGTGCGTTTCGTTATTTTAAACTTTCGGGTTTTTTCTCCCATAAATTTTACTTTTTTCGATGTATCATTTAAGCGACTTCCTTTTGTAAGTGCTCCTGATATCTTAAGTTTATTTCCTTTTATGGACGCATCATAAGCAATTCCCTGCTTGTTCTTTTTACTACTGTCATAATAATAGACATATTCACTCGGATTTAATGTCGTTTCATAATATTGATATTTTGCCTTCGCCTTCACATCATGTGACGGAACAGCAAGTACACCAAATGCCGTTGTCACAAGCAAACTTGCCAAAACAAAAATAACTAATTTTATTTTCTTCATATAATTTCACTCTCCTTTAAATTGCTTTCTTCAAATTCTTCTTCGTTACTTTTTTGAATTTATAGCTCATCTCATAAATATTTCCTACCAGTTTGTTTCGCTTTTTTTCAAATTTTGACTCACTTACCTTTTTGCCATTAATAAAGAAACCATCCATTGTACTTTTATCTAATGTCGCTATTTTCTTTTTCTTACCCTTCTTATATTTGTAAACAATTTCCCTGCCATCAGTAAAAGTTCCAGAGTACATCGTAATTACACTTTTTTTCGTGTTGTAATAATACTCTGTTCCTCTCTGCCAACTATTGAATACTTTAACGATGCATTTAACCTTTCCGTTTACGCAGGCATACAAAGCTGTATCTGTTCCACCATTCCAATCCTTTGCCATCGACCAGCCATTTACCATACATTCATCAATTCCATCATGGTCAAAATCAATATAACAAAAATAAATTGCTCCCTGATCATTTAAATAGCCGCTTTTTTTCAATTGCTTTTTCAATTTAAGCAGAGAAGTCATGTACTTTTTATGAACGGTACGATTGCTCATTTTTGCAGAAACATGACTGCTATTCACACCACATATAATTGCTATCAGGCATAATACCGCAACCTGAATCCTAAAATATCTTTTCATCTTTCTTCCTCCATTCATTATTTCACTTTACATTTTTTCGTAATACTCCATTTGCCGTATACTTTCTTTGTGCCAACTTTTTTAAATGCTCTGACACGAACATAATACGTCTTTTTCCGTTTTAATCCTCTCAATTTAACCCTTTCTGCATAAAGGTCATATCGTTTTGTTTTCTTCTTTTTGGTAAACGATTTGTTTAATGCATACTGCACTTCAAATCCATCCTGTGAAACAAACCACCGCCAAGTTACGATAAGACTCTTTTTCGCTGCCTTTTTAACCTTAACGCCGGTCACTTTCTTAACCGTAACATCATCACTTGAAGTATCATCACTGCTCCAGTTGTAATCGGCGTCATCGTTCTGTGATGATGGCTTTTTGGTAGCCTGCGGTTTCTTCGTAGACTGTGGACGGTTGGTTGCCTGTGGCTTTTGCGTAGCGTTCGGTGTATTGGTTGGAGCCGGTGTGCTTGTCGCCGTTGGCGTCTTGTCAAATTCACCGATAAATCCAACGTCTACACTCTGCCCTGTATAATCGTTCCATTTACCATTTGCATACATTTGTACATAGTTTTCTCCCCCGCAGTCAGCCGTATTATTTGGCTTATTTTGCGACCAGTTGGTGTATGTTACGGCGGAACCGTCACGCCAGACAAATTTTCCTTCTGCCTTCTCATCGCTGGCACCAATGTAAAAGGTTTTATTTAATTCTTTTACCTTTTGAGCAATCACATTATTTTTTTCTTCTGATTCGATTTTCACCAGATTTCCACCAAGTTCCTTGCAATAACGTTCTGCCAGTGCATAAGGAATTCCCGCCGTGTAGAAACGGTAAACTTTGTTTCCATACGTAATCTCAGCCGCTGGTTTAAGATTCAGTGGCGTTTCCAAAATAAAACCGGAATAAATGTACGAGGACGGCATGTCATTCCAGCGTCCATGTCCACGGGTTGCCGCCATATAAAATTCACTGTTACCGGCGCAATCCGGCTGTGCAGCATCCCAATTGGTATATGTAACGCTTGAACCACTCTGCCATTTCCACGGCTGTCCTTTTCCCGCCTGACTTCCGCCGATGTAATAATACTGTCTTATCTGGTCGGATACTAAATTAGTAATTACCTGCTGTTTTTGCGCATCTTCCACTTCAGCAAGTTTACTTTGCAGTTTGCCGGACAGCGTTTTCATTTCATCCCATGAATAATTCTCGTTATACAAAGACAACAAAGAGTTTCCATATTTTACTATCCTTTGCGGAAGCAAACCTAATGGAACTACACAGCCACTTCTGCCGCAACTGTAATTTCCGTATTTATCATAAACGTAAATATGCGTAACATAACTTCCTACTTCGTTATTGTGTTCTGAAATGTTTACCCGGAACCGGTAAGTATCACCGGAAACACGCGTACCTCTTACTGCTTGATTGGTCCACCAGTCTTTGGCAATGTCATCCTGATCGTTTTTCGCAGTCCACGTCGGAAACTGTACGCGGTCCACCCCACTCGCATCGCTTGCCTTACATTCTACGGTGTAGCCTTTGGAATCTTTTTCTACCACTTTGATATCCGTCAATGTCGGTGCCGTGCGGTCAATATAAACAATCGATGTTGGCACACCACTTTTATTTCCGGATGAATCCCATGCATAAATATGTGTCACATAATTTCCCTGCACCGCTCCGGATTTGAGTGAGGAAAGTGAGATTCTTGCAGAAGCTGTATTTCCGGATACACTGCCCTGAATCCAGTTTGCATCCTCGCCTCGGTGTTTGTCTGTGTTCCAGGAAGGAAATTCAACCTTGGAAATGCCTACATTATCCGATACGTTACAGACTACGGTATAGCCATCCGCATTGACATCCGTGATTCGGACGTTGCTGATGGTTGGGGGCGTTGTGTCTCGTGAATCATTTCGATACACATAGCCCGACTGCCATGAGGAATATCTGCTCAATGGCTGTGGTGCCACCGATGAACTTGGTGTCCATGAATCATAGCAGTATAAAACTCCCTTTTCTTTCGACAGCTGATTTGCCAGCATTACATAATGTCCCGGCACTTTAACAATCGTATAATAGCCGGCATTAATGTTAAACCACAACTGGTTAGCATCCGCATTCCAATTGCCTAAGTATGTAAGTTGTTTTCCTTTCTGACTCGCATAAATGGATGGTGCATTTCCACCGTTTGTCTGATAAAAACCACTATTAATTAATCCATTGCTCCGCTGCCAGTTTAAATAACTATCCGGATTAAAACCGGCACTTCTGTCAACATTTGTTTCATATAAAAGTTTTGCCTGTGCCGTGACCCAGCAGCCATACTGACGCATATTGTAGTCATCAGAAGCACCCTGACTCCAATAACGATAGTCGCCTGAATAGCTTGCGGCTTGCGCTTTTGTTCCCCAGTCTGCTCCCGGAATCGACTGTAAAATCCCAGCAATTGCAAAAATCATAAAGAACACGGTTACTCGCAGCGATACTTTTAATTGTTTTTTCATACCAATCTCTCCTTTCCTTCCTACATAAAATACTTCTCAATCGTTTTCTGCATCCCTCTCGCCACAGGAAGCACCACATTTCCTGCGACGGTACACTCCCGATACCCAACTCCCATAAGGTAGTCTGTATTAATCACATAACTGTGATGAATTCGAATAAAGTTATCCGGCATCTTCTCCAAAAATGCAGCTAATGTCATGCGGCTGTGAATAGTTCCCCACCCATTGGTAGTGATATACAAATCATGATTCAATATTTCCGCATAAATAATCTGCTTGATGGGTAATCGAAGCTTTTTCCCCTCACTGTAAAAGTAAAACATGATATTCTCCTCGAAACGCTTTTTCCACCCCTTTTCTATATTCCCATAGTATACAAAATCCCCGTACCAACTTTTTTCAAAATATTTAGGATTTATAAAAAGGTATAAAAATCCATCACTATTTTATCACTTTATGGCGAAAAATCGGGTGTTGTGTCGTAACTAACGGTTCTATCGACGTAGACGGTAAGATTTTCCTATTCGTAAATTTGAAATATAGAAAATGCAAAAAAAAGACAGCTGCCGCTGATTTTGCAACAACTGTCACCTTAATGATTCATATTTTCTTAAAGTCCCATTTCCTCACAGATATCCCCATACCAATACACTTCATCCTGCTCAATATAATGGAGCATAATAGCATCCAATTCAAACCTTTCATCCAGCCTGCTCATATTGCATGCGGTCAGTGTCGCCTCGGAAAGGCGCAAAAACATTTCCTTTGCCTCACCGGCAGGAGCACGCTGTAAACAAACCGTATAAATTAACGGCAGCAAGTCTTCCCGCTGAATCTGCGGGCACCGCTGTTTTTTATCGGCACTCCATGTCTCTAAACAGGCACGCGCAGTCTTTACATCCCGGCACGCCTCCTCTGTATGGATATTTTCAGCAATAAATTTTAAAATCCACTCCGGAACCTGTGCACCGCCAGGCAAGTGCTTTAACTGTCTTTTCGCCTGTGCCGCATGAATTAACTGTTCCTTCTGAATCGGACCTCGAAACAAATCCGAATAGCGCTTCGCATAACGTGAACCGTCTCCAAAGACCTCTGACAAAAACTTTGCATTGGACGGTTTTGTCGCATAAACCGACTTTGCAAGTTCCCAAATAACCTCCTGCATATGCTGTGCCACCGTGTACTGGCGCGCATACCGGTTTTTATGTAAAAAACGGTCAATTTGTTTGCGCGGAGTTTCCCTGCGTTTTCCGTGCTTTTGCTGCCATGCAGGGAAATTTACTTCAGCGAGAAGTTCATCTAAGCGTTTCTTCTCCTCATCTCTTACCCACGAAAGAATACTGTCTTTGTATTGTTTCACATAGTTAAGTGCCGTCTGGCTGTACCCTTTGAACCAGTCGACACGTCCTCCCATCCACCACAGAAATTCCTCCGTGGAAAAATCAAGCGTTCCCTCATACGCATTCATCAGTTCTCTCGTACTCCGTGTGTGGGAAATCACCACATTGTCTTCTAAATTTTCCTCATAGAAAGCAATCATTTTCTCGCACTGCTCCATCGATTTCTTATGGTCAATGCCGTAAAGATAAATCATTTCCTGATAATCATTGACATAAAAAGACGGTTCACCGATTCCCACCATCAAATACTGCTTCGTCTCCTCCCTGTCAAGCCCCATGGCAAATGCCATTTGAAAAACTGCCTGACGGCTCGGCCTATGATACTTTTCCAAACCAAACCAGCGGTGCATCGTAGGAAGAGAGGCGAAATCCACACGGCCGGTTCGCTGGCGGAATACTAAAAATGCCTGACGCCTCGTCTGTTTATCCGGTTCATTTTCTCCCCATGGATACCCCATCCGCTCCATAATAAATTCATCAAATCTCATCCAAGCACTCCCATTCCATACACCATTCCGACAAACAAGTAACTGCACAAAATCGGAATGGACTTGATAAATCCTCTACGAACGGCTTTCATGTTCTTCCTTCTCCCTGTCAATAAACATCATAATAAAGGCGGCAAGCAAAAAGAATGCACACACTAAAATTGCCTTTTCCTGCATATAAGAAATGCATACATTTCCAAGTACGGCACCAATAATAAAGCACAAAATCACACCGTAATAAAGGATGCTTTTTGACAAACACTTTTTCTCTTTCGTATGTATATAATCGCACAAATTCTGTGTACCGCTGCGAAGATTTCCGATACACATCGTAGTCGCAATTCCGTTTCCGTGAATCTTACGGAAACTCTCTACCTGAATTCCGCAGGCAAGTGATGTTAAACTGTTTGCTAAGAGATTAAGAGAAACCGGAATAAAGCACACGCCGGCAAGGACAATCGCCTCTAACAATACAGAAATCTGCCGCCAGTGAAGCCTTTTTTTCTCATCCATCCGAAAACGCACCAAATCAGCCAGCATAATTCCAGCCGCAAATGCAAGTACCGGAAACAAATACCGCACAACCTCCGGCCAGTTTCTCTCGGATATGCTTACGCCAAGCAACAGCATATTTCCCGTCTGTGCATTTGCAAATACATGGTCGCGCATGATGTACGAATACGCATCCATAAATCCACCGGATGCCGCTAACACGATTCCTAACTCGATGGACTCTGACATCTGCTTTGCTATTTTTTTCATTCCTATCGCTCCTTTATCACAATTGTATCACCCGGTGCAAACACCGTGTTTCCATTTGGAATAATCAATTCTTCCCCCCGCTGAATCATCACGACTAACTTTCCTTTTCCGAGATGAATCCGCGATAAACTTTTGCCTACCCATTTGTGACTGCCGTCTAACTCAATTTCAATCAGCCGCACACCATCCACATCACCCGGTGCCTTTGCACTGAGAATCAATGTGTCGCCCGGCACAAGCACAGTGTCTCCGTTTGGCGTCACATCTTTTTCATCCCGCTGAATCTGAACGAGAAGCGTCTCTGGCGGCAGCAAAATATCTCTAATCTTACTGCCCGCCCACGGATGATTTTCTTCAACCGTAAACTGGATAAATTGAACCGGCACCTCTTCGGTGTAATCGGTAAAAGTCTTTAATACGTCTTCTTTATCATCAATCATATGGAGCATTTTCGCTACATACGGAAGCAGTGTTCCCTGCAAAAGAATGGAAAAAAGCACGATGAAAAATATCATGTGAAAAATGTCGTGTTCAAACACCGTGCCGCTGCTCCTTGCCATTATCGCAAACACAATGGACGCCGCTCCGCGAAGTCCCGCCCACGAAACTAATATCTGCTGCCGCCATTTACTTCGAAAAGGCGTTAATAGCAAACATACAACCGCAGGTCTAGCAACAAACGTCAAAAACAGCGCAATCATCAGCGACGGAAAGACAACCGCCGGCAGTGCCGATGGAAATGCCAACAGCCCAACAAGGAAAAAGACTAACATCTGCATCAATCCGGTCACACCGTCAAAGAAATGTACCAGCGACTTTTTATTGTCCAAATCCGCATTTCCCAGTACAATACCAAACAAATACGCACTCAGGTATCCATTGCCGCCAACTGCGGAAGGAACCGCATACGCCAAAAGCACAAAAGCAAATACTAAAATGGTATCAAAGCCTTCTGTCGTAACCTGAAATTTTTTCAAAACAAAAATCGTAATTCCCGCCATCAAGGCACCGATTGCCACGCCATAAATAATCTGCGCAAACACCGTATAGGTAATAGCTCCCGCACTGATTTTGCCACCACTAATCAAACCAAGCATAATCGTAGTAAGCATATAGGAGCATGGGTCATTACTACCACTTTCCACCTCTAAAAGAGAGGCAGTCCGGTACTTTAAGTTCAATCGTTTAGAACGCAAAATCGAAAACACCGACGCCGCATCGGTCGAGCTTATCAGCGAGCCAATCAAAAGACTCTCAAGCAGTCCGATGTGAAGTGCATAGTAACAAAACAATGCCGTCAACCCCGCCGTAAGAACAACACCGGCGGTCGATAAAATAACCGCGCGCAGAGCAATTGGTTTTGCAGCACTCCATTTTGTTCCAAAGCCACCATAAAACATAATAAAAATCAGGGCAATGGAGCAGATTTGTTCTGCCAGTTCAAAGTTTTCAAACGAAATCCGAATGACACCATCCGAGCCGAAAAACATACCAAGCACAATGAAAATCAAAAGCATCGGAACACCAATGCGGTTCGATATTCGGTTCCCTACTAAACACGCTAGAATCACAATCGATACGAAAAGAATTGCAAATGTCATAGTACTTCCTTTCTTTGTCGTTTTTTTCGGTTACTTCTTAATCGCCCACCGCATTTTCGTAGAACGTGCCCGCCCATTTTGTGCACATTCTTTCGCCGAAGGGCGTATCACATCTTTTGCATAATCGCTGTAAAGACCAGCTTTGTAGCCGGACTTTAGCGCCTTTTTTACAAGACGGTCTTCGCCGGAGTGGAAGGTAAGAATTGCTGCCCTTCCGCCGGGTTTTATGCATTCCGGTAATTTTTCCATAAATTCATACAATACTTCAAATTCATTATTTACATCAATGCGCAGCGCCTGAAAGACCCGCTGACACGTTTTTTTGACGGTATCTTTGCGCTCCTTTTCCGGAAGAAACATTAACGTCTTTTCAATGACATCACGCAGTTTCTTCGTCGTGTCCATCCGGTTTCCTCTGCGGATTTCATCGGTAATGGACTTTGCCAACTCCTCACTGTAAGGTTCATCTGAGTTTTCATACAGCATCCCGGCAAGCTCCTCTTTGGTAATCGTGTCAAGCCGTTCGGCGGCACTGATTCCTTCCTTTTGGTTTAACCTCAAATCAAGAGGACCTTCTACTTTAAAGGAAAATCCACGCTCAGGATTATCAATCTGCATGGAAGACACACCCAAATCGGCAAGCACAAAATCAAATCCGCCTGCCTCCTTTGCGATTTCGTCAATCGTACAGAAATTCTGCAGTTTTATTGTGAGAATTTCTTCGCCGTATCCCTGCTCCAAAAGGCGTTTCTTCGTCTTAGCTGATTCTTCCGGATCCACATCTGTCGCATAAATATGTCCCCTGCCCTCTAAACAGGCAAGCATTGCTTTTGTGTGCCCGCCATAACCAAGTGTCGCATCAAACCCGGTCTGCCCCGGCTGAATCTGCAGAAAATCCAGAATTTCCTGTACCATAATCGAAAGATGCATCCCTGCCGGTGTATTTCCCTTGCGAATCACATGCTCAATCATATCCTGATACTTCTCCGGCTGGTGTTCCTTATATTTTTCCTCAAATTTCTTCGGATATTTTCCACTGTAATGTACTCGTCTTTTGTGCTTTTTTTCTTCCTGTGGCATCATTTTCATCCCTTCTTTGCATTTTCTGCTTTATGATACAATATTCAGCGGATATAGGTCAAGTAAGCGCTTAAATATTTTATGACAAAATTCATGATTTATGGTGATTTTTTAATTTTTTGCAACTTTTTTTAATTCTCATTCGTAATATTTGTATAACTCAAAGGAACAATTAAACTTATACAAAAAAGGAGGCAGCACTCCGCCATCTTATTTTACCAAAAACAATTACCACAATTGGAAGTTACGCCTTTGCCGGTTGCTCTTCCTTATCCCGGATTGATTTTAATCACACGGAAAAACTGCACATTCAACAGTATGCGTTTGCAGACTGTGACCATTTGCAGGATCTGGATTTAAATAATATGCGAATTGGTCCTTATGCGTTCAGCGGTGTGTCTCCGCTTGCATCGGTCTCATTATTTAACGTTGATTTTTATGAAATAAACGAATGTGAAACTTCCACCGGCATTTATCCATTCGGCACCCGTACGGTCAAAAAAATGTTTGTCGACAGTGCCCTGACTTCCTTTTATTTTCCTGGCAGCACATCAGTTGAACATCTTTATGTCTGCGGCCGCTTAACAGCATTAAAGGGTGATGTTAAATCATACAAAAAAGTAAAAGTAATTCACACATACCCTTCCGCAAAAGCCGCCTCTTTTGCCAAGAAAAAGAAACTTTGCTACGAAACACTCAAAGTCTCTGGCAAAATGGAAAAAGTGGAACAAACGAATTTAACTGCATATAATTATGTTCTTGGCAGGATATCCCCCGCCTTACTGGCTAAACCAGCCGGGCGGAGATTTTTTTATAATAATTATGACTCCTTACTTTTATTTCGAGCAATCATAATATCCATACAATGCTGGTGTGGCACACCGCCGCTGTTACAATCAAATACAACTTCTTCAATTTTGTGGAAATACCAATCATGATACAAGGTAAAAATTTGTCCTGATTTCCATCGAAAACGATTTTTTTCCTTCCCTGGTAAAATTTCAACAAATGGTTTATCCACAAATACATTCATAACATGAATTCCATCCGGCTTGGTATGTTGCTTCAACTCATTTACAACATCTTTCCTTTTCTCCGGTTTCAAAAAATGAAACACTCCACTACATAAAACAATATCATAATCTTCGCAAAGCTGCATATCCTCAATATTTGCTGTAAAAAAATCTACATAAACACCATGCTGTGAAGCTAACGCCCTTCCCTTTTCAACTCCTGTCTCTGCCAAATCAAAAGCAGATACATGGTATCCATTTCGTGCTAAAAAAACAGCATCTTTTCCTTCCCCGCACCCTACATCAAGAACCTTTAACGGCTTTATTGGCGGCTTTAATTTTAAAATTTCATAGCATAAGTCATTCGGCTTTATTCCCCAATAATACCCTTTCTCCTGATATCGTTTTTCATAATCGCTCAATATTGGAGACTGATATCCAAGAAGAGAATCCACACTCATCCCAAATACCTTTGCAATTGCAGGTAACAAACTAATTTCAGGACATGTCATCCCATTTTCCCATTTTGATACCGCCTGATTTGACACATGCAATTTTTTTGCCAATACTTGCTGCGTGATACCAAGTTCTTTCCTTTTTTTCATAATAATTGAACCAATTTCCAACCTTCACACCTCCTACTTATATTGTAGAGTACAAATTTTTAGAATGCTATCACTTTGTTGTTGAATTTTCAATTAAATTTCGCCAAATAGTTAAAAACTCTTGACACACACTTACATGTGTTATATAATGCCAATCACAATGATACTTCTCCTGTCTGACAGTGGAGGGAGACGATAGGATGGAGAACACGCAAAAGAACATTGAGGA
>ERZ780177.1262-NODE-1262-length-24593-cov-3.427582_pt1 | contig 24593 bp, 32 predicted proteins | sample MGYA00510973_ERZ780177 | MGnify/ENA primary metagenome ERZ780177 (study PRJEB29588, sample SAMEA2144396) | human gut metagenome | biome: human gut; feature: human-associated habitat; material: faeces | place: Denmark | collected 2008/2010 ...
GGAGGTCGGAGGTTCAAGTCCTCCCTCCGCAACCATGTTGTGCAACCAAAAAAGATATTGCACCGGAAAACCCAGAAACCACAACGGTTTCTGGGCTTTTTCGTACCCCGATTTTCAAGTGCAAACAAAAAGATATTTTTCTTTGTTGAGAGGACTTGAACTACCGACCCCCACTATTTCAGGCGGCTTTCAAGAGGATTTTTCTTCCGAAAGCCGCCTTTTTTTCGTTTTCGCAGAAAATTTTTTCTAAGAGGTCTTCCCCCACATGTTCAGAAAAGAGGTTTGCCCTACATTTTGGGGCAAACCTCACTTAACTTAATAACACCGTAATCTATGGGCTGACTTTGTAGAAGTAATTCTATGAAGTCAGCCCTTTTTTATTTTCTATGAAAGGAATGAGCACCATGATCAAAATCAGAATCAGAAATGACGATCACGAGATCGACCTGCAGTTTCCCATCAGCGAAAACAAACTGTACGCAAAGCTTGCTGAGATCCACGCCATTGAGGGCAAGGATGCCCCGCAGTCAGCATTCGTGACAGAGGTCTATTGGCCGGAGGAACTCTCCATGCTGAAAGACCGCTTCGCCAATCTGGACGAGCTGAACTACCTCGCCAGGAGGATGGAGAGCTTCGACTACCACGAATACGATCAGTTCCTTATCGGCATCACCAAGCTGGAAAACCCCACCGAGAAGGATCTCATCAATCTGACCTTCAACCTCGACCACTTCACGCTGTGCAAGGATGTCAGCAGCTATGGAAAGATCGGCAGAGAGTATGTGATGAATACGGAAGGCGCCGTTCCCGCCCATGACGAGGATGATCCGAAATACGCTGCCATCGGCAAGGCTCTCATCGACCGAGGGCTGGCGCAGATCACCGCAAAAGGTTTGCTCATCTACAATCCCTTCGACGAGCTGACCGAGGTATACGACGGTCAGACCTTCCCCGAATACTACTATGAGAATACCCTTGCCAGCGCAGAGGTCAGCTATAACGGCCGTACCGAGCTGCTCCTGCTCCCCGGTGAAGAACTTGCAATCCAGAAGGCGCTTGCCCGGCTCGGCGCTCCTTCCGACAGCGACTGCGAGATCAGGTTCTGTCTCAGTAAGGGAGAGGATGACGCCTGGGAGGAACGCATCGAAGGCATCATCCGCTCTGAAGGACTGTATGAGGCGAACAAAATGCTTCGCTTTCTGGACACCGGCGATATGGATTGGGGCAAGCTGACTGCCGCCGTCGAGCTCACAGATGCAAAGAGCGCCGCCAACATCGGCGCTGTCGCAGAGCATCTTGGCGAGTTTGCCTATATTCCCGACGCAAAGAGCGAATCCGACGTCGGCCATTTCCTCGTGGACAATGTGGAAGAATACGAGATGAACATCGAAATGGAGGAATACTTCGACTTCTCCGGCTTCGGAGAGTATTTCGCCGAGGAACACGACGGACAGTTTGTGAACGGCGGCTTCGTCTATTTTGACAGCGACAGATCCCTCGATGAGTTTCTCGAAGAACTCGAGTCCGAGGACGAGGGCATGGATATGGGAGGTATGTGAGCATGATAATCAATGCGGTGATCGAAAGCAAAGACGGCGGCACACTCGTGCTGGACTTCCCCCGCAGCATCTACGACGTGTACGAAAAGCTCCAGTCAGTAGGTATCAGACAGTCCCCGCATCAGATCACCCTTTCCGATGAGGAAGGCGATGACGTGCGAGTCAAGCTGTATTCCGAAGACGAAACAGGAAAGCATTTGCTTCTCACGCTCAAGGAGCAGAACTCGCTGGCTGACGCCAATATGCTGGCCTTCATGGTAGACAATGCCAAACCTGATTTCCGCTCCAAGCTGGAACAGAATCTGCTCAACGATCAGTACAGCTCCATGCAGGAGGTCACGGACGACATCAAGCAGATGCTTTATGAATCAGGACCGGTCAAAGCAGTGTTCTACTGTCCCCTCGTCGGAGAGGTAACCGATGAAGAGGGCTTCAGTTCTCCCGTCGACGGACGTTTCCTCAAGAGCTATGCGTGGGCTGTCGAAGAAGCTCTGGAAGCCGATACTGCCGACGATGAAATGGATATGGCTGAGTTTTTCGACGAGGATGATGGCGTTAAGGCAAAACTCGTATCAGCCAAATGGGGCGTGGAAACCTACCGTGGACGGCTCTTCGGCAGGATCGAGTGCAGCCTCAAGGAAGAACTCACCGATGCCGAAACCGAAATCCTCACTGACTGGATCAGCGGACAGAATTCGGACGGCTACGGAGAGCACTTCGAGCAGCAGCCGATTGACACCGAGGACGGCGATTTGTACGTCTCCTTCTGGAACAGCGGCGACAACTATTCCATCATGACTCGTGACGAGTTGGATGAGTATATAGATAATCAGGGCATGACGATGGGAGGGATGTGATATATGGCTGTGCTCTTTTCGGCGGTAACGCTTACCGCAGACAATAATCAGGTAGAGTTTCTCGCTGCCGGTATTCCGAGAGACTCCGACGATCTCGAGGGCTGGACTGCCTATGAGAACTTCATGGATGAGCTGGATTCCGAACAGGAAGTCAGCGTCCATGTGGAAGCCTACCTCTATGGTGAAGGTGAAACCTTCAAGGCAACGCCCGAGGAAGTGGCGTATTTCAAGATGCGAGCTGATGCAGACGAAGAATTCCTGCACGACCACTGCGACAACATCGAGGACGCAGACTTCACCATCCAATGGTCGCCTGACGAGCTGTACGGAGTGGAGCTGGAGCTATGACGGCAGAAAAGAAAGACCGCAAGCCGCTCCGGATCAAGAACCTTGCAGACCTCAAGCGGCATATCAGGCTCGGAACCGAGCTGGTGGCAACGGCGCACCAATACCACCCAGATATTGTCGGGCTCACCCGTGTGGTGACGAAGGTGCAAACCAACGGATTCTACTCCAAGATCAAGGATCAGCCGGATCATAAATGGTCGACCTGCAATCATGGATTGGGCTTTTGGTCGCCCTTCAACAAGGCCGGAGCGTACCGCTTCACGGATTCCACCGTCCAAGTGCTCAACACCCGAAAGAATGATGGCAGCATTCTCTATGAGATGGAACTCTACGACGGCGAACAAAGCATGTCAGAACAGAACAAGGAGGTACCCGACATGAACGAATGGGATCGCCTGCACAGACAGGCACAGCGATACAAAGAAGCCTATCCCCCCGGAACGAGGATCATGCTTCTCGGCATGGGAAACGATCCGAACCCCGTGGAGAGCGGCACGAGAGGAACGGTCAGAGTCGTGGACGACATCGGCACTCTGCACTGTGATTTCGACAATGGCAGGAGCCTCGGCGTTGTCCCCGGCGAAGATTCCTTCCGCAAGCTGACGGACGAGGAACTTGCCGAGGAACAGTATGTGGACATGGACGAGGACGAGAGCGGCCCCGTTATGGGAATGTGAGGCGCCTATGGGAGAAAGACTCGAAATCGAAATCCCGCCCCAGCTTACCGAACCGCTTCTGCAGTATGCCTCTGAAACGGAGCTTCCCGTGGAGGACATCGTAGAAACCGCTCTCAGAAACTATTTGGAAAGGAGCCAGGACAATGCCTAACGGCGAAAAGAAAGGGATCACCGTGCGGATCGACGCCGACCTTCACGCGGAGGTCAGCCAGTACCTGCGGGATCACAGCATGACTATGGCAGAGTTCGTCAGTCTGGCACTGGATGACGAGCTCCACCCGAAAAATCAGATGAAGGAAGGAAACACTATGGCAAACACAAGAACCATCGCCGTGCAGGTGCCGGAGGATCTGTTCCAGCGGATCAAGGACTACCTGCAGCGCAACAACATGACTCAGCGGCAGTTCCTCATCGGACTCATTGAGGACGAGCTGGAACGGGATCAGACCGAGCGTGAGAGCCAGAACGAGGCTGTAAGCGGCGATCCCGACCAGGACGAAGATGATCCCGAGCAAGACGAAGACGCCGCTCTTGACGATCCTGAAGCCGATTCCGATGAGGACGAAGACGAGTCCGAGGATGAAGGCCAGGGATTCAGTATGGGAATGTGAGGTGACCAAGTAAAATAGGAAAAGGTAGGATGCCCTATGGCAATCCGATTTTTTGATATGTTCGCCGGCATCGGCGGTTTCCGGTCAGGCTTGGAGGCTGTCGGCGGGTTTGAATGCATTGGTCACTGTGAGATCGACAAACGCACAAACATGGCGTACTGCGCCATCTATGACACGGAAGGAGAATATTACTGTGACGATGCAAGAACAATCAACCCCGACGAAATGCCAGACTTCGACCTGCTCTGTGCCGGATTTCCTTGCCAAAGCTTCTCTGTTGCGGGAAAGCGGCTTGGATTCGAAGACACGAGAGGAACTCTGTTCTTTGAAGTTGCCCGACTCCTTGCAGCCAAACGGCCTGCATTTTTTCTTCTGGAAAACGTACCGGGGCTGCTATCGCATGACGGGGGCAAGACGCTTGAAACCATCTACGCCGCGCTTATTGAAATGGGGTATCATTTTGAATGGTGCGTGCATAACAGCAGATATTTCGGAGTCCCCCAGCAGCGACGGCGCCTGTATATTGTCGGATATCTTGATCCCCGATGTGCCGGACAAATATTTCCTCTCAGCGGCGGCAATGCGGCGCATCTCCGGCAACTTATCGGCGGCGCCCAGGGGCAAAGGGTTTACGATCCCAACGGAGTAGCCTGCACCCAAGCGGCGACCAGCGGAGGCTGGGGCGGCAAGACAGGTCTGTATTTCATTGACATGAATGCCGATCCCGTCGTTACCGACGTTGCCCGATGCATCACTGCCCGTCAGGATTCCGGCGTCAGCAAACACAGAGGCGAACACTCCGCCGTGCTGATCGAGGATGCGCCGAGAGCCATCCTCACACCTGACAGAGAAAAAGTGCGTCAGCAAGGAAGACGGATCAAGGAGCCGGACGAGCCGATGTTTACGATCACCGTCCAAGACAGGCATGGAATCCTGCATAAAGGCAGAATCCGAAAACTCATGCCTATTGAGTGCTGGCGTCTGCAGGGATATGCCGATGAACAATTCAATAAGGCGGCCGCCCTTGGACTGAAGGACGGTCACCTGTACAAGATGGCCGGCAACAGCGTATCTGTGCCGGTCATTTCTGCTATCGGGCAGAAAATCAAAGCAGTCAATGAAAAGTATGAAATAGTGAGGTAATTGCCTATGAGAGACAAAATCAGAATCGAGCTCTCGTCAGAGAGCAGGCTCGGATGGGAACCTTTCTATGCTGTGCTGGATCTTCCCGCAACAGCCCAGCAGATCAGAGACGCCAGGCAGAAAGCGAGGATCACCGGCAGAGAGGATATGACCTATCAGTCAATCAGCTTCCTCGGCTTCGATCCGCTTCCCGATCTCGAACACATCCGGCTCGACACCACCTCCGTGGAGGAACTGAACTACCTTGCCCAGCGGCTGGACTCGCTCTCGGACGAGCAGTTCACTATCTATCAGGCGCTCTTTGACCAGCGGTTCGGCGACGTTGACTCCGACGAGCTTCTGTCGGTCAAGGATCTCATCAACATGACCTACGGCCTTGACAGCGTGATGGTCGCTTCGAACATCCATAACGACGAGCAGCTCGGCCAGTTCGTGATTGAGAACGACCTCCATCCCGACGTCGCTGCCATCCCCGATAACTCTCTTTACCTGCTGGACAAGCGCAGGATCGGAGAGCTTCAGCGAAAGAATGAAGGCGGCGTACTGATCGAAGGCTTCTATGTGGTCATCGGCGATTATGAAATCCCCGAGGTCTACGACGGAAAGAATATCCCTGTTGCGGCTGATGACGCTGTGTTCAGGCTGAAGGTCGGCCTTGCCGATCTCAACGATCCCGAAGCAGCGGAAGCCGGTGCCGTGTGGATCGCACTCCCAATTCCGAGAGCGGATGCGGATGCCATTGTCAGGGACGCTTTTGGAGTGGACTCCATTGAGGACTGCTCCTGCTTTGACTTCGAATCCGGCATCCCGCAGATCACCGCTGTCGCCGCGAAGGAAATGTCTTCCTTTGATGCTCTGAATGCTGTCGCAGACCGTTACCTCACAATGGGAAACGATGCACAGCTCAGATTCAAAGCAATCCTCGAAGCGGAGAACATTCATGACGCAGACGGCGCATTGGAAGCCGCAGACAGGCTGAACGAATATGAGCTGTCGTATTTCGACAGCGACGCCGCCTCCTTCTTCAAAACCCATGTGTGCCACAATCTCGACGTCCGCTTTGACGATCACTGGCTGGATACACTCTTGACGCAGAACGAAGGCAAGCGGCTGGTTGAGCGGATGGGTGCGAGCATTACCGACTATGGTATTCTCTCTGCCCGTGGCGGTCATCTGTTCGAGCCTGTCCCTGTTGAGGCGCCGGAAGCCAAAGAGCTGAAGACGCAGGCCATGACCGACGAGAAGCTCGAGGTGGTCGAGGTACTTGGGCAGACGGCTCTTTTCACTAACGGCCGCGTTACGCAGAAAGAGCTCCCCGATGGGCTTTACAAGTATGATCTGCGTGAGGGCGAGTCCATCGCCTTCGCCACGGTCGAGCCAAGTGTGGCTGTCAACCATGCGGGAACGATCATCACCAAAGAGCCGATCATCTTCGGCGAGGAAGGATACATCGAGTTTGACGATGATTCCTCGCCCAACTTCCTCGGCGACCATATGTCTATCGAGGAATTTCAAAACACGGACTTCAGCCAGGATGAAGATGAATCTCTGACGATGGGAGGTATGCAGTTATGAGCGTGAAAACGATATCCAAGGACGAGCTTCGCCGGATGGAAGGCTCCGAAGGCTTGATCATTCAAGGCTGCGGCGGCAGCCTCGACGAATGGGTGGACGGCATCAATGACATGCTCACGGAGGACGGCATTCTGCTGGACGGCACAAGGTTTCACGACTGCTCCACCTTTGAGCATGACGGATCAACCTGCCTCCTGTTTCCCTTCAAGGATGACGTTAAGCTCGATGTTGGCAGGCTCGCCATGTGGCGGCTCCAAACGCACGGAAACTTCGGCGGCACATGGCTTTCGGACTATGTTCCGAACCGACTCGGCGGCTTCATTTCCAAGGAACAGACCGCAGAGACAGCGCCAAAGCCCGATTGTCCGCTGATCGGTCAGGACGGCAACATCTTCAATCTGATGGGTATCGCATCCCGCACTTTGAAGCAGAACGGCCTTGCAGATCAGGCAAAGGAGATGTGCGACCGCATCCGTGAGTCCGGTGATTATTACAAGGCGCTCGGCGTCATCGGAGAGTACGTCAACATCACTTCTGTGGATGACGCCCCGGACGAAGGAGAGGAATTCGAGGAAGGAATGGGCATGCAGCTATGAAATACGATGAATTCAAAAAAGCTGTTGACCGCATCATCGAGGATGAGGATACGCTGATGATCCACGTGTCTCCGGACTTCCAGTGCGATCAGACGCTCGGATTTCCGACCTCGCTCTGCGTCTGCTGGGAGCAAGGCAAAGCATGGCTCGCCCCCAATGACTTCATGATGTCCGATGTGCCCGATGATCAGGCGCAGGATGTCTTGAACGCCTGCGCGGAATACGGCATCCGAAACTGCGAGGACGCGGAGGACTTCAATAATCTTCTCCGCGGACTCGGTCAGGATGCGATGGACAACGCATGGCTCCCCGATGATGAGGAAGGAATGGTGCTGTCATGACCGAGTTCCTTTGGTTCCTTGTTGGGCTCTTCATCGGCGGGATTGTGACAACCCTGGTGCTGTGCTGCCTGCAGATCAACCGCATCAACGAATACGAAGCCGAGCTTCGCAAGCTCCGCTCACAACTGAATAACAAGTAATTCCGAAGACGGTATCAATCGCCCATAACGATTGGTACCGTCTTTTTTCGTTTATGGCGCGGTTGGTACCTCGTGAAAAGCGAGGTGATCAACATTAAAACCCCTGTATCACGTGTAGGAAACAAGACTGCGATCCTGCACATTCTCTACGCTCTGTTTCCGCTGCACTACGGACGCTTTATCGACGTGTTCGGCGGCAGCGGAAGCGTCCTTCTCGGCAAACCGACCATTGACGCCTTCGAAGTCTACAACGATTTCGACCGCAACCTGGTCAACCTGTTCCGATGTATGAAGGAACGGACGATGGCAACGATCCGTGAGCTGGGCTTCTGCAATCTCAACTCCAGAGAGGACTTCATTGCGATCCGCAAGTTCTTCGATCATGAGACATTCGATGACAGGTTCTTGACGGAGGAACTGATGCTCACGGAAATCATGCTTCCCCCTCTCGAGGCAGCGGAGCTGAAGGAAATCCGTATGCGGATTTCCGAGGATTACGATGTGCGCAGAGCGTCCATGTTCCTGAAGCTTCTCCGCAACAGCTACTCCAGCAGCGGAAAGTCCTTCGCCTCCCAGCCCTTTGACATCCGAAAGCTGTTCGGGCTGATTCAGGAGCTGGAAGACCGCATGGCAAATGTGGTGATCGAGAACCAGGACTTCGAGACGCTGATCCGCCACTATGACCGTCCCGACGCTTTCTTTTATGCCGATCCGCCTTACTTTTCAACAGAAGACATGTATGAGGTCGGCTTCGGCTGGGATGACCATGTGAGACTCAGAGAAACCCTCGGAAGGATCAAAGGCAAGTTCCTTCTGTCCTACAACGACTGCCCTGAGATCCGTGAACTGTACGACGGGTTCAGCCTGTTTGACTTCTCCCGCACCCACTCTATGGCACAGCGGTATGAAGCCGGAAAGGAATTCAAGGAGCTTCTCATTGCCAACTACGATTACTACGAGCGCGAAAACGCAAAGCCCAAGCAGCTCACGCTGTTCGACATCTATGGCGATGAGAACTACGACTACGAAAAAATATTAAAGGAGAGCATTATATCATGCAAAATCAGATGAAAAGCCAGCCGCCCCTCTTTGCGCTGGTTCCCGTGCCGTATGAGGCGCTTGTGGACGCAGGCATTGAGATCGGAGATCCCCTGCAGTTCACCGTTGAGAAAGGAAAAGTCACAATGGAGAAAATCTCTCCCGAGGACATGGACTTCGTCTGTGATGGCAACTGCGAAGGCTGTCCCATGCTCCTGCTCGACTGCACTGGCGAGTGTGCCGTCTGCCCCTGTAATGATTTCTGTGATGAAAGCGAGGTTTTCTAATATGGCTCAGATGTTCCGAATTCTTGGTAAGCGTGGACGCATTACCATCCCCTTCGAGATCCGCCAGCGTGTCGGATTCTCCTACAATGACGTGCTGTCCTTCACGGAAGCACCAGACGGCAGAACCGTGATTGTCAAGCGCGAGAAGATCTGCGACAACTGTGCTGCAGAAAAGCCGCAGAGGAAGGAAGCCGAAGACACGATTACGCTCTTTGATTTCCTCAACGGTCTCTCCGATGAGCAGCAGAAAGCGGCCTTCGCCCATCTCAAACTGAAATGGGATCGTGTACAAGGAAGTGGTCTCTATGGCAGATCATAAGCCGCTTTACCGCTGGTCACTGCAGGACGCCGTTACCCACAACGAAGTGCAGGATTGGCGAGACAGCTACAGAGAGAACTGCGACTGCGCCAGGGCAATTGAGCGAGCCATCGCTGACCAATACCACGACAACATCCTTGAGAACGGTACGAAGGACATCATCGACCGTTACGGCTTCGACCGTGTGAATTGGGTGCTGGCAAATACCCTGCAGGAGAAGGCTCACGATGGCCGCTTCTCCCAGGATAACAAGCGATGGGCAAAGGGCTTCTTCATCCCGAGCGATGACGTGCGCTGGCACTTCTGCGTAGAGTCTCACCCCGGACTGACGGATCTCTTTATCAATCAGACTCGGGAGGCATGGCAGAAGCTCGGCCTGTTCGATGCCTCTCACTGCGCCGAAGATAACGACTATGCCGGAAAGCTGTTGATCCTCAAGCCGTCCGTTTTGAAGGACGAATTCAAGGCATCTGATTACCAGCTTTTCTATGCCGAAAGCGGCTTCGGCTGCAGTCCGACTGCCTCCGGTCGAAAGGTTTTCGGCAAGTTCCTCAAGGACGGTGAGAATACGAGCTTCAACCGAAGCGACTTCCTCGGCGTGATCAAGGACGAGTGCATCCCCGAATGGGCTGCGGAGAAGCTCGCCGAGCTTGAGCCTCCCGACGAGGATGAATCCGAAGGAATCACGATGGGAGGTATGTAGGATGAGAACGAGGATCTATCAGATTAACTCTAAGCGGGACGTCAACCGTGTCAAGTTCGAAGGTCTGGATCTGCTGGAACGGTATCAAGGTTCCTCTGCCGTTGATCCCTCCATTTACGACGAGGTGTTCAACGCAGAGATAGATGAAACGGATCTCGAAGCGATCTATCAAAGATTCAATACGGTAGGACATCCCCTGCACCGCGGTCACTCACTGTCCGTCTCAGACGTGGTGGTGAACGACAACGGTGCTTTTTTCTGCGACAGCATCGGGTTTCAGCCCATTGCATTTGACGAGTCGCAGACTCAAAAGCCGGACAACCTCATGCGTGTCGTCTATGTTGAACCGCATAAGGCTCCCTATATTGCTGACGTCGCCCATACGCTTGAAGCAGAACAGAAAGCGGTTGGTGATGGCTTGATCGAGCCGATTGACAACGATGACGGTACCTGTCTCGTGGGCAACGAGGAATCAAAGCTCCGGGGCATGGACGGAAATCGAAGGATCGGTGACGGCACATCCATCATGGCCGGCCCTTTCTTCGTATGCGGCGACTCTGGCGAAACATTCAGAAGTCTCACTGACGAGGAGGTGACGAGATATATGGCTCGGTTCGCTGAACCGGAGGACATCAGTCCCGAAGAAGTGGAAGCCGATATGGGCTTCATGATCTACCCCATGTAAAGAAGGAGGAACCAATCATGGCAACCAAGAAAACCAACACAAAGGCTCCTGCGAAACAGCAGAAGCGCAGCACTCCGAACATTTCGGCTCGGATCGACCGCCTCGTGGACTACGAAAACTCGAAGGTCAAGGCTATTGCCAGCGTCAATATCGGCGGTGCCTTTGCCATTCACGGTCTGCGTGTCATCGATTCGCAGAAGGGGCTGTTCGTGCAGATGCCTCAGAACTCTTTCCAGAAGGACGGCAAGACCGAGTATTCGGATATTTTCCATCCTGTCACTGCAGAAGCTCGCAGTGAGCTGAACAGCAAGGTGCTGGAAGCCTATGAGCAGAAGCTCGACGAGGTTGAGTCCGAGAATGAGGATCTTGATGAAGGCGAGGCTCTCGACGAGCAGGACGAGGACGCGCCCGCCTTTGGGCAGAGTATGTAGATTACGGTAATTTTTCCGATTCTCGCTGGACTTCCTGCGTTCTATCCGTATTCTTGTGGTTAAGAGGTGATACTACTATGAAAACAAAACTCCTAACCACAGCAATCGCCTGTGCGCTCCTAATCTCACTCACGGGATGCGCCGCGGACAAGATCGCATCGACGCCCACTCAGAACGTGGACGTCACAATGGATACGGAAACCGCCATAGAATCTGAGGGAGAAACCGAAGCCGTGACTCTGGCTGCTGAAACGGCAGAAAAAGATATTCCTGCCCAGCCCGCTTCAACGGAGGCACCGCAGACAAGAGAGACAGCGGAACCTGTCCAGCCAAGAGAATCGGAAGCTCCGAAACAGACAGAATCGCCCAGGCAATCCGAGCCAAGAATCTCCGAGCCAGCCCGCTGAGTCGGAACAGCCTGCGGAAACGCAGCCAGAACCGACGAAGCCTGCGGAACCGCCAGAGGAAACGGAACAGCCCAAGCCTATTGAGCCTCCAGCTCCAACAGAGCCTGCACCGACCGAACCGCCTGCTCCAACGGAGCCTCCCGCACCGGTGGAAACAGAGCCTCCCGCAGAAACGCAGCCAAAGACCGCATACGATTATGAATTCGACATCAATGCGATCCGAGCCGACTGCATCGCCATCGGTCAGAGCATGGGCTATACGCTGAACACCTCGCTGACTCCTCAGAATGCCACATGGTGGAATCCGGTGACGGCATCGGAATCCAACCAAGGGAGCTCGCTAAAGTCGGCACTGGAACAGTATATCCGATTCCACACGGTCGCCAATCTCAGCGCCTACGGTATGGACGAGATCGCTGAGTTCAACATCTGCTGCGAATCACGAGGCGGCGGATCATACGCCATCTTCTTCGTATTCGCATAACGACAACCAAATACGGGACGAAGTCCTCTGCTGAAAAGCGGAGGGCTTTTTCTTTATCAAAATGAAAGGATGAATATCGAGATGAATGCTATTCTCAAATCCAAGAGCATGAGACTGCTTTCGGCACTCCTTGCCGTTCTCATGATCGTTGCGATGCTTCCCACGAGCGCATTCGCATGGTCTGCCGAGGAAGGCACGAAGTGTACCTCCACCTACGGAGATAAGTATCTCGGCTCTGACGGAGACAACTACTACAGCAAAGCAGGCAACACTCTCTTCTATAACGATGACGGAAGCTTTTATGTTTCTTATCACAGCGGCGGTGTTGCCAGATATAAGTACCTGATGATTGACAGCAACGGCACCTCTCATCATGTGTACTGTATTGAGTCCGGCGTGTCCTACAACTACAGCGACACTTACAATTCCACCAGCGGCAAGAACAGCAAGTATTTTCAGAATCTGCCCGTTACCGCACAGTACGGAATCATGATGGCGCTGATGTATGGCTGGCACGATGGAGCTTCTTCTCCCGTTGCAGGAACGAATGTGGATGATTTCATCTACGCGACGCAGTGTATCATCTGGGAGTATCAGCAGCAGATCAGAACGAGTCCGACAAGCCTTGCATCTGCAAATGGCGTTGAAGCCGATCTGTTCTATGCCACCCTGAAAGATCGTCCGGCTGAGAAATGCTACGACTGGATTCTGGAGCAGATGTCCAGGCACTACGTCGTGCCGAGCTTCTCTTCCCGCAATCAGAGCAATGCACAGACCTACACGATGATGTATGATCAGGCGAATGATAATTACAGCATCACCCTAACCGACACCAACAACACCCTGGCCGATATCAACTTCTCTGCCAGCGGCATTACTGTCACCCGCAGCGGAAACCAGTACACCTTCACCAGCAAGAACATGATTTCCAACGCTGTGATGATCTCGGCTCAGAAGAAGACCAATCTCGGCATGGGCAAGATGCTCATTTGGGGCTGCCCCGGCAAGCAGACGATGGCTTCCGGCGCGGAAGACCCTGTGTTCTTCTACTTCAAGCTGAACACGGAAACCAAGGGCGTCGGCCATATCGTGAAAACCAGCGAGGACGGCAAGGTTGAGGGCATCAAGTTCACGATCACCGGCAATGGCATCAATGAGACGGTTACGACAGGTAAGAACGGCACAGTTGATCTCGACCTGCTCCCCGGCACCTATACAGTGACGGAGCTTCCCGATGATAAGTATGAAACACAGTCCGCGCAGACTGTTACCATCGTCAGCGGCAAGACCTCTACTGTCACGTTCAATAACACCCTGCGCCGTGGAGATCTGAAGGTCACGAAGACTTCTGAGGATGGCCTCGTCGAGGGCATGAAGTTCCATCTGTGCGGCACCTCCTATTGCGGACTGCCTGTGGACGAGTACGCCGTCACCAATGCCAGTGGTATCGCGGTATTTGACGATGTGCTGATCGGCACCGGCTATACCCTCGAGGAAGTCGGCACTCCCGACCGCTATATTGTCCCCGACGATCAGACGGCAGCAATCGAGTGGAACAAAGTCACGAATAAGAGCTTCGACAACGACCTGAAGCGCGGCGACCTCAAGGTCACTAAGACTGCGGAGGACGGGCTTAACGAGGGTCTGAAGTTCCACCTGTATGGCACCTCTTACAGTGGCATTCCTGTGGACGAGTATGCTGTGACTGACACCAGCGGCGTTGCGACCTTCAGCAACATTCTGATTGGCACTGGTTACACGCTGGAAGAGGTGGACACTCCGATCCGCTATGTCGTCCCCGACAATCAGACGGCGGCGATTGAATGGAATAAGGTGACCAACAAGAGCTTCGATAACGTGCTCAAGAAATGGAACCTTACTGTTACCAAGCAGGACGTTGAAACGGGCTCCGCTCAGGGCGATGCGAATCTGGCAGGTGCCAAGTACGGAATCTACAAGGGCGACGAGCTGATCGACACCTATGTCACCGACGCGGATGGCAAGTTCACCACCAAATACTATGTCTGCGGCACCGACTGGTCGATCAAGGAGCTGGACAGCAGCGAGGGCTATCTCGTCACCCCCGGCAACGAGCAGATCGGTGTCGATCCCAAGAACTATACTGCTGAGTATAACAGCGAAGCTATGAAGCAGTACGAACAGGTCAAGAAAGGCAATATTGCCATCATCAAGCACACCGACGATGGCCAGACGCAGATCGAGACTCCCGAGGAAGGCGCAGAGTTTGCCGTCTATCTCAAGAGCGCAGGCTCCTATGACAACGCCAAGGACTCCGAGCGCGATTATCTGGTCTGCGACGAGAACGGCTTTGCTCAGACGAAGGATCTGCCCTATGGCAGATATACCGTCCAGCAGATCAAGGGCTGGGAAGGCCGCGAGCTGCTCAAGCCTTTCGACGTGTTCGTCAGCGAGAACGGCGAAACCTATCGCTATCTGATCAACAACGCCAACTTCTTCTCCTATGTGAAGGTGGTCAAGGTTGACAGCACCACCGGCAAGACCATTCCGGCTTCCGGCATCGGCTTCCACATCTATAATCCCTCCGGCAATCAGATTCAGATGACCTTCACCTATCCGACTGTCACCACAATCGACACCTTCTACACGGACGGCGACGGTATGCTGATCACGCCCGAGAAGCTGGAATACGGCAAGGGTTATTCGCTGGTCGAGGTATCGGCTCCCTATGGCTATGTCCTCAACAGCGATCCCGTGTTTTTCGACATCACGGAGGAAAACTCCACCGAGGAAAACGCCGTAACTGTTGTGATTGTCGAGAAAGAAAACGCACCTCAGATGGGCGTCATCAACGTGGAGAAGACCGGCGAGTATCTTGCCTCTGTCGTGGACACCAAGGACAGCAAGCGTTTGGTTTATGCTGTCGGCGGTCTGGCCGGTGCTGAGTACACCGTGACCGCAGCGGAGGATATCTACACGCCGGACGGCACTCTCAGATACAGCAAGGATGAGGTCGTGGCAACTCTTGTTACCAAAGAAGACGGCAAGGCCGTAACCGAGCCTCTGTTCTTGGGCAGATACCATGTTGTTGAGACGAAAGCCCCCTATGGTATGATTCTCAATCCTACTGTTCAGACTGTGGAACTGACCTACGCAGGCCAGGAAGTGGAGATCACTGAAACCTCCACCGGATTCTACAACGAGCGTCAGAAGGTCGAGATCGACTTGAACAAGGTAATGGAGCAGAACGAGGTCTTCAGCGTTGGCAACAACGGCGAAATCACCTCTGTCAACTTCGGCCTGTTTGCCGCAGAGGAAATCGTTGCGGCTGACGGCAGCAGTATCCCTGCTGGCTGGGTGCTTGAAGTCGTTGAGTGCGACGAGAACGGCTATGCAGCCTTCAGCACCGACCTTCCCGTTGGTGCAAAAACCTATGTCAAGGAAATCAGCACCGATAAGCACTATGTCCTGTCCGATAAAGAGTACCCCGTGGTATTCGAGTACGCAGGCCAGGAAGTTGCTACTGTGCACATCACAGTGAACGACGGCAATGAAATCCCCAATGAGCTGATCTACGGCACGATCAAAGGTTATAAGGTCAACCGTGAAACCGGCGATAAGATTTCCGGCGCTCTGTTCGGACTCTTCCGCGCAGACGAAAGCAGCTTCACCGAGAACAACGCTCTGCTGACTGCTGAATCCGGCGAGGATGGCGTCTTCACCTTTGAGAATGTGGTGTACGGCAGCTATACCGTGCGCGAGCTGCGCCCTGCGGCTGGCTATCTTGAAAACGAAACGGTCTATGCCGTGACAGTCGATAAGGATGGCGACGTAGTTGAGATCACCGTAGTGAACGATCTGATCCCCGAAATCGGAACGACTGCCACCATCGACGAGGAAAAGGAAGTCTGCGCCACCGAGGTGTTCACGCTGACCGATACGGTCGAATACAAGCACCTTGTCCCCGGCAAGGAGTACACCGTCAAGGGCATTCTCATGGATAAGGCGACCGGAGAGCCGTTCCTTCAGAGCGGAGAGCAGATCACTTCCGAGGTGACCTTTGTTCCCGAAGCTCCATCTGGCAGTGTGGAGGTGCTGTTCACCTTCGATGCCAAGCTCATCAAGGCTGATACGAACATCGTCGTGTTCGAGAGCCTCTACAGCGACAGCAAAGAGCTGACTGTTCATGCGGATATCGAGGACGAGGCACAGACCGTAACCGTTATCGTCCCCGAGATCAAGACCGAGGCTTCTACAGACGGAAAGAAAGAAACGACCATCGGCGGCGAGATCACCATCGAGGATATCGTTTCCTATCACAACCTCACCCCCGGCAAGGAATACGTTGTCAAGGGAACGCTCATGAACAAAACCACCGGTAAGCCCGTGACGGTCAATGACGAGCCTGTGACTGCGGAAGCCGCATTCACACCTGAAACCAGGGACGGCGAAGTCAAGGCGACGTTTACCTTCAATTCCTACGTCATCACCGAAACGACCGATGTTGTGGTGTTCGAGAGCCTCTACCGTGAGGAAATCGAGATCGCAGTTCATGCAGATATCGAGGATGAAGGCCAGTCTGTGACCGTCTATGTCCCCGAGATCAAGACCACTGCCTCCATCGATGGCAAGAAGGAGATCACTACAGCCGGTAAGGTGACGATTGAGGATGTGGTGTCTTACACCAACCTTATCCCCGGCACCGAGTACACCATCCGTGGCACTCTCATGAACAAGGCAACCGGCGAGGTCTTCACTGTGAACGGCGAGACGATCACCGCAGAAGTGAAGTTTACGCCGAAGGACAGAAATGGCGAGGTCAAGGTGACGTTCACTTTCGACGCTCACGATCTTACCACCAGCACTAAGTTGGTCGTATTCGAAAGCCTGTACCGTGAGGATGTTGAGATCACGACGCATAAGGACATTGAGGACAAGGATCAGACTGTGACGATCACTCCTCCGCCCGACGTTCCTCAGACCGGCGACAACAGCAATCTCGGCGTGTGGATCGGGCTCGGCGGCATCGCCCTCGGCGGCGCCATCGCTTGTGTCATCATGTATTTCAAGAAGAAGAAAGATGACGGCGAGAAGTAAGAGGATTCGCAATGATGAAAAAGGTGTATATCTGCGCTCCGTTAGGCGGGGATATCCAAGGTAATCTCGAAAAAGCAAAGAGATACACCGAATACGCACTGAAGTGCGGCACTGCTCCGGTGGTGCCGCACTTCTATGCCCTCTGCCTAAACGATGATATCCCGAGCGAGCGTGAAATCGGGCTTTCCGCAGGAATGAGCCTGCTGTGGTTCTGCGATGAGCTGTGGATCTTCGGCGACGAAATCACCGAAGGGATGCGGCGTGAAATCGATTTCTGCAAAAATCTCAATATCAAAACCCGCGCTGTGAAAGACAGCGACATCAAAAAAGTATTAGGAGGATAATGCACATGAAAAAGAAATCTCTTCGGATCATTCTTTCCCTCGCGCTGTGCGTGATGGTCATGACCACGTTCAGTGTGACTGCGTTTGCGGCCGGCGATGTTTCCGGTGCCATCGAGAGCACCTGGAACGCCGCGAAGTCGCAGGTGCAGACCGTCGTCAACAACGTGGTTTTCCCCGTGATCGACATGATCCTTGCCATCCTGTTCTTTGTCAAGGTCGGCACCTCGTATTTCGAGTACAGAAAACACGGTCAGTTTGAGTTCGCTGCGCCCTGCATTCTGTTCGCCTGCCTCATCTTCACTCTGACCGCGCCTCTGTATATCTGGACGATCCTGTAAGTCAGAGCGATGACCTTCTACGAACAGGAACTCAAAAAGCTGTTCGGCGGCAGCAACGTCATCCGTGACGCGAAGTACAGCGGCAAAACGCTCCTCGGTAGAATTGATGATGAACTGCGGGTAAAACTGCAGTTCGTCTATACCGGGACGAGAGATCACTACAATGCACTGCGGCTGAAAATCATTAACCGCACGGATGGTGAAGTTGACGCCGAAACCTTCAAATTCAGCGATATTCTCGGTGGCAATCCTGCGTATCAGAATAACCCGTTTGCGAGGGAAATCCACATTTGGGAGAACAACGGGAAAGCCGATTGGTACGGCTACCATCCTTCTCCCGCAGCCTATCAGAAGATCGCCGATACCGTGAACGATTATATTTCCATGTACCAGGAGGAAGACATGGGAATGACCTTATAACCCCTCTGGAAAGGACGGTGAAAACCTATGTTTGACTGGCTTGGAGATATATTCTCCGGCATCGGCAATGCCATTGGGGATACCATTGAGTATCTCGGCACACAGATTGCCAACACCATCTTTGACGCCATCCTCCAATGGTTCTATGAGATCATCTACGGCGCCGTTGCTGACTTCTTTACCATGATGGGCAACATGGGCGCTGAAATCTTCGACCTGTCATGGGTGCAGGCCACAATCAGGCTTTTCACGCTGTTTGGATGGTCGCTGTTTGTGGCCGGTACGGTTGTAGCCATCTTCGATGTTGCGATAGAGTATCAGAACGGCAGAGCCAACATCAAAACCACAAGCATCAATATCCTTAAGGGCTTCTTTGCCTGCAGTTTGATCGGCGTGGTTCCTGTGGAACTGTACAAGTTCTGCATCAGCCTGCAAAACACCTTTGCGCATGACCTGACAAGCATGGTAGCAGGCGGTCAAACCCTTGACCTTGCAGGGCAAAGCACATCTGTCTTGGAAGGCAGCTTTGCCGTGTCAACCCAAGTAACCTTCGGCCTTCTCAACCTTCTGTGTCTGATTGCTTTTGCCTACTGCGTGATCAAGATCTTCTTCCAGAATATCAAGCGCGGCGGCATCCTGCTCGTGCAGATGGCAGTCGGAAGCCTGTATATGATCATGTCGATCTTCCCGGCTCGGCAGTCGGCAATCATTCTATTAAACTCATCCCGCTTTTTGAGGGAAGTACCACTGATACCTTCGTCAGCGTAGATCTTAACCAGCGTCCAGTTCGGATGCCGAGTAACGAACTCTTCATAATACTTTTTCTGCAGCTCATACGAAGTGGTCTGCCTGACGTCATCCGTCGAGACACGGACATAAATCGCAACCCGCTGGTTGACGTCATTGTCGTAATAGTCTGTCTGCTTTTTCGCCGGAATGAACATATAGTTTTCCGGGTCGATGGTTACGTTGTACCGCTTCTTAACCTTCTGCTTCTGCTGTTCTTTCCGACGCTTGCTCTCGGTATCAAGCATCTTCTACACCTCCCATTAAGAGCGGAAGTTCTTCCGCCTCATCCTCCGGCAGCATTTCCCAATCTCCTGAGGGAAAGAACTCCCTGTCATGATTGTCATGCTGGTAATAGGAGGCAAGCGTGAAGATGTTCTCCGAAACAAAGTAGATCCCGACCGGTTTTTCAAGAGCAGCAAGCATACGAGTCAGGATCGTAATCTCATAGTGCTTTTTCGAAACATTAGATACCTTTTGCGTGATGATCAAGTCCACCTTCCCGGCGAAGCAGTCACTCAGCAGCCTGCACCATTCTTTTGCGCTTTCCATATTAGGAGCTGTTGCTCCTTCATCAATATAGAAATCTACCAGCTCCCAATTGGGACAAAGCGCCATCGTATCCTGATACTGCCGGATGTGGTATTCAAGATAGTTGTCGTGTTTCGTCTGATTGAAGTAGCGGATGTAGACGGCTACCTTAAACGGAATCTTGGGATTTGGAGTCTCATGGCGTATGGTTTTCAACCATTGCTTATGCTGGGCCACAAGGGGCGAGTCCCAATTATCACTTAAGCAGAGCTCAAAGGATGGATACTCATTTTCATCAAGTTCTTTCGCCATCCCCAGCGGCATCAATTCTGTGTTTTCCATTTGTTCCTCCGGTACATGGGCAAGCCCTTTTGCGTGAATTATAAAAAAAATATCAAAAAATAAGAAGATACCATAGGTCAGCATCTTGACCTATGGTATGTAAACGATAAAAAAATTATCGGATCAGTTACCTGAGCCGATAATTAGTCAATATTTTGTTGCCTATGCATGGAGGATTTCAATTCACGAGCAATCTTCAGGATGGTCTCCATTTCGCTTGCTGAGCAGCCATCAAGTACATCAGCCAACTCGCTTTGATAGATGACCTTGACCTCCGGTACATCCGCACGGAGCAAGTGGTCCGTCGAAACCTGAAGCGCTTCTGCAATCTTGACGAAAGTATCAAGGTGCATTCTGGTTTTTCCATGCTCAATGTTGCTGATCAATGGCAGTGATACGGATGCCTTAACAGCCAGGTTCGCCTGACTCATGCCTTTACTGGCTCGGGCTTCCCTAATACGTGAGCCGATTTGCTTCCAATCGACTTGGTCATACATAATCGGCTCACCTCCTTCTCGGATATAGTCTATAGGTTAACTTTTTATCTAGTATATATCACGCAAAAGACATTTTTATATAATCCCCAAACTATAAAATAGTTGGTAAAATATAATTGAGTTGCAATTTTTTTAAGGAGGAAGCAAAAATGCAACTCAACTATCGTGTCCTTGGTCAGAGGATCCAGAAGATCCGTAAACGCAAACACATTTCTCAGGCATCGCTGTCGGCAATGATCAACAAGTCATCCGGGTACATCAGTTACTTAGAGTGTGGCACAAAGGTGATGAGTCTGGAAACCTTTGTCAGCATCGCCAACGCGCTGGAGGTTTCGACTGACGCACTCCTGAATAGGCAGTTGGCAGTTGCCGCTGAGATATCCAACACGGAGGCGCAAAAAATTTTCGCAAATTGCAGCCAATACGAAACCTATGTCCTGCTTGATGTACTGAAAGCGACGAAAGACTCTCTCAGGGCGCAAAAGCATCATCTTTACAAAAGAGACTGGTGACATTTTACCAACTACATAACAGATAGCAACAGACCACAGGTCAATGTCCTGACCTGTGGTCTGTTCCGTACAAAAGTGATTATGTTTTTTCAAAAAACGATTATGATTTGGGAGCCTCCGAGATTTCAAACACCCATAATGGTATAATCGAGCAAGGCAGGAAGGAGGGAAAAGCATGGTCTATTACACCGGCGATATCCACGGGAATGTAAAAGAGCTTGTTGACTTTGCGAACCGGTTCAAACTTACTGAATCAGATGTCCTAATCATCCTCGGTGATGTTGGAGCAAATTACTACGGAAATCACAAGGATCGGTACTGCAAAGAATCGCTTGCGAGCATGAAACCCACTATTTTCTGCATCCATGGGAATCATGAACGGCGACCTGCCACACTGCCTGCTTATAAACTGAAGGAATGGAACGGTGGGATGGTATGGTACGAAGATGCGTATCCCAACCTCCTCTTTGCCAGAGATGGTGATATCTTCGATATTGAGGAGACAAAACATCTGGTCATCGGCGGTGCCTACAGTGTCGATAAATTCTACCGCCTGGAACACAATTACCTTTGGTTTCCGGATGAGCAGCCAACAGCAGAGATCAAAACCTATGTGGAGGAGCAGGTCACGAAGCACCAAATCGATATCATTCTCTCACATACCTGTCCGTTTAAGTATGAGCCGAGGGAGGCATTTCTACCCATGATCGACCAGAGCTCTGTTGATGACAGCACGGAGCGATGGCTCGATAAGATTGAGAAAACGGCGAATTACAAAGCGTGGCTCTGCGGCCACTGGCACATAGACAAACGGATCGATAAGCTACGTTTTCTCTTCGCTGATGTAGTTTCATTGGATATAGTAAAAAGAGGTTTCTGATGAGCCGATTCAAAAATAATCTTTACACAATAGAGCGCAGAGTGTGGAAAAATCATGAACTCTGTCTGATTCAGAATGAGGACTTCACCCTATTTTCAGGACATCACAAAACGAAAATAGTGGAAGAAGATCTTCCAGAGTGGTATGTATTCGGAAGATACTATAAAATGTGGGGTTTTCTTTCCACAAAGGGTATCACTGATCTGCGGTATGTCCCAAACCTGTGGATAAATCATTTTCTCAAAGACGATTGTCTTCTCATTTCCTATGGAGGACAAATCGAGGAAAAGACCGACGATAGGGATTTCGATATGTATAGCGGCGTTGATGAGCGCGTGTGGGGCAATGAGATCCTCTATGTACTGAAAGGTGCCGAGAAGTTTTCTGGTTATGATATAACGCACATAGTCGAGCAGATCCGTGAAAAGAAACGAATTCTCATGAAGAATTACCCAGATGAATTCGGTTCCCATAGGTGGAACTTTGACATCGACGAGTGGTTTTCCAAGGAATATCGATCCCGTCGTCCAACTTGTTTCAGCCGAGCTGCCGCAGAAAGAAGAGAATCTGAATTGCTGACGATGAGCGGCAAACGAGGATGGAACGATGAATAATTACCAAAAAGCATTGGAGAGCCCCACGGGCATAGGCGAGGGTATCATTAAACTGCATGGTGCAGCGTGTGCTCCATGGGATTATTTCCAAGTATGCGCCGCTGTCTGTGAGAACTTGTATTAGGTGCTGGTAAAGCAAAGTTAATTTCCTGCCGGAGCTACCGATCAGTAGTTTTATCTGCAGACTAAAATATTGTGATGGCTATTCTCCCCAAGGTGTGGTAATTGTTTGTGTTGCAAAAGGAGGTGAACACCATGATTTATGTAATGTCCGATATCCATGGACACAAGCGGCGCTTTGATTCCGTCATGAAGCAAATCAACCTGCAGCCCGAGGACACACTCTATGTCCTTGGCGATGTGATAGACCGAAACCCCGATGGAATCAAAATTCTCCGCCAGATCATGGCGATGCCAAATGTCAAGATGGTTCTTGGAAACCACGAACTGATGATGCTGGAAGCGCTCTATTATCCCCCGCCCGAAAACGAGGATTGGCCCGAGAATTACTACTCTCATAAGCGGGCATTGTGGTATAGAAATGGAGGTCAGGTAACACATGATTACCTAAAGCACATTAAGAAAGCGGTCCGACAAGAGATATTTGAATATCTGGACAGCCTGCCCCTCAACATTGAAATAGAGGTAAATGGCCGGCAATTCATTCTGGCCCACGCAGCCCCAGTCGACTTGTATGAGCAGTATGCCTACAAGTACAATTGTGAACGCGACTTTGCAGTGTGGATGCGGTTCGATAGATTCCCGGTACTGGAAGATTGGACCGTGATCTTTGGTCATACACCTACCTTCCACTTCCAGTATGATAACCCCATGGCAGTGTGGGATGCAGAGAGTTGGATTGGTATAGACTGTGGATGTATGTTGCCCGACACAGGGGATCCATGGTCGGGAGTACTTGGCAGACTGGCTTGCCTGCGTCTGGATGACATGAAGATATTCTATTCTGAAGAGCCACACTATTCCCACACCGAAGGAATGGAGGAGTAGTAATGGGAGATGAGAAAGTAACAGTCACGATAAAAGTAGATGCGGATTTGCTGGCAAAGGTGACGGAACTTCTGAAGCCATACGGTCTGACACCTGAGGATCTGGTCATCAAATTCCTCGAATACTGCGTCGACCCCAAAACAAGCAACCATGCAATCGAGTTGCTCAAGAAGTGGAAAGAAGAGTTCGCGTCTGAGAGCGAGGTGGACGCCGATGGTAAGCAAGGATTGCTTCTGTAAGGCTCTCCGAATGATTAAAGAGCAGCAGGACGTCGATGAGCGGTTTGGAAATGCACTCAAGATGGTTGGCGATGGCCACTTTGCTTACGGGACTGGAAACAAGTACCTAGCAGCACTGCTCGATGTTTTGAAGGAAGCCGTTGGAGATCAATATGACTATATCGACTGGTGGTTATACGAAGCAACCGAAGATTATATGGTCTGGGAAGCAGATGGATCAAAGAAATACTGCTTGAAAGAACCCGAGGATCTGTATTACTATATTACGAGGATTGCATCGCCAAATCCTACCGATGAGAAAAAACGGGTTCCGGAGGAGGTCCATAGAGTGGTACATAGACTTCCGCCGCTTTCAGAGCTGGATCGTATCGAGCAGTGTCTGCTCGGTGAAAAGTTAGATGAGATTCTGGACCGCATTGATCGAGAGAACACCGCCTTCGTAATAACGGAGAACGGTCGGGACAAAATGGTAATTTGCCCCTTCCGATGGTATGCTGAGTGCTTCCCGGATGAAGTGCCCGAGGGAATCGAGTAAGCAGAACGGAAGTACGTTATGAGTATGAGCCTCCAAAAGATACCTTCTATCAAACAAAGTAGTGTGTATCTATTTTGGTCACTCTCAAAAAATCGGTTTTGGGGCGAATGAATGGTAAAATGACATGGCTCAAACAGCGAAAAACCGCTCCAGCCCTTGATATTCCGTAATTTCAGCGCGTATCTATTTCGGTCATTCAAGACAGAAAACCCTTAGAACCACAACGGTTCTAAGGGTTTTATTTTTTCGCTGAATCTGCCTAAAACGCAC
>ERZ780177.1275-NODE-1275-length-24312-cov-14.184936_pt1 | contig 24312 bp, 17 predicted proteins | sample MGYA00510973_ERZ780177 | MGnify/ENA primary metagenome ERZ780177 (study PRJEB29588, sample SAMEA2144396) | human gut metagenome | biome: human gut; feature: human-associated habitat; material: faeces | place: Denmark | collected 2008/2010 ...
CGCCCAGATACCACTTGCGCGCAAGGCTCGTGACATCGAACTCTTTCCACGAATAGTCTGTTCCCCCATCCGGCTTCCTTCAGATTCCGCCTCACGACGGACACCCTTGCCTTCGGCTTTCTCCTTCCCGCTACCGGGCGGATTCGGGTCTTTCACCCTTTAGAAACGTGCGCCGCCGGGCGCACTCAAAACGCCGCCCCCTCCGATGAATTCGGAGGGGGCGGCGCGCAGAACGGGTCGCTGCCCAAGTCGCGCATCAGCAGCGACCGAGGAAAAGGAGTCCGCGAGGGAAGATTGCCCCCTTCGTCAGCATTTGCCTGCGAAATAGCATATCATACAAGTTCGCGATAAGAACGCGCAGGCAGATTGCTTTTGGGAATTTGGGAATTGCGTCAGTAGGTCAGACCGAACCATACCTTGTAGGTATTGCCGTCCTCATCCTGATACGCATAGCTGCCGGAAGGCGACTGCGCCAGCACTTCGGGCGCAATGTACTGATCCTTGTCATAGCCGGGCACGTCGTTGGGAGAAGCGCACAACTCATACACCACGCCGTCGATCTCGGTATCCGTGACCTCGAGAACCGCGGTGCAGGAGGGTAGCGTCACGGGCAGCTTACCGGTCGGCATGATAGCGCCGGAAAGCACCTGAAGCTGCAGATCCGTGATGGTCACAAGCTCGCTCAGCCCCGCCAGCTCGGTCACGGAGGCAAAGTTCACAAGAATCGCGTCGCAGTAGGGTTCCAGCTTGGTCAGAATCCACGGTGCGCTGAGGGTCAGGGAGCAGATGACGACGCCGCCGTTTGCATGAACTGCCTTGGCGTATTTCTTAATCTTCTTCACGTCCATCAGGGTGGTCAGATCCGTCATACCGCCCGTCTTCATGCCGGTCTTGGTGTCATACTCCGCAACCTCTAGATCCTCAACAAGGTCAAGGGTGTTCATGCAGCCATTATTCGCGGGGAAGTCCGGCTTCACGTCCAGCAGAACGATATCCGCCTCGTCCGCCTTCTCAACGAGCACATAGCCGGCTTCCGTGAGGGTTCTGTTCCAGTTCGCCAGCTTGTTGTCGTCCTCGCCGCTACGGGTAAAGGAAGCGACGAAAACCTTCTTGCCGGTTTCCTTCAGCGGCAGAACGTTATTGTGGTTCTTCAGCAGAACCAGCGACTTCGTGGACATTTCGAGCGCCAGCGTTTCCACCTTGGGCGCATAAGCCGCTTCGGCAGCCAGACTAGTCTGCAAATCCTTATAGGGATTCTCAAAGCGGTCGGATTCCAGCAAAGAGACCACATTCTTGGTCGTTGCGCGGGTCAGGGCTTCTTCCTGAATCATGCCCTTGCTGTACGCCTCAAGCGCCAGAGAATAATCAATCGGCTTGCCCCACCAGTCGCCGATGATGTCGGAACCAGCGTTATACATCAGAGCGATACGCTCAAGGGGCGTCAGCTCTTCCACACCCCACGGAATATCGAACAGGATGTTGCTGTCCGTGTTGACGAAGCCCTCAAAGCCCATCGTATCACGCAGCAGGGTTTGCAGGAGGGTCGCATTATAGGAGGTCGCGACAGAATCCGAATTGATGTCCACGCCGCGGTAGGTCTGGTTGGCATTGATGGGCATGGGACGGCTGTAGCAGGACATGATGCCCGCCGTCTTGCAGTCAACCGCCGCCTGGAAGCCGGGCAGGAAGTACTTTTCCATGGCGTTTTCCGTGCGGTACATGCGCCACTGACCCGTCTTGTAGTGCGACTTGAAGCCGTTATAGGAAGCGCTGTCGCCGGGGAAGTGCTTGACGATCAGGCCAACGCCGTTCGGCTGCAAGCCGTCGGTGCCGCCCTGATAGCCTTTGACCAGCGCAGCCGTGATGTTCGCCATCACCGCGGGATCCTCGGTGAACGTTGTCACGTTGCGTCCCCAGCGCGGGTCGGTAATCAGGTCGATCTGACGGCCATACATACGATCCAGCCCCTTCGCGTCCCAAATCTGGCGATCCAGATCCGCGAAGCGTTCAATCAGGCTGTAGTCGCCGCCGTTGGCAACGTCGCCCATCACCGCCGCCGCCAGACCCATGGTGCCGGGTTCGCCGGGGAACTTCTGGGGGTTGGAAATGAGGGTGAACGGAATGCAGGGTTCGCCCGTCGCCGCAGCGGCGTATTCGGTCGTCAGGTTCGTGGCGTTGTTGTACAGCACGCCCGCGCCCACGTCCGACATCACGCGGACAACGCCCATGCGATTGTTGAAGGCGATGATTTCCGCCGTTGAGTTGTTGACACGCGTCGGATCGTCCATCGCAACGTCAAACACCTTTTCGCTGACAACCATCAGCTTGCTGAAGTCCACGTTTCCATCTGCATCCAGCGCCGCTTCGTAGGTGGTCGCGCCGGGCATCAGAACCATCTGCGCCAGCGACAGACCAATCTTCTGCTCTACGCTCATCTTGGCAACCAGATCGGCTGCGCGGGTTTCAGGATCCAGACGCCAGTCCTCAAAGGGATCCAGCTCGTGGTTGTTGTTCGAGTCCTTGAAGTACTTTCCGTCCGCCTTGATTACGCCGACATAGGTGACGCCGATGGTCGGTTCACCCTCGCCGTTGGCATAGAACACAGGCTCGACATACGCCTTCGGTCCCGCCCTCTCCGCGTCAAGCGCGTAAGGCGCGGGAATGTACTCCACGCCCTCCGCCATCGTGGCGGGCAGCATCGACAGCAGCAGCATTGCCGTCAGCAGCAGACTGATGACTTTCTTCATGGTAACATCCTCCTTTTGAGGTTCGTTCACCTCGTTATCTGCACTATATCAGGTTCCACACCTTTCGTCAATCGTTTTGGCTATTTATCGACCATTTCAGACATGCATGTTCGCATCATTTTTTCGTCGTGAATTGATTTTTTCGTTTGTTCACGTCATATTTCATATCGCTAATCATGAAATGAAAATGGTTGCGATAATATAATAGTCGTAATTTCATAACCAAAAAAGTCAGTTCACCATGGAAAGTTGCAGGAGAATGACGACAGGAAGACCATCAGGAACTTACACAAGACTCTGTTTGTTTTCAATCCGCCTATCGCGCAGTGGAATTGGCTGCTAACGCGGTAATCGAGTAGGAGGGGGTGATTACCCCCCCGTCCTCTCACCGCACCGTGCGTACCGTTCGGTACACGGCGCGTCCAATACAAGCAGTCTGAATCGACTCATACGCCGGAGAGAGTTCAAAGAATCCCGCGCGTGTGAGTCTTTCGTTTGTTATGCCTCTTGTCACGGCTCCCGTGTTCGCCGTAAACCAATAGCCCCTTCGGCTGTTGGCGGCCATATATGCGTAGTATTCCGGCACACCGAGCTTCATGAGGTTCTTGAGTTTGGTCTTCGGTTTCTTCCATTGCTTCCAGATGTATGCACGGATTCGGTGCCGCAGCCATTCGTCCCATTCCCGCATTTTCGTCTTTAGGAACGCTATCCCGTAGTAGTTCAGCCATCCTGTCATGTAGACCTTTATTTCCTGCATGACCTTTCGGACGTTGACTCCGCGGTTTCGCTTGGTGATTGCGCGCAGCCTGTTCTTCGCTTTCAGCAGGGCTTTGGGATGGGCACGAATGAACAGTCCATCCTTTCCTTTGCCGTATGCGAAGCCCAGAAACTTGAAGTTCTTCGTCGCCTTCACCCTGACGATATGGCTTTTGTCCCGGTTCACCCTCAGTTTCAGCTTCCCTTCCAGATAGCGGATGCTGCTTTCCAGCAGTCGTTCTGCCGCTCTCTGACTTTTGCACAGTAATACGATGTCGTCCGCATACCGAATCACCGGCACGCCGCGCCTTTCATATTCACAGTCAAATTCGTTCAGGTACACATTCGCCAATAAAGGTGACAGCGGGCCACCCTGCGCACTTTTTTCTGGCCGGTAGCCATAGCTCCCTTCCGAAAACTTCGGTTCATACTGTGGCATGAGCTGCTGAGCGATTGCCTGTTGCACAATCCGGTCTTTGACCGTGGGAATCCCCAGCTTGCGCACTCCTCCATCCGGCTTCGGAATCTCCTTCCGTCTCACCGCCGTTGGCTTGTACTTTCCGCTTCGGATTGCTTCGGTCATTTCTTTGCCGTGTTCCTTGAGCCATGGAAGCGCTTCTTCTACGGTCATTCCGTCCACTCCCGGCGCTCCCTTGTTTGCCTTTACCCGCTTGTAAGCCCTGTTCATGTTATCTCTATACAGAATTGCTTCAAGCAGTTTCTGGCTTCTGCCTGCCGTTTCTTCTTTCCCCGGCTGGACGGCACTCTGCGCTCCCGCATACCCTTCGCATTCCGTGCTGTCTCTTTGCGGGCAGCTTCTGACGTTTTCTGCCTTCTTCATGCCGTCCTCCTTCCTTCGGTTACTCCGCATCTACCTGCCGCATTTACCACATGCGATTCCGTGTAGCTATTGGGCTTCGACTTGTTGAGCAGCCTTACCCTCGCATATAGCCTTCTATACGGTTTCTGTTCGTCAGGCCAGAGGTTTGCCCGTGGTTAGTCTGTTCCCACATCCGGCTTCCTTCAGATTCCGCCTCACGACGGACACCCTTGCCTTCGGCTTTCTCCTTCCCGCTACCGGGCGGATTCGGGTCTTTCACCCTTTAGAAACGTGAGACGCCGGGCGCAATCAAAAGAAGACGCTGAGAAGTGCTTGTTTCAAGCCACTTTTCAGCGTCTTCATCATAAGGTTTTCGTTAGTAGATCGTTCGCTTATACTATTTCCAAATGAGAATGCGCCAAGATGCGCCGCGAATTTTTCACGTTGGCTAACGCGAATGAAACGCAGCGTAGCAGCGCTACGCTAAGTGGAATGAGCGGACGCCAACGGGGAAAAGGCGCAAGCAGATGGCGCAGGTGAATTTGGAAATAGTATTAGTAAGCATCAGTCAAAGCTGAAGCCTCCGCCTTTGGTCATAATAATCGGGGTGTATTCAACACGGAGAACATTTCCTTCATTAAAAAAACGCGCCGCCCATCCCGTGTAAGCGGGGACAGGCGGCGCATCTATGCTTTCGGGAGCGCGTCAGACGGGATTAATCGTCGTCGTCATCGTCGTCATCGTGATCGTCATCGCGGTCATCGTCGTGATCGTCGTCGCGATCAGGCTGGCGGTTGTCGTTTGAGGGGGCGGGCTCGCTGCGCTCCACGTCATATTCGAGGACGCTTCCGGTGGCCGCGTCGATCTCGTATTCGTACTCGGTGCTGCCCTTGATGAATTCGATTTCGTATTTGCGCAGGCCGTCGTCCTTCTCGAGCTTGGCCTTGGTGAAGAACACCTCGGCGGCGGAGAGCCCCGCGTGCTTCAGCGCGATGCTCTTGGCCTGATCCACGCCGATATAGCTGGAAGCGGCGGGCTGAGCGGTGGCGCGCGTCTCAATGCTTCTTTCGCGGATGGCGCCGGTGACCGCGTCGATTTCGTACTCATACTCGGCGGCAGCGGTGACAAATTCGATTTCGTACACCAGCATGCCGTCCTCGCGGTCGAGCTTGGTCTTGGTGAACGTCACGTCGGCGGCGGAGAGAGAAGCGTCGCTCAGCGCGATGGAGCGCGCCTTTTCGCGGGAGATTCCCTGAGCGCTGGCCACGGTTTCGGGGCTCACGGGCTGCTGGCCGGGGCGCACGGTCTCGTTTTCGGCGAAGTATTCTATGCTCGCGCCGCACACAGTGCCGGAAACCGCGTCCACGTCATAGTCGTATTCGGCCGTCGCGGTGTAAAACTCGATTTCGTAGAGACGCAGCATATCGTCGGTGTCCAGGCTGATTTCCAGCAGCGTGATGTCCGCTTCAGTCAGCCCCGCGTCGGCGAGCGCCTTGTCCAGCGCCTGCTGCTCGCCGATCACGATGGCGGCCGCGTCCTGATAGGCGGCCATTTCCAGCGTCTTCTGGCTCGTCAGCGCCCAGGCCCTCTTGATGATCGCGCCGTCGGTCGTGCTGATCCAGTATTCGTATTCAAAGCCGTCGCACCGGAATTCGACGTCATAGGCCGTCTGGCCGTGCTCGGTTTCAATCTCGGTGGGGAAGAGCAGCGCGCGCTCGCGGGTCGCGCCAGCGGCTTCCAGAGCCAGATTTTCAGCGGCGGTCTGGTCGAAGGCGCTCTGCGCGAAGGCCGTTCCGTTCAGCAGAAGCGTCAGTATGAACGTCAGAGTCAGCAGGGCTTTCAGCGTGGATTTGAGTGTCGTTTTCATTGAAGTCGCCTCCTTGTTTGGTATGGCCTTATGATACAGGACGCAGATGAGATGAAAATGAGAAGCGCTCATTTTTTATAAAATTTTTGCCGTGCGCCGATTCCTCCGAATGCGCAGCCTGCCGTTTTGCTGAAGCGCCGTCAAACAGTGCGCCTTCGAAAGAACAGCCTGACGCGTCAGTTCTCTGAAAAGTGCCCTCAAGCCTACGGCGCTCCCGTTTTTGTCCGCAGGCGGCGCTGATTGCCTGCCCGGCGCAAAGAGAGCGGAACCTCCCGCCGGAGATCCCGCTCTCTTCTATAATTATATGTCATTGCATGGGGAAGCGGGCGGTGAAGGCGCTGCCCTTGCCCTCCTCGCTCACGACGGTCAGCTCGCCGCCGTGCAGACGCGCGATCTGCCGCGCCATGGCCAGCCCCAGCCCCGCGCCGTCGCCCGATCGTTCGGACGCGCCCTGATAGAGCCGCCGGAAAATTTTTTTCTGCTGATCGGGCGCAATGCCGATGCCGTCGTCCGATACAGTCAGCTCTATCGCGCTGCCTGCGCGGTGCAGCGTGACGATGATATGGCCGTTTTCCCGGCCGTAGCGGTAGGCGTTTCCGATGAGGTTGCCGAGCAGTCGCGTGATGAGCGTCTGATCGCCGGTGATGGAAATATCCGGCTCGACGTCTGTAGTGAGGGCGATGTTCTTCTCGCAGATCAGCGCCATGTCCTCGCAGACGGACTCGGTCAGCGCGCTCAGATTGAACGGCTCGCGAGCATAGCGGTCGGTCTTGCACTCCATGCGCACGAGCTCCAGCATGCCGGAGATCATGCGGTTCATGCGCCGCCCCTGACGATGGATGACGGAGAGCGCCTCGCGGTAGTCCGCGCCGTTTTTCTCGCCGGAAAGCGCGTCCTCGCACTGCGCCATGATGACGGCCATGGGCGTGCGCAGCTCGTGCGACGCGTCCGAGGCGAATTGCCGCTCGGCCTCGAAGGCGTCGTCCAGCCGCTGCATCATGCCGTTGAACGCGCCGGCCAATTGCGCCAGCTCGTCGCTGCCGCCGTCGGGCATGCGCTTTTTCAGGTCGTCGCCGCCGCTGATCTGCGCCGCGGTGAGCGCCATGGCGCGCAGGGGCTTCAGCGCGCGTCGGGCGATCAGCACGCCGCCGGCAATGGCGATGAGTGTGAGCGCCAGCAGGCTCCAGATGCAGACGTACACGATGTCGTGCAGCGGCGCGTCGGCCCGCGTTTCGGGCACGGCGCCGCGCAGCCACAGATCGCGAAGGGTGTTCTGCTCGAGGCGGCGATCAAATATATACCAGGTTTCTCCGCGCACGCGGACTGTGCGGCACACGCCGTCCTCAAAGGCCAGCATGCCCGCCGCGGCGATGGGGTTTTCGCCGTAGAGCAGAGAGCCGTTTTCGTGATAGAGCGCGGTGATCATGCCGTTCACCTGATCGAGAAAATCGTCGTCGATTTCGAGATATCCCACGCCGTAGCGGATGTAGTGGTCGGTGTCGCCGTCCTGATCCATCTGCGCGATGCTTCGGTAAAACTCGACCTCGTCCACATTGTCCTCGACGGTGTGTATCAGCTCTGTGCGCAGCTGCTTTTGCAGGACGGAATGGCTCACGAAGAACACCACGATGAATGTCAGCACGGCCATGAGCACGAGCGCGGCGGAAAACCACAGCGTGAGTTTCCATTGGAGCGAGCTTCTCTTCATGGCGTCTCCTCCCGCAGCACATAGCCCATGCCGCGCACAGTGTGGATCAGCTTGCGCTCATGGCCGTCGTCGATCTTTTTGCGCAGATAGCGGATGTACACGTCCACGACGTTCGTGCCGCCCTCGTAATCGAAATTCCAGACGTGATTTTCGATCTTTTCGCGGGAAAGCACGACGCCCTTGTTGTGCATGAGGTATTCCAGTAGCGCATATTCCCGGGCGGAAAGCGCAATTTCAACGCCCCCGCGCTTCACGCGCCGCGTGCCGGTGTCCAGCGTCAGATCGCCCGCGACGAGTCTGCTGTCGCCTGCGCCGAACTGGGAACGCGTCAGCACGCGCAGCCGGGCACTCAGCTCCTCCAGCGCGAAGGGCTTCACCAGATAGTCGTTCGCGCCTCTATCCAGCCCGGCCACGCGGTCGGCGATAGCGTCGCGCGCGGTGAGCAGCAGCACGGGCGTGGTTTTGCCGGCGGCGCGCAGCTTTTTGAGCACGCTCAGCCCGTCCAGATGCGGCATCATGATGTCCAGTATCGCCGCGTCGTAATCGGCGGCCTGAAGATAATCCCAAGCCTGCTGTCCGTCAAGGCAGCTGTCCACGCCATAGCCCTCGGCGACAAGGCGGCGCGTCACGAGGTCGTTTAGATCCCGCTCGTCCTCTGCATAGAGTATTCGCATGATGATTCTCCTTCAGCCTGTGTGATGTCCCGTCATTGTACCGCGCGCGGATGAGAGGAATATTAGAGCGCGATTCCAGCGCCTCGATGTGGCGGCTGTTCATGCTGCGGCCTTTCGATGAGATAATTGTAGCATTGCGCTGTTAAGATGTCAATCGAATGGCAATGTGACCGGTTTTTTCTGCGTTTATGGCCGGAATTGAGTCAAAAGTGTGTAGAAACTGAAAATGGAAATACGTATAATGAACTCATCAAACAAAGCGGAGCGTGTCTTTCATGAGCAAATCAGTCGGAGTGAAGAAAAAGAGCATATTGCGGGACAAATACCGGTCAACTCTTTTCCACAGAATGTTGCTGCTCCAAAGGTGCTCAGGTACTCTTTATAATCTTCCGAAAATTTCAATTTCAGCTCATTCTCGGCGTCTGCAATTTGCTCCTTGGAGGCTGCACCAAGCCTCATTTTTTATTGTTCGATGGTGTATGAACCAGGTTGGAACTCTTGGGGCTGCTCGGCAGGCAGAATGACAGTAGCCGTGCAATTGGCGGGGATGGCGAAGGTATAAACTGTTTTATTCCCTATATGCTTCCAGGCGCTTTCCACCTGACCGAAAATGCTGTTGTATTTCACACCAACATGGTCAAAATGTCCGCCCGGATGAGGTGCAAGAACGAAATGATTTTCTCCGTCCATCTGCACGCCGCACATCACCCGGAACACCCATTCCAGCACAGCGCCTTTGGAATAGTGATCCAGGGAAGCGATGCCGCCCTGGGCCTGGGTGCCTTCCCAGCTCTCCCATACGGTGGTAGCGCCCGCCTTGGGCATGAACAGCCAGCCGGGCATTTCCTCGTTTTCCAGCATTCTGTAAGCTGCATCCAAATCTATATCGTCCAGCACATCCAGAATCAGCGGCGTGGACAGGAAGCCGGTGCCTACCCGGTAACGATAGTTTTTCACCGCCTGTAGCAGGCGCCGCTTTGCAAAATCCGTTTGCTTTTCATTCAGCAGGTTCATATAGAGCGGGCGAACCAGCACAGCCTGACGATCCGTGTCCAGGGAGAAAACCGGCTTTTCCAGCAGCTCCTGATAGGCCTTTTTGCAGCCAGATTCATACCTGCGGTACAGGTCCGCGTCCTCCGCTTTCCCCAGATGTTCCGCGATCTCCGCCATCAAGCTCATCACATAGGTGGTATAAGCGGTGGATACCTCGGGATGGGGAGCCGCCATATCCGTCCATTTGTTGGGATGCACCTCGGCAGGCTCGGCCCACTCGCCATAGCTTTGGCCTGCGTTGACGGCATACTTCCTGTTCTCGCCATGGAGCCCCAGGGGCTTGGCCAGCAAGCCCAGTTTGCCGCAGCGCTTCATCATGAACCGTGCATACTTCTTCATGCCGGAATAATACTGGGTCAAAATACGCTCGTCCCCATACTGCTTCCAAAAGCGGTACGGGATGATCACGCCCGCGTCCGCCCAGCCTACGGAGCCGTTCATGGTGTTCATGTAGAAATCCACCCCGCCCGCAGGAGCAATCTGAGGCAGACAGCCGTCCTTCCGCTGCCAATCATACATGTCGTTCAGGAACTTCTTGGAGAAGGAAGCGTAATCGAACAGATAGGCCGCAGTACCAAAGAAGATTTGCGCGTCCCCTGTCCAGCCGTGACGCTCCCGGGTGGGACAGTCGGTCGGTAAATCGGCAGAGTTGTTTTTCGTGCTCCAGCGAGTGCAGGAGACAAAGCGGTTCAAAAGGGCATTGGAGCTGTCAAAGGTCAGGGTATCTTCCATGTCCGAATATACAGCAATGGCCTCAAAGTCCTCGGGTTTGGCTTCGATATCGCCGTCCACCTGCACATACTGAAAGCCGAAAATGCAGAAACGGGGCTTGTATTCGTTGAGTCCTTCCTTGCAGGTATATTCGATCTTCTGCAAGGGGGTGGTGATCTTTTTGCTGCTGCATTGGATGTTCCGCAGGGTCAATTCGCCCTGCCTGTCCAGCATTTCCCCATGGGTCAGGGTGATCTTTTGCCCCTGCTTCGCCTGCACCCGGAAGGAAACATAACCGGCGATATTCTGCCCGAAATCCAGCACGTTTTTTTCGCCGGGCGTATGGATCAGCTTGGGTGTAAACCGCTCGTGCTCCCGGACGGGCACATTATTGGAAGCGGAAGGAATGACGGTGCGTGAGGTGCACTTGGCTTTCGCGCCATAGCCGGGCTGCCGGTTGGTGTCCACGATCTCGCCGTCTTTATTGTCCGCAAAGCGGATGGGGCCGTCATTGCTCCAATCCCAGGTTTCGTCCGAGCAAACAGTCTCTATGGTTCCATCCTCTCCCGTGATTTCCAGCTGACACAGCAGGGCGGTTTCCGTGCCGTATTGGTTTTTCAGACCCCAGGCGCCTGTGCTGCCCCGATACCAGCCATCCGCCAGCTGCACGGTCAGCACATTGTCGCCTGCTTTCAGCAGGTCGGTTACATCATAAGTTTGATACTGAATGCGCTTGTTGTAATCGGTAATGCCCGGGGCCAGGATGAAATCGCCCATTCGCTGGCCGTTCAGCACGGCCTCATACAGCCCGCAGGCCGTGATATATAGCCGGGCTTTCCGAGCCTTCTCCGCAGAGAAAGCCTTCCGAAAGCAGTCTACGGGATAGCGCTGCTTTTTATTCACGCTGTAATTGCCGGTGATCCAGGAAGCGTCCCACTTGGTGATGCCCATTTCAAAGAAGGCTGCTTCGCTCCATGCGCCGGGCACATTATTTTCATCCCACAGCCGGACCTTCCAGGTGACCCGCTCCCGGTCAGCAAGAGGCAGCGGATAATCCGCGTGCATGGCGCTGCTTTCCACCTTGCCGCTGTCCCATTGCTCGCTTATGACCTGATAGGCCGTCTGCTTGATTCCATCCTGGCAATTCCAGAACAGGCGCGGCTGCTGAATATCCATCCCCAGGGGATTGACCAGGTATTCTGTTCTCAATCGAACTGCTTTCATGTTTTTATCCTTTGATGGTCAAATTTGCTTCGCCGTCTGCCTGGGCGGTTACCTTCAGCAGCCAGCGTTCAGGACTGTATGCGCGCTTTTCCGTTTTGATGGGCAGACCGCAAGTGATCTCTGCGGGTTCAAAAGGCAGGAAGATGGAGGTCGTTCCGTCCTTTTCGGCTGTGTATATCATTTGATATGCCTTGCCCGCTTCGTCGTAATGGTAGCTTTGCAGTTTTCCCGCGGTTTCCATGGGATAGGCCCGGCAAAGGGCTGAGAAATGGGTGTCGTTCTCCTGGCCGGGATGATATTCGCAGTAAGCGGAGCCCCAAAGGTTTTCCTCCAGGATACCGTTCATGAAGCGGATCAGATCGTTGGTGAAGTCCCGGGACGGAAAAGCGCCCCATTCGCCGATGATGGTGGGCAGCCGCAGCCGGCCCTGCCCCTGGCGCTTGCCCATGAACACCCGGCTGACGTTATCCTTGCTGTATGCCTCGTAACGGTCGGAATCCACCACGGAATCGTAGCCGTGCGGGGCGTAGATCTGACCGATGCCTTCCAGCCGCTCCATGCCGGTGGGCACGTCGGTGCTGCAATAGATATTGCCGCCGGTGACGATGTTCAGCTTGCTGTGCTTCTGAATGGCCCGCTGCATCCGGCGGTAAAAGTCCATCAGGGTGGTTTTGTCAAAATCCATGAGGCGCGACGCCACGATGCCCATAAACTCCGCTGCCTGCTCCGGGGGGATCAGGTCGGGACGGCCCAAATCAAATTGCGGGTTCTTTTTCAGCATTTCCACGGTGCCCAGGCCAAAGGCTTCCCGGGCCAGGCTGCCCATGAAAGGCTCGTTCATGGGCTCCAGCCCGATCACGTTATCGCAAGGGGCGAACACCCGGGCGATTTCTTCCCACATGTGTTCATAATGATCCAGCAGCCCAATGCCGTCCTCCGCTTCTTTGTTGGCCCAGAAATTATCTGCCGCTTTGATAATTGCTTCGCTCTTCAGATAAGCTTCAAACCAAATCACACAGTCCTGGGGATGAGGCAGTCCCTCATCCAGACAAGCCCAGTCCGGCGCGCCATCAATGAACTTTTGGGCAAACAGATCCTGATGCATATCCAGAATGATATACATGCCGTTTTCTTCGGCCAGCTTCACAATGCTTTTGACCTTGTTCAGGTATTCGTAATCGATTTTGCCAGGCTGTGGCTCCACAGCATCCCAGAAGATGCCGTAGCGCAGCAGATTAAAGCCCATGCGGCGGAAGTAAGGGAAAGCCTTTTCAATTTCGGGGTAGATATGACCTGTCTCCCGGCCGCGGCACAGCACGTTCACACCATGCAGGATCACCTGTTTTCCACTTTCGGTAACAAACGACAGATCCTTTAACAGCAGCTTTTCTATGGTTTTATCCTCCCTTTTTATTCCGCGTGATGGCGGGCCTTCAAATCGTTGTGGATCGCATCCAGGTGCTTTTCCACGTTCAGGAAAACGAGCAGCACGATCAGGATCACGGCGGTGATGACCTCATTGCCCAGGAAGAAGAAGGTGATCACGTTCTGCACGCCCATGTTCTGGACAAAGCCGATGGTCTGGCCGGTGGCCTCCACAAATTCCGGCGCGATATAGCCCGCCTGGGCAAGGAAAAAATTGAGTACGCCGGCGGCGATGCCGGTGCAGATGGTCAGGATAACACTGTTGACAGAGGAAGCCAGGCCATCCACGCGGAAGCCGTTTTTCCATTCCACATGGTCGGCTACGTCTGCCGACAGGGCCGCGAACACATAGGCACAGGGCAGGCCGCCGATATTTTTGATGAATTGGCCGATGAGCACGATCACCATATTCCGAGGATTGATCAGGCAAATAATGCCGCCCAGGGCATAGAGCACAAAGCCCGCCATGGTCACGTTCCGCTTGCCGAAGCGCTTGGCCAGGGGCCACACAGCAAAGATGCCGATGCCCATGGGGATTCCGCCGATCACGGAAACCAGCATCTGCGTCGTACCGTCGTTGTAGCTGCCCAATACATAGTTGCAGTAATATACCAGGGAGGCATTTTTGAAATAGGTGCCCATAAAATAGACGATGTTATAGATGAACAGCGGCACCCAGAACCGATCGTGGAGCAGTGCGCTCAGCTGCTTTTTAATGGGCTGCGCTTCTGCGGTGGTGCCGATTTCTTCCGTGATGCGCTCCTTGGTAAAGAAGTATTCCAGCAGGGTCAGCGGCAGCATCAGTGCGGACAAAACGCCCATCACCAGCAGCCACAGATTCTGATTGACGCCGATCATGGGCATGATCACCATGGGGAAAATCAGCGCCACAATGATGCCGGATACCATCACGCTGGCCACGTTGTTGAAAACGGACAGGCTGCCGCGTTCATTGGTATTGCGGGTGGACAGAGCCACCATCAGGCCATGGCTCATGTTGTAGATCGTCGCCGCGAAAGCGTAATACAGGTTATAGGATACCATCACCCAGATCAGCTGCACGGTTTCCGAGGCTTTGGGAACGGCAAACAGCAGGATGCCGGTCACAGGCAGCAAAACAGCGGACAGCAGCAGCCAGGGGCGAGCCTTGCCTTCTTTAGAGCGGGTACGCTCAATGATCTGGCCCATGATCAGGTTGGTAATGGCGTCGATCACCTTGGAGATGATGGGAAACGCCATCAGGAAAACGCCGCCCCATACGCCGGTGAGCTTGAGTACGTCGGTGTAAAACACATTCAGATACACGGCCAGCACCGCGTTGAACAGCAGCGTGCCGGTGGGGCCCAGCAAATAACCGAACCAGCGCTCCTTGGCGCTTACGCTTTCCTGGGTAATGCGGCTTTGCGGCAATCGGTTCAGGGTAATAGTTTTCATGGCGATTTTTCTCTCTTTCTCAGGTGTTTTCATCCTTTGGCAGCCTGGGGACTTTCACGGGTGACAGGAAGCATTTGATTCCTTTGATCAGATGGCCGTTGGCCATTTCCATCATGCCGTTGGCCACGTGCCAGGGCATGCTCTGCCCGGCGGACATGGACATGGAGCGCAGAGAGTTGCTTTCCAGGATGCGCTTTAAGAACAGCGCGCCCTTCCTGGCGTTTTCCTTTTCCGGTCCGTCCGGCATTTTCTCCGCCTTTTTCATTTGCCCTTTGGCAACGGACAGCACGGCGTTAAACAGGATGCGGCCCATGAAGGACTGCTGTAAATCCGTGAACCGGGATTCCAGGGTGGTGGGATAGGATTTGGGAAGCGCAGGAACCGTATAGGAATCGGAATAAACGGCTTTTGGTTCTTCTTCCACAGTGACCGTAACCGTTTTGCTTTCCCCGGGATTCAGATATACCTTTGCAAACCCCTTTAATTCGCCGTCAAGATACAGCTGGGACACTTCTCCGCCGAAGCGGCTGCCGGTGTTGGTAATCGTTTGCGTATAGGTGTTTCCGTCCTTCTGCCATTCACCGTGCTCAAAAGTGGTATAGCTCAGCCCGTGACCGAATGGATAGCGCACGGGAATGCCGTGCTTCTGATAATACCGATAGCCCACCTCCGTGCCCTCGGCATAGACTTCCTGCAAAGTTTTTCCAAAGCTTTCATGGCTGGGCACATCCTCATATTTTATGGGCCAGGTTTCCGCCAGCTTGCCGGAAGGGTTCTTTTCGCCGAATAATAGCTGTGCTGTGGCTTCGCCGCCGTTCTGCCCCGGCAGGAACATATTCAGGATGGCGCTGACCCCGATCGTTGAAGGGCAATTCCACCGCGCTGCCGCCGAACAGCACCACCACCACCTTCTTGCCGGTGGCGATCATGTCGTCGATCAGCTTCAATTGTTTTTCCGGCAGGCGCATGTTTTCCCGGTCGCAGCCTTCGGACTCGTATTCATCGGTAAGGCCTGTAAAAACGAGGACGGTATCACAGTCTGCCAAAGAATGATTCTTGATATTCCGTTTTTCAAAGGCGTCCCTGACTGTCGTTACCTGGGTTGGGTTGATCATGGAACTGCCGGATCCCTGGTAGCGCATGGTTTCATACAGTGCACCGGCAATATGCAGCTTTTCTTTCCCCGTCAAAGGTAACGTGCCGTCGTTCTTCATCAGCACGGCGCAGTCGGCGGCGATCTCCCCGGCCAGGTCGTGATGCGTCTGCCAATCCACAGGCGTTTCATCCGCGGGCTTTGCATACTGGTCGATCCATTTCAGGATGTTCCGGCAGGCTTGATCCAGGTCTGCCATGTGCAGAGACCCGTCCCGCGCCGCGTCCAAAATCCACCGGCGGCAGATGGCGGTATCGCCGGGCATTTCCAAATCAAGCCCGGCTTTGATCCCGGCCGCCCGGTCATGCACCGCGCCCCAGTCGGTCATCACCACACCGTCAAAGCCCCATTCCTTGCGCAGCACATCGGTGAGCAGCCACTTGTTTTCGGAGCAGTACACGCCGTTGATCTGGTTGTAAGCACACATCAGCGTGGCGGGATGGGCATGCTTCACGATGTATTCAAAGGGCTTCAAATACAGATTGCGGACGGTGTTTTCCGACGCCACCGAATTGCCCATGAAGCGGTAGTTTTCGCTGTTGTTCATGGCAAAATGCTTCACGGAAACACCCACGCCCTGGCTCTGCACTCCCTCCACCTCGGCAGCGCCCATGACGCCCGCCAAATAAGGGTCTTCGGAAAAGTATTCAAAATTCCGTCCGCACAGGGGATTCCGCTTGATATTCACGCCAGGGCCCAGCAGGGTGTGCACGCCATAATGGCGGCATTCCCGGCCAATGGCAGCCCCCATTCTTTTCAGGTTATCCGGATTCCAGCCGGAGGCGGTGGTCACTGCTGTGGGAAAAGCGGTGGCCGGTTCGCTGGCAGTGATGCCGTTATCGCCGCCCGCTTTCTGCTTCCGCAGGCCGTGGGGGCCATCCGACATGCAAAGAGACGGAATGCCCAGCCTTGGGATGGGGTTGGTGTACATGAAGTCGGTGCCGGATACCAGCGCCGCCTTTTCTTCAAGCGTCATTTGTTTCAGAATGCTTTCAATTTCCATGGGATGCCTCCTTGTGCGGCATGAAGAGAACGAACTTTTGCGACGATCTAATTGTATAATAAGCGCTTGCCAAAAGTCTTGCAGAATTGTGATATTTGATATATAATTGTATCGTCTTCACACAGAAGGGCGGGCTTAAAATGAAAAAGCTGGATCTTTCCTATCTTTGCAGCACCATCGGCAGCCTGTGCAGCTTTCCCGTGCGGCTGTACGAAGGAAACGAACTGGTATTCAAGGTCGATCATTCCGGCTTGAAGTATGACCCCATTCAAGCGTCGCTGAAGGATTTATTTGCTTTATCCGATCATATCGGCACCTATATCACACCCCGCTATTATTATTACGGCGTCGTGCGCAGCGGTGAAACCCGGCTGATCCTGGGTCCGACCCGCCAGCTTCCCGCCACGGAGCAGCAGCTTCGGGAGCTGGCTTTTTTGAGCAACGTACCGTCAGAAGAAATGCATGCGTTTATTCAAACCATGCGCTCCCTGATTTACATGCCCTTGGAAAGCCTGCAGCAAATCCTGTGTACCATGAATTATGTGATGAACGGAGAAAAACTGTCGCTGGAGGATATTGTGCTCCGCGGATCTGCTGAAACGCAAATCACGCCCAACCCAGCAGAAGCCAATGATGGACAGGCCATCCCTGAAGAAATCCACAACACGCTGGCAATTGAACAAACCTTAATGAACATGATCCGCAAAGGCGATACAGACGCCCTGAAAGCCTGGATCGCTTCCGCGCCCGCCGTTCACGCAGGCGCCATGGCCCAGGAGCATTTGAGGCAATACAAGAACACCTTTATCGTCACCACCACCCTGGCGGCCCGCTCCGCCATCCGCGGCGGCATGAACGTGGAAGAAGCCTTGTCCACCAGCGATCTGCTGATCCGCAGCTGCGAAGCGCTCCAGGACGTGCAAAACATTCAGCGGCTGCAGATCAACATGCTCCTTACCTATACCGAGCAGGTAGCGCGCCTGCGGAAAGGGATTCAGCCGACGCCGTTGGCCATTGCCGTGTCTGCCTGGGTACAACGGCATTTGAGTGAACCCATCGATACTGAAAAGTTAGCTCAGGAGCTTCATTATTCCCGGCCATATCTCTCAAGAAAATTCAAAGAGGAAACCGGCATGACGCTCACCGACTTTATCCTCACGAAAAAAAGCGAGGAGGCTGCCCGCTTGCTCGCTTACACGGATAAGAGCTTGATCGCCGTCAGTAACTATTTGGGTTTTTCCTCCCAAAGCCATTTTTCCAGAGTCTTCAAGAAATACATAGGCAAGACCCCATCTGGTTACAAAGCTCAATAGAATGCCACTATACTTTCACGAGGATTTTGAGTACGTCAAGAGTGCCCGCGCCTCGGCGCGCTGGATTACATCTCCAAACTGCACATCGAAGAAGACTGCACCCAGTCCTTTATGTCCATCAGCGACATGCTGGGACGCAAGCTGCGGCACCTGCCGGTGGAGCCCACGCGCAGCGGCATCTCCGCCAGCGCCTACGAAGAACTGTGCACACGCTGGCGCAAGCTGTATTGGGTGTATAACCACTATACCTTCACCCGCATGATGGAGCAGCTCGAATCAGCCGGACTGGATGCGCCGCAGACCGGCCGTTTGATCGTGCTCATTGAGAATGACCTGCGCAGCGCCTTCGGTTATGCGCCCGATGCGCCCTTTACCGGCGGCGCGCAGGAGGCGCGGCACTTCCTGACTGCCCTGCGCGACGGGTTGTGCGCGCGCGTGCTGCAAAGCCCGGATTTCCGCCTGATGCCCCACTGCATCCTCTTTGCCGCGCTGTATATACAGCAGAACATGGGCAGCCGCCTCAAGGAGCAGCAGGTCGCCCAGCTGGTGGGCATGAGCCGCAGCTATTTCTCGCAAAATTTCAGTGCCATGGCAGGCGATACGTTTAGCAGCTTCCTGCGCGGCGTGCGCATGGACCACGCCAAGAAACTGCTGGCGTCGGGCTGCTCCGTGGCCGACACAGTTTCGGCTGTTGGTTATGACGACGTGAAATACTTCCAACAGAACTTTCGCAGCGTGACGGGCGAAAGCTGTTCTCAATTCTTGAAACAAAATTCCCAAGCGAGTGACGGCGGTGCGCAATAACAGCCCCAAACGCCGTTTTTGTCTTCTGCCTCTCTGAGTGTTGTGCTGAATATACGCAACGTAATTCGGTTGATATGCACAAACATTAACGGTACAATAGATCTCAGCAAGGGGGGTGAACTCCTCCCCCCGGCAAAACAGAAAGGAAGGAACAACACATGACAAAAATGCGCAAACTGGTTACCCTGCTGATGGCCGCGCTCATGCTGCTGCCCAGCACAGCCGCTTTCGCGGAAGAAACCCCGGATCCCTTCATGAAATTCGACCACGTGGTCGAGGTACACATTGGCCAGATGGCCTACCCCACCCAAGCGTTCCCGGACGGCGATACCAACGAGGACAACGTCTTCACCCGCTATCTGCTTGAGAACTTCAACATTAAGGTGGTTGTGGATTGGTCCGCCGCCGTGGGCGACGACTACAACCAGAAGGTGAACCTGTGCATCGCCAGCAACACCTTGCCCGACGGCCTGCAGTGCGACCGCAAGGCCATGCTGGCCGCAGCCAACGCGGACATGCTCTACGACTTGACCGAGATTTTCGTTCAGTACGCTTCCCCGCAGGTCAAGGAGATCATGAGTGCGGGCGGCGGCATGGCCTTTGAGTATTCCAAGGTAAACGGCAAGCAGGTCTGCACCGTGGGCGTAGACGTGGCCACCTCCGGTCGTTCCGTGCTCAACATCCGCAAGGACTGGCTGGACATGTACGGTCTGGAGGAGCCCAAGACGCTTGACGACATCGAGCACATCGCGCAGGTGTTCCTTGAAAAGCAGCCCGGCGGCGAGGGCACCATTCCGATCGCGGCGGGCAGCGGCGCCTACAACAACTTCCTCGCCGGCGGTGCGGCGGGCCCAGGCTTTGAGCCCGTGTTCGCGGCCTACGACGCTTATCCTGGCTACTGGCATGTGGGCGAGGACGGCAACGTTGCTTAAATCGGTGGTCAGCTTCGTGCTGATCGTCACCTCCCACGCGCTGGCTTACAAGCTGGCTGACTACCGCGTATTCTAAGGAGGGTTCGTCATGGTTGAAAGCAAAACCTTTACCACAAAGCTGCTGCGCACGGTCAACTACGCCTTGCTGTCCATCCTGGCGCTTTCCTGCCTGTATCCGCTGTGGTACACGCTGTGCTTATCCTTATCGGATAAGACGGCGGCCAACTCCGGCATGGTGACGCTCTGGCCCATCAACTTCACCACCATCTCCTACCGCGAGATCATGAAGGAGAGCAAATTCTTCCATTCCTTCTTCATATCGGTTCAGCGCACGGTGCTGGGCACAGCCTTCACCACACTGGTGCTGGTGCTCTTTGCCTATCCGCTTAGCAAGACGCGCAGGGAGTTTTCCGGCGTGAACGTATTCAAGTGGTCGGCCATTTTCTGCATGGTTTTTAGCGGCGGCACTATTCCATGGTACATTACCATGGTGAATTATGGTATGATAGACAGTATGATCGGCCTGATCCTGTGCGGCGGCCTGCCCGTGTTCAATCTGATCCTGATCATCAACTTCTTCCGCTCACTGCCGGATTCGCTGGAAGAGGCCGCGGTTGTCGACGGCGCAGGGCCGTGGCGGATTCTTTTCAGCATCGTGGTGCCGTGCTCGGTGCCCGTATTAGCCACCATCATTCTGTTCACAGGCGTCGGCTACTGGAACGAGTTCTTCCAGGGCATGGTGCTCTCCAGCAGTGACAGCAGCTATCCCTTGCAGGCGTATATCCAGCAGATGGTCGTCACCACCCAGATCAACCACATGAGTCCGGACCAGCTCAAGCTGTACAGTCAGATGAGCAACAAATCCCTCAACGCGGCCAAGGTATTCATCGCCATGGTACCCATGATGTGCGTGTATCCCTTCCTGCAGCGCTATTTCGTGACTGGTGTACTACTGGGCGCGGTCAAGGGCTGACAAACCGACAAACATCCACGAAAGGATTGATAATATGCTCACGAAGATGGAAAGCCGCATCCTCTACCGCTTTGACAACGAGCAGGTGATGATTGAGCCGTGGGGTCTGGACGCGCTGCGCGTGCGCGCCACCTGCGCCGCCTCTTTTACAGACGGCGAGGATCACGCCCTGCTGCCTGCTGCGTCTGTGCCCGTACAGATCAGATCAGCATTGACGAGAAGGGCGCGAGCATCATAAACGGTCATATCCGCTGCGACATCGATCGCTTTGGCGTGATGACCCTCCTGCGCGACGGGAAGCCCATCCTGCGCGAATATGAGCGCAACCGCTACGCGCCAACCGACCGGCCCCTGTGCTCCGCGCTGGAAATCCGCCCGCGCATGTACGCGCCGCACACCGGCACGGGCTGCAGCCGCTTCACCATGCGCTTTGAGGCCAACGACGGCGAAAAGCTCTACGGCATGGGCCAATATCAGCAAAAGCAGCTCAATTTGAAGGGCTGCACATTGGAGCTGGCACACCGCAATTCTCAGGCCAGCGTGCCGTTCGTGGTGTCAAACCTCGGCTACGGCATGCTCTGGAATAATCCGGCCATTGGCCGCGTCACATTCGCCAGTAACGTAACTGAATGGGAGGCCGAGTCCACCATCCAGATGGATTACTGGATCTGCTGCGGCGATACGCCCGCGCGCCTTGAGAAGCTCTATTCCGCCGCCACGGGTCACGTGCCCATGATGCCGGATTTCGCCCTCGGCTTCTGGCAGAGCAAGCTTCGCTATCAGACGCAGGAAGAGCTGCTGAACGTGGCGCGCGAGTATCACCGCCGCGGTGTGCCAGTGGGCGTGATGGTCGCGGACTTCTTCCACTGGCCGCATCAGGGCGACTGGCGCTTTGACGCCGAGTATTGGCCGGACGTGAAGGCCATGTGCGACGAGCTGCACGCCATGGGTATGAAGCTGATGGTGTCGGTGTGGCCCACCGTGCAGGAGGACAGCGAGAATTACCGCGAGCTGCTGGAAAAAGGCTACCTCGTGCGTTCGGACCGCGGCAGCCGCCTGGGCCATTTGGGCAACGCCTGCTATCTTGACGTGACCAGCCGCGATGCCCGGCGCTATCTGTGGGATAAGCTCTGCCAAAATTACCGCAGTCAGGGGGTGGATCTGTTCTGGCTGGACGAGGCCGAGCCGGAATACACCGGTTATCCGTATAGCAACATTCGTTACAGCATCGGTTCGGATCTGGAAAAGGGCAACCTCTATCCTCTCTGCTATGCTCGCATGGCGTGGGACGGCTTTAGTGACGCGGGCCAGGATAAGACCGTCAGCCTCATCCGCTGCGCGTGGGCGGGCAGCCAGCGCTGCGGCGCGCTCGTGTGGAGCGACGATATTGAATCTACATTCGACTGCATGCGCACCCAGCTTGTCGCAGGCCTCAATATGGGCCTGGCCGGCATCCCATGGTGGACGATGGACATCGGCGGCTTCCACTTCGGCGACACGCGCGACCCCGGCTTTGCCGAACTGCTCATCCGCTGGTTCCAGCTGGGCACGTTCTGCCCCGTGATGCGCCTGCACGGCGACCGCGAGCCGCACAAAGCGCCCCTGTCCAATCACGGCGGCGGCGCGCTGCCCACCGGCGCGGAGAACGAGATTTGGAGCTACGGCGAGGAGGCATGTGCCATTATGACCCGCATGATTGGCCTGCGCGAGCGCATGCGCGATTACCTACGCAACGCCATTCGTCAGGCCCACGAGGACGGCCAGCCCGTGATGCGCACGCTGTTCTACAACCAGCCGGATGACGAAACCGCGTGGGAGATCGACGACGAGTTCTTCCTGGGCGACGACGTGCTGGTGTGCCCCGTGCTCGAACGCGGAGCCGTCAGCCGCCGCGTATACCTGCCGAGGGGACGCTGGCGCGGCCTGTGGGATCATCAAATTTACGAAGGCGGACGGTGGATGCAGGCGGACGCGCCGATTGACGTCATTCCCGTGTATATCCGCGACGGCAAGCTCGCCGAGCTTTGAGACACCTGATAAGGAGGAGATCGCCATGCCATACAGGCCGTTCGCAAGCGGCACCAACCCCATCATTCCTATGGATTTTCCCGACCCGGACATCCTGCGCGTGGGCGACGCCTATTACATGGTGAGCACCACGATGTACTTCATGCCCGGATGCGTCATCCTGCGCTCGCACGACCTGATCCACTGGGAATTTTACACCCATGTGTACGATATGCTGGAGAACACGCCTGCCCAGCGGCTTGAAGGCAACGCGAATGCCTACGGCAAGGGCATGTGGGCCGCAAGCCTGCGCAGGCGCGGCGATACATGCTACATCAGCTTTGTGGCCTATGATACGCACAAGACGTATCTGTATTCCGCCAGCGATATGAAAGGCCCATGGAAACGGAACGAGATCGAGGGCTTCTACCACGACAGCTCGCTGTTTTTTGATGATGACGGGCGTGCGTATATTGTGTACGGCAGCACACAAATCCGCATCACGGAGCTCAATGACGACCTGACCAGTCCGCACCCCGGAGGCCTTGACCGCATCATCGCCGACAGCGGCACGTCCGACTATTTAGGCTTTGAAGGTTCGCATTTTTACAAGATCAACGGACGCTACTACCTGTTCGTCATCCATTCCCGCAAGGACCGCTGGAAGCGCGTGGAATCCTGCTACACCAGCACCACGCTCGTGGGAGAATTCACCGGCGGCGTGGTGTTCGAGGACGATTTGGGCTTCCTCGATCAGGGCGTGGCACAGGGTGGCGTCGTGGATACGCCAGACGGGCGCTGGTTCTGCTGCCTGTTTCAGGACCGCGGCGCGGCTGGGCGCATGCCCGTGCTCATCCCGATGACGTGGGAAGATGGCATGCCTGTGATTGGTGAAAACGGCAAGGTCCCGGCCATGGTCACAAATCGCTGCGAGAGGCCCGGATGGGTGTGCGCACCGCTTTACGGCAGCGACGATTTCCGCGGCGAAATGAAGCCTTTCTGGGAGTGGAACCACATCCCCGACCGCAGCCTGCTTAGCTACGGCAGCGGCCGCTACACCATCCGCTTTGGCAAGACCTGCGAAAGCCTGACGCAGGCCGCGAACACGCTCACGCAGCGCACGCTATATCCCGGCTGCTTTGCGGCCGTTACGCTGGATGGCTCACAGTTGCGCGACGGCGACATTGCCGGTCTTTGTGCCCTGCAGGACCGCTGGGCCTTTGCGGGCCTTGCGCGTGAGGCAGGCGAGCTCTTTGTCACGCTGCGCGCCCGAAACGAAAACGGCCCCGCTGATGGGGTCGAGGTGGAGCGCATCCTTGTGCCGGGCGATCGCGTGCGCCTGGGTGTATGGTTCGATTTTGAGTGTATGAAGGATAAAGCGACGTTCTATCTGCAGCAGAACGGCGCATGGCGCGAGCTGGGTCAGGGATACCGCCATCAGATGACATACCTGCTTACACACTTTACTGGCTACCGCATCGCGCTGTTCGGCTTTGCGAGAGAGGGCGCTGGCGGAAGCGCCGCGTTTGAAGACTTCGTATACGAAACGGAGAAGCCGGCTTGTTATATCTAACATGAAGGGTCTCTTGCACAAAGGGATGATCGTCAACCTATTTGACTATTGGGTGTATGGGCAGTTCGATGTGCCTATCAATCCCGAATATGGGTCTCAATATCCGACGTGGTCATGCCTTTGGCGTACATGGAC
>ERZ780177.1292-NODE-1292-length-24089-cov-3.665557_pt1 | contig 24089 bp, 17 predicted proteins | sample MGYA00510973_ERZ780177 | MGnify/ENA primary metagenome ERZ780177 (study PRJEB29588, sample SAMEA2144396) | human gut metagenome | biome: human gut; feature: human-associated habitat; material: faeces | place: Denmark | collected 2008/2010 ...
CCGGGCCCTCTGCGATGGAGAAGCCCAGACCGAGGAAAATTTCCTTGAACTCGTCGAGCACGATGTTCAGCGGATGCTTCTTGCCGATCACGACCTCGTCACCCGGAAGGGTAACGTCAATGGTCTCGGCAGCGAGCTTTTTTTCGAGCGCCGCCTGCTCGAGCAGCTTTTTCTGCTTGTCGATGATGGTCTCGATCTCAGCGCGAACGTCGTTGATGAGCTGGCCGACAACTGGGCGCTCCTCCGCAGCAACGTCCTTCATACCCTTGAGCAGAGCGGTCAGCTCGCCCTTCTTACCGAGGAACTTGACACGCGCTTCATCGAGGGCGCGTGCATCCGCTGCCGCAGCAAGCTGCTTCGGACTGCAAAATGCCTTGCAGCTTTTCTTTCATATCAATTCTCCTTTGGAACGTGATGTTCATGCCGGGACGGAAACGCAAAAAAGCCTTCCGTCCCTCTGCTTTTGCAGATATAGGGACGAAAGGCATAACTCTTCCGTGGTACCACCCTGATTTCCGAATGCTCGGACACTCATTAAACGCCGGTAACGGGGCGTCAGCCCGTCTGTGCCTACTGCCGAAAGCCGCGGTTCAGCACAGATGCTCGCAGGGGAACTTCACATCCTGTCTCATGGCGTGGCTTACAGCCTGCGGCCGCGCTCTCTGGACCGAGAAATGGGAATGCTACTTTTCCTGTTCATCGCATTGGAATATTCATAACAGAATTATTAAACCACATTTCCGCGCAGAATGCAAGAGCGGTTTGCAGGAATTTAAGCGTTTTTTCCGTTTTTCATCGAGAAAGTGACCAGTTCCTCGCCCTCATGCTGAACATCTGTCTTTGCGACTGTCACGGTTTCCGGGATCGCGTCCGCAGAGACATCCTCAAGGACCGCAAGACCGACGCCGTGTTTTTCGCTGACCGACAGACAGTTTTTCGCCGGCTGATCGTCGATATAGATATCGCGCGCCGGTTCGGCACCGCCGAACCAGAGCATCAGCGTTTCCGCCTCGGGATAATACGCTGCACGGTACAGCGTCACACCGCCGTTCCTCTGTTTTTCCGAGATGAGCTCGCGCACCTCGAAGGTCTCGGACGGGTCTTTCTGCACAGACATCGCGCCGGTTCGGTATTCGGAATGAATATAATTATACTGCTGCACCTTGCTGACGATGCAGTACGAAAGCATGCACGCCAGAACGATGACGCACGCCCAGAGTGCGGTTTTCTTTGTTTTTGGCATAACTTCTCCTCCTCAGACCCAGGGAAATACCCAGCGAATGCTGAAAAACGTCGCGGCCATGCTCAGGCCGTTTGCGCACAGCGCATAGCAGACCGGATGTGGCGACGGACGTTCGCTCCTGAGCGTTTTGCGGTAAATGACGGACTCCGCAATCCAGATGGCAAGCTCGAGCGGCACAAAAACAAAATACCGGTAAAGCGTCATGCCCTGTGCCATGCTCCACCCGGTGACAGCGGTCAGCACAAGCTGCGTTGCGATGTTCACGCAGAGGAACACTCTGCGGTTGCGCTCGTCCCAGAAGCCGAACGGAATGAGCAGCAGTCCTTCGATCAGCAGCGTCGGCAGCAGGGAAGAGAGAAACTGCTTTGCGTAATCGCGCCACGAATTATTAGTCAGGACCGTATTCGCGGCGTAGTCGTAGGTAAATTCCTGCCACAGCCGGCAGCGCTGCTGCACGAACGAGAGCCGGGCGCCGTCCTTTGTCGCGAGGATGATGCGGAACTCGTCCGGGACGCCGTGATAGTCATACCGGAAGGTGTCATCCGTGCTCTGTATCTCGCCGTACATCGGCAGGAGCGTACCGTCCAGCATGGCCAGATGCCACGTTCCTTCGCCGCCTGCATCGCGTGCCGCAGTCCGAAGATTCGTTATGATCTCGGCATCCATCTGTGCTTCGGAAAGATCGTTCCAGTCCTGATTATCAAACAGCTCATCCGGCGCTTCACCCGGCACGAGCAGATCAAGATAATAGATCCCGCTCGGCGGATTTTCCACATGGATGGTCATGCTCGGCTTTGGCCCCATGTCAGCGCGCGCCGGAACCGGCAGCAGAACGGCAAGCAGCGCGAGCACGCAGAAAACAGATGTCCGCTTTCGTTTCATAACTATTCCCTCCTTACCTTTATATGCTAATCGTAACATACAGAGGAAACAAACACAAGTTACAAATACAATACGGTATGATTTTTCGTCCGTCCTGCTTGACAAAAGCTGTGTTTGCGGCTATAATAGCAAGGTAATACTGAGAAAATGCCATGAAAAAGAGGAGTATTTCTTCTTCGTCTGTTCAGAGAAGGTGCGGTCGGTGCAAGCACCTCTGCGAGAGGAAAGAAGGTCGCTTTGGAGCAGGGCAGCTGATTTGTGTTAAGCTGTTCCGTCCTGTCCACGTTACGGACCAACGAGCGCGCGGCTTTTTGCCGCGAATTCAGGTGGTACCACGGAGCACGCTTCGTCCTGTTTTGGACGGCGTGCTGTTTTTATTTTTGTAAAAAAATTGAAGGAGATAGATCTATGAGCGAACTGCCTAAGACCTACGACCCGAAAGCGGTCGAGGACAAGCTGTACAGCTTCTGGAACGACTCCGGCTTCTTCCATGCCGAAGTCAACCCGAAAAAGAAACCCTATACCATCGTTATCCCGCCTCCGAACGTAACCGGCCAGCTCCATATGGGTCATGCGTTCGACGAGACCCTTCAGGATGTCCTGATCCGTACCAAGCGCATGCAGGGCTACGAGGCTCTGTGGATGCCGGGCACCGACCACGCCGGCATCGCAACCCAGATCAAGGTCGAGGAGAACCTCCGCAAGGAGGAGGGCAAGACCCGCTATGACCTCGGCCGCGAGGAGTTTCTGAAGCGTGTCTGGGACTGGAAGCACAAGTTCGGCAACCGTATCATCAGCCAGCTGAAAAAGCTCGGCTCGTCCTGTGACTGGGAGCGCGAGCGCTTCACGATGGACGAGGGCTGCTCCAAGGCGGTCCGCGAAGTTTTCGTAAACCTGTACAACAAGGGCCTGATCTACAAGGGCCACCGCATCATCAACTGGTGTCCGCACTGCGCGACCGCGCTTTCCGACGCCGAGGTTGAGTACGAGACCCAGCCGGGCAAACTGTGGCACATCCGCTATCCGCTCGCAGACGGCTCGGGCGATCTGGTCGTTGCGACCACCCGTCCGGAGACCATCATGGGAGACACTGCTATGTGTATCAATCCCAAAGACCCTAAAAACCAGCATTTACGGGGAAAAAAGGTGATCGTTCCTTTGGTCGGGCGCACGATACCGGTTATCGAAGACGAATATGTCGATATTGAATTCGGTACAGGCTGTTTAAAAGTAACTCCAGCTCATGACGTCAACGACTATATGTTAGGTGAAAAATATCATTTGCCTTCTATCGATATTTTCAATGACAACGGTACGATCAGCGAGCAGGCCGGAATTTATGTCGGCATGGACCGTTTCGACGTACGGGAGCAGATAGAAAAAGATCTGCAAGCAGCAGGGTTATTGGAGAAAGTGGAACCTTACACCAATAATGTCGGTTTTTCGGAACGGACCAATGTGCCCATCGAGCCGAAACTATCTATGCAATGGTTCCTGAAAATGGAACATCTGGCAGAGATCGCTTTATCGCCGGTAATGAACGACGATATCCGTTTCTTCCCTTCTAAGTTCAAAAATACCTACAGACACTGGATGGAAAACATCAAAGACTGGTGTATCAGCCGTCAGCTTTGGTGGGGACACCGTATCCCGGCTTACTTCTTGCCGGAAGGTGGTTACGTGGTAGCCGAGACGGAAGAGAAAGCTTTGGAACTGGCGAAAGAGAAATGTGGTAACCCGAATCTGACCATGTCTGATTTGCGTCAGGACGAGGACGTATTGGATACTTGGTTCTCCTCTTGGTTGTGGCCGATCTCCCTGTTCGACGGTATCAATAACCCGGATAACGAGGAAATCAATTATTACTATCCGACCAGTGATTTGGTAACCGGACCGGATATCATCTTCTTCTGGGTAGCCCGTATGATTATGGCCGGCTATGAGTACAGAGGGAAAATGCCGTTCAAGAGCGTCTACTTTACGGGTATCGTTCGCGATAAGCTGGGACGTAAGATGTCCAAATCTTTAGGAAACTCTCCCGATCCGTTGCAATTGATCGAGCAATACGGTGCGGACGGCGTGCGTATGGGCTTGATGCTCGCGGCTCCTGCCGGAAATGATATTCCTTTCGATGATGCTTTGTGTGAGCAAGGACGTAACTTCAATAATAAGATATGGAATGCTTTCCGCTTGGTGAAGGGCTGGACGGTAGACGATACGATCGCTCAGCCGGAGGCTTCCGCTATCGCCGTGAAATGGTTCAAGATGCAGCTGGATAAGACGATTGCCGAGGTAGACGACTCTTTCAGTAAATATCGTCTGAGCGAAGCGATGATGGCTGTCTATAAATTGTTCTGGGATGAGTTCTCCTCATGGTATCTGGAGATGGTAAAACCGGGGTATCAGCAGCCGATCGACAAGGCTACTTATGAGGCTACGTTAGGTTTCTTCGATGCCTTGCTTCGTTTGCTTCATCCTTTCATGCCGTTTATTACCGAGGAATTATGGCAAGCCCTTGAGCCTCGTAAGGAAGGTGAGAGCTTGATGGTTGCCCAAATGCCGGAAGTAGCTGTTGCGGATAGCGCTTATTTGGATGCTTTCGAGATCGTGAAAGAGATCGTTGGTGGTGTCCGTACCATTCGTTTGCAAAAGAATATACCGAATAAGGATGCGCTGGAATTGCAGATCGTGGGTGAGCACAATGAGGCGTTCAACGCCGTAATCGCTAAGATGTGCAATCTCTCTTCCATCTCCAAGGTAGAGGAGAAAGCGGCCGGTGCTGTATCGTTCTTGGTCCGTACGACTGAATATGCCGTACCTTTAGGCAATCTGATCAATGTGGAGGAAGAGTTGGCTAAGCTTCAAGAAGAATTGAAATACCAAAAAGGTTTCTTGGCTTCTGTCATGAAGAAATTAGGCAATGAGAACTTCGTGAGCAAAGCCCCGGCGAAAGTAATCGAGATGGAGAAGAAAAAGCAAGCCGATGCCGAATCGAAGATTAAGTCTATCGAGGAAAGTATCGCTGCCTTGACAAAATAAATAGAACGGCCGTTTCTTTGAAATAAGAGCCTATATCAATCTTTTTTTGGTTGATATAGGCTTTTTGTTGTATAAGTTGAAAATGTGATATTAAACTTGTTTATGTTGATGTCTTGGCATTTAAATTTTTATTAACTTGCCGGGCATTGAATAATGGATAGTCGTGCTAACTTTTCAAGGTATATATGAAGAGATTGTTTTTTATTGGTTGTTGGACGTTGATTCTAACTTTGCTTATTCCGGATAGGGCGAAAGGTGACACGTTTGTCGATAGCTTACGAAGAGAAATCAAGGTTTTGCCGGATAGTAGTAAACTAATACGCTTGAACGAATTACTTTATGCCAATACGCATAACAAAGTATATAAAGTATATGCGGATTTGCTATTAGAAGAGGCACAGAGGCAACGTAACGATTATTACAAAGGAAATGCCTTACTATTCTTGATGCGTTATTACTATATGCAAGATCCGGATAGCTTGCGAATATATTTGAAAATAGCGGAACCCCTTTTCATCGCGACAAACCGGATCGAGGAATTATGTAGGGCGAAAGGATGGAATATCTATTCTTTAGCGAATGAGGGGATGCAGGGATTGGTAATCCGGGAGGTGGATAGCTTGAGGAATCTTGCGACCTGTTTTAATTATCCGGATGGGGTGGATATGGCAAACCAAGCTTTAGCGAATTTCTATTTTAATATAGGATTGGATGAGGAGGGTATTCAATTAAGCCGGGAGATCTTATCTCGCATGGAAGAACGTAATGCCTCTAGGATGCGTTGGTATTACGTGTTACGGCTGTTGCTTACGAAGGATTTGCGATTGGAGTATTTGAATAAATTGGATTCTTGCATACAAGAGTGCGAGAAAGAGGGCATTACTCAATTGGATGCGGAACATACTGTCGCTTTTTTAAAAGATCGCTATCATTATTACTCGGCCCAGTATTACGTGGCGGAAAAAGAGCCTTCCTTGGTTTATCAGCACTTGAGGATGATGGAGGATATCGAAAAGAAGAATAATATGAATGCCGAGCAAATCCTGCCTCAATTCCTTTGGATGAATTATTACGCTTTAGCGGGGAAATATGAGAAGGCCATTGATTTGGCGAACAAATTGGAACTAATGCTCTTGGATAAGAAACGCTTTAGTGATTGGGTCTCAGTGGAGGATTTTAAGGCGGATCTCTATTATAAGCTTGGAAGAGGGATGGAAGCGGCTAGGGCTTACAGAGATTCTAAAGAAGTGCACGACTCGATTATGCGGGTAAAATATTACGAGGATTTAGCGAAGTTGAAAACCCAACGAGAGGTGGAAAAACTAGAGATACAAAGTAAGAAACTGGAGCTAGAGGCGGAAAAGTCGCATGTCCGTATCTTGATGCTTCGAGGAGGATTTGTCTTGGTGTTGTTACTATGTGCGGGCTTGGGTATAGTCGCCTATGCCCGTCATCGTGCGGGGATACGATTAAAGATCGCAAAAGAGAAAGCGGAGGAGGCGGATCACCTGAAATCTGCGTTCTTGGCAAACATGAATCATGAGATCAGGACGCCATTGAACGCCATCGTCGGATTCTCGCAGGTGATCGCCGATGAGGAAGATGCGGAAACTCGTCATGAACTCTCCAATATTATACAAAGTAATAATGAATTGTTGCAACGCTTGATAGAAGACGTATTGGATATATCGAAAATCGAGTCGAATACGTTGACTTTCGTTTTGGCGAATCATGAAATGAAGGCTTTAATGAAAGATATCTATAGTATCATTTTATTACGTATGCCCGAAAATGTAGAACTTCGATTGGATGATTGCCAACCTTTTACGCTTTATACCGATCGGAGTAGATTAACGCAAGTCCTCACTAATTTATTGACGAATGCTATCAAGCACACGAAAAAAGGTTATATTTGCTTCGGGTATGACGTGACGGAGCAGGAAATCCGCTTTTATGTGACGGATACAGGCGAGGGAATCCCGGACGACCAATTGGAACGGGTTTTCGATCGTTTTGTCAAGTTGACGCAATGGACCAATGGAGTCGGCTTGGGATTGGCTATCTCCAAGGCTTTGGTCACAAAGCTCGGCGGTCGTATAGAAGTGACTTCCCAGCAAGGGGTAGGCTCTACCTTTAGCGTTATTTTCCCAAGATAAACAGTATACATTATATATAATATTGTAATAGACCATGAAACACTCAAGACGTACATTTTTTAAACAAGGATTGGCGGGTGCCCTTTTATTAGGTACCTCCACGATCGCCCGGGCCGCTTTGCCGGACCCTGTAAAGCCAAAAGCCCCGAAGGCCGTAAACCCGTTCCATCTGGGAATGGCGGGATATACTTTCGTTAATTTTGATTTAGATACGACGTTGAAGACGTTGGAACGATTAGATATCCATTATCTTTGCATCAAGGATTTCCATTTGCCGTTGAATAGTACGGATGAGCAGATTAGGGCTTTTCATGATAAATGCGCTGCCCATAAAGTGACGGGATATGCCGTAGGTCCTATTTATATGAAGAGTGAGGAAGAGATAGATCGTGCGTTTGATTATGCGAAGCGGGTAGGAGTGAAGTTAATCGTCGGTGTCCCGAATTACGAGCTTTTACCCTATGTGGATAAAAAAGTGAAGGAGTATGATTTTCATTACGCTATCCACTTGCACGGTCCTGATATTAAGACGTATCCCGATGCTACGGACGTTTGGGAGCATACGAAGGATTTAGACCCCCGTATCGGTATGTGTCTGGATGTCGGGCATGACTTGCGAAACGGCTGTGATCCTGTCGCCGACTTGAAGAAATACCATACCCGGGTATTCGATATGCACATCAAGGACGTGACGGATTCTTCGAAGGCGGGAGTCGGGATCGAGATCGGTCGTGGAAAGATCGACTTCCCTGCGCTGATCCGTATGATGCGGGAAGTTAATTACACGGGAATGTGTAGCTTGGAATACGAGAAAGACATGAAAGACCCCTTCTTGGGGATCGCGGAGTCTATCGGCTATTTCAAGGCTGTGAGTGATTTGACATAATGTGGGGGCGTAAATCGCCCCCTTTTAAATAGATGAAGATGAGAAGCATTCTTTTTATAGGCATAGCGGGTTTGTTGTCCGCTTGTAGCACGATTAATTATGTAGGTATCGAGACGTATAATCCTGCGGAGGTGACGTTTCCTGAGAATGTCGCCAAGGTACTTATCGTAAACAATGCCGTCCCCCAACCGGAGGATGCGGGTTACGAATACACCTTGCAGGGAGAAAAGCAGGATACTTGCAAAGCGAAAGCGGATAGTGCGCTGTTTGACGCTTGCCGTACTTTAGGGGAGGCTATCGTGGAGGCTTCTTATTTTAACGACGTATTGCTTTACCATGATGGGGTTCGAAAGGATAATCAGGCGTTTCTGGATACGAAACTTACCCAAGGGCAAGTAGCGTCGCTATGCGATGAGACCGGTGCCGATGCGGTTATCTCCATCGACCGCTTGCTGTTCGATATGAAGAAAAGCGTAGGTACCTTGGGCGAAGGGTATGTAATGGGAATGATCGACGTGCAGATGGCTGGCGTGATACGCAGTTACGTTCCCGATCGTGAGGCTCCACTGGCGACGGTACATATGAAAGATAGTATTTATTGGGCGGAAAGTGCGGATTATATGCCGATCTTGGATAAGGTATTGCCCTCTCCGGAGAATGCTTTGCGTGGGGCCGGTAAATATTTCGGGGCGAAGGTCTACGCTAATTTTGTTCCTCATTGGGAGAAGGAGACTCGTTGGTACTTTACCGGAATGGGTTCACGTTGGAAAGAGGCTTCCGCTTATGCGGCTAATGAGAAATGGGATATGGCGGAAGATCGTTGGTCCGGGCTTTACCGGGGTACGGAAAACTGGAAAAGCCGGGCGAAGGCGGCCTCTAATCTGGCCCTATGCCATGAGATGAGAGGAGCTTTAAAAGAAGCCTATGAGTGGGCTCATAAATCATACGATTTATTCAAGCGTAATAATGGTGATAATGATAAGAGTACCAAATTATTGGAACTCTATGTACAGGCGTTGGCCGAACGAATTCGTTCCGATAAGAAACTAAATGTGCAATTTGGTGAGGATTAACGGCGTTATTCGGTGAATTATTATTACTTTTGACGCATATTCGAATAAAGGAGAATTAATATATGAACGCAAATATGGCAAAGGTTCAATCCCTCATCGAGAACGCTTTTACGTCGGCTGTTGAAAAGCTGGCCAAGGATGAGTCCGGTAATTTTATAAGCGACTTATATGTGCAGGCTGATGCGGAAAGCGGGGAACTGCAAATTTATGATGATGAGGAGCATTTGATCGAAAAGATCGTTATCTTCGATTGGGTGAACTCGAACGAGGAGGAGAACGCATTCAATAAGCGGGTTGCCGCTTCGGTGAAGGCGGTTCTTACGATCTTGTCTACCAAGAATATTTTTGACGTCCCCCGATTCATGAAGCCTCTTTCTGTTAGCTTGACCGATGAGGATTTTGTTGTAATAGAGGAACTTCTCTTCATCGATGATGATATGCTTCGTCTGGACGATCCTCTATTAAAAGATTTAGATGCAGATTTAGATGATTTTTTAGCGAATCTTCTTGCAGATGTCAAATAAACCCTGTATCTTTGCGCCCGAAATAAAGAAACAAATGTTGCCGAAATAGCTCAGCTGGTAGAGCAACGCATTCGTAATGCGTAGGTCGCCGGTTCAAGTCCGGCTTTCGGCTCACAAAATTAGGCAGTTATCTTTTTAGGTAACTGCCTAATTTTGTTTGATAAGGCTGCGGTTCTAGCGAGGTTTGGGAGGTAAGGTTAAACTGGGTGTTAAACCGGAAATGCAATGAACGCAACAGCGTTATTATTTGCGTCAAATTTGCGTCACCAAATGCAACAAAACGCCAAAACAAAACGATTTTTATCAATAAAAAAAGCGGCTACTTGTTTTGTAACCGCTTAATTTATTATTGGTGGAGCATATCGGACTCGAACCGATCACCTACAGACTGCCAGTCTGTCGCTCTAGCCAGATGAGCTAATGCCCCGTCTTGTTAATTCATGTGCAAATATAAGGCTTTTCTTGATATATGCGCTATCTTTGTATAAGAAATTTCAAGAGAAAGGAAAGAAGATGATAATTTATAATACGACTTTTCATATCCATAAGGATATCGTGGATGAGTGTCTGGAATATTTGAAGAATAGTTATATACCGAAAGCCTCCGAGAGCGGTATCCTTTATAGTCCTTATTTGAGACGGATCTTGGATTCGCGGAATGAGGAAGGTGAAAGTTTTTCCGTACAGTTTCATACGAGGGATATCGATTCGTTGAATGAGTGGGTGCGTAAGGAAGGCGGAGCCTTGCAGCAAGATTTGATAGGACGTTATAAAGAGAAAATCGCAGGATTCTCTACCCTGTTGGAAGATATAGAGCTACCTAAATGATCAAGGACCGTATTATATTAGGCATAGACCCCGGTACGATCGTGATGGGATACGGAATCTTGAAGATCGAGGGGAATAAACCGAAGCTGGAAGCTATGGGAATCCTGCAATTGAATAAATATGAGGATCATTATCTCCGTCTGCGTAAGATATTCGAACGGGTCTTGGCCTTGATCGATCAATACCATCCGGATGAGTTGGCTATCGAGGCGCCTTTCTTCGGGAAGAACGTACAGAGTATGTTGAAACTCGGAAGGGCGCAAGGGGTAGCGATGGCTGCGGCCTTGGAGCGGGATATCCCGATCTTCGAGTACGCCCCTCTAAAAATCAAGCTCTCGATCACGGGGAATGGAAATGCGGCGAAAGAACAAGTGGCCGGCATGCTACAACGCTATCTGAAGATACCGGATGAGTCCATGCTTCCGCAATTGGACGCTACGGATGGGTTGGCGGCGGCTGTTTGTCATTATTTCCAAACCAATAATCCGATCTCGGAAAAGAAGTATACGGGATGGAAGGATTTTATCGCTAAGAACCCCGGGAAAGTCCGCTGATATGAGCTTAAAAAACATAGTTATGAAATTCTCAAACCATAACTAAGGTTCAAAGAATTCATAACTATGTTTTTATTTAGCCTAAACTGACCTTATTCTTATACGATACCTTGTGCCATCATAGCTTTCGCTACTTTCATGAAGCCTGCGATATTCGCGCCTTTTACATAATTGATATATTCGCCATCTTTACCGTGAGCTACGCATTGTTCGTGGATTGCGCTCATGATCTGATGTAATTTAGCGTCTACCTCGGCGGCAGTCCATGAGATATGCATAGCGTTCTGAGTCATCTCTAATCCGGAAGTAGCTACACCTCCGGCGTTGACAGCCTTACCCGGAGCGAATAATTGCTTATGCTCGATGAACAAGTCTACAGCCTCAGCCGTACAACCCATGTTAGAAACCTCAGCTACGCACAAAGTCTTGTTCTCGATCAACTTACGAGCGTCAGCCTCGTTCAACTCATTTTGGGTAGCGCATGGCAACGCTATATCTACTTTTTGTTCCCAAGGTTTCTTGCCGGGATAGAAGGTAGAGCCCGGGAATTCGTCTGCGTAAGGAGCTACGATATCATTTCCGGAATTACGCAATTCCAACATATAGTCGATCTTCTCGCCGGAGATACCCGCCGGATCATAGATATATCCGTCAGGACCGGAGATAGTAACCACTTTAGCGCCCAACTCGGTTGCCTTTGTAGCGGCACCCCAAGCCACGTTGCCGAAACCAGAGATGGCGACCGTCTTGTCCTTGATATCGATTCCGTGAGTCTCCAACATCTGATGAACGAAGTAAAGAGCGCCGAAGCCGGTAGCTTCCGGACGAAGGATAGAACCTCCGAACTCCATGCCCTTACCCGTGAACGTACCTGTGTTCTCGCGAGCCAATTTCTTGTACATACCGTACATATAACCAACCTCACGGCCACCTACGCCTATATCGCCAGCCGGAACATCCCTGTCCGGACCAAGATTACGCCATAATTCAAGAATAAACGCTTGGCAGAAACGCATGATCTCGGCATCGCTCTTTCCTCTCGGAGCGAAATCGGAACCACCTTTGCCACCACCCATCGGAAGGGTTGTCAAAGCGTTTTTAAATGTTTGCTCGAATCCTAAGAATTTCAAGATAGACAAGTTAACGGACGGGTGGAAACGGATACCTCCCTTGTACGGGCCGATTGCGTTGTTGAACTGAACACGGTATCCCAAGTTAACTTGTATCTCACCTTTATCATCTACCCAAGGCACACGGAAAGTGAAAATACGTTCCGGCTCAACTAGGCGTTCAATGATTTTCGCTTTCTCAAATTCCGGATGTTGGTTGTACACTTCCTCAATTGATAAAAGCACTTCTTTTACTGCTTGCAAATACTCCTTTTCTCCCGGATGTTTTGCCTCTAGCGCTGATAAAATAACTTCAGTCTTCATAGCATTTATATTCTTTAAAAGGATAACATTCTGTTGGCAAATGTAGGTAATTCTTTGGAATGACCAAGAGTTTCGCTTACTTTTTATCAGTGAAAACCTAAAAATCTTCAGTTAGAGTCAGAATGCGTACTTTCATGTTTCAATAGTTATTATTTTTCCTTACATTTGACTCGAATAATTCTATCAGAATCTATTATGAGCGGTATACCGAACTTAAAAGACTTGGTGTTCAGAGACACCCCGTTTGCCAATCTAATGAATAAGCGTATATATAATGTATTGCTTATCGCTACGAAATATGATTCCTTCATGCTGGAAGATGACGGGCGTGTAGATGAGCAGATATTTAACGAATATACTTCCTTAAGCCTCCGTTACCCACCCCGGTTTACGCAGGTGACTACCGAGGAAGAGGCTTTGAATGAGTTGAAGAACCGGAACTTCGAATTGATCATTTGCATGCCGAATATGGATAACCGGGATATATTCGCTGCGGCGAGCGAGATAAAGGTGCATTATCCGAATATTCCGATCGTTGTATTGACTCCTTTCTCGAAAGAGGTGTCTAAGCGGATCGCCAACGAGGATCTGAGTGCTATCGATTATGTGTTCAGCTGGTTGGGTAACTCGGAGTTGTTACTGGCGATTATCAAGTTGATCGAGGATAAGATGAACGCTCCGGACGATACGGCCAGCGTGGGGGTACAGATCATCTTGTTGGTGGAGGATTCCATTCGTTTCTATTCGTCCGCTTTGCCTCATTTATATAAGTTTGTGCTGGAGCAGAGCCAGATGTTCGCGAAGGAGGCGTTGAACGATCACCAGCGTACGTTGCGTATGCGGGGCCGTCCGAAGATCAAATTGGCCCGGAATTACGAGGAGGCGGTACGTATCTTTGATCAGTATCGGGATAATATGTTGGGTATTATCTCGGACATGAGTTTTATGCACAATGGCGTGAAAGATCCGTATGCCGGTTATAAGTTCGGACAGTATGTACGGAAAACGGGTTTGATCATTCCTTTCGTGTTGGAGTCTTCGGAGGCCAGCAACCATATATATGCGAAGGAACTGAACGCCTCGTTTATCGATAAGAATTCCAAGAGTTATCCGCAGGATTTGAAAAAGAAGATCATGCAGCGTTTCGGTTTCGGCGATTTCGTGATCCTGAATCCGCATACGAAAGAGGAGATCATGCGCATCAAGGATTTGAAAGACCTTCAAAAGAAAGTCTTCCAGATTCCCGACGATTCGTTGGTTTACCATCTCTCCCGGAATCATTTCTCCCGTTTCTTTTATTCCCGTGCCATGTTTCCGCCCGCCGAGGTTTTGAAGCATGTGGACGTGAGTGACTATAAGGATATGGATGAGGCCCGGAAATTGATTTTCGACTTGATCGTGCAATATCGCCGGATGAAGAACACGGGTGTCGTGGCGGTTTATCAGAAGGATCGTTTTGATGAGTATAGTAATTTTGCCCGTATTGGTGACGGTTCGCTGGGAGGTAAGGGTAGAGGTCTTGCCTTTATCGGTGCGATGGTGAAGCGATACCCTAAGCTGGAGAGTGATAATTTTGCCGTGAATATCCCGAAGACGGTCGTGATCTGTACCGACATCTTCGACGAGTTCATGGAGACGAACGAGTTGTATCCGGTAGCGCTGGGCGATGCGGACGACGAGACGATCCTCCGGTATTTCTTGCGGGCCAGCTTGCCCTCCCGTTTAATCGAGGACTTGATGGCTTTCTTCGATGTGGTGAAAAGCCCGATCGCCGTGCGTTCCTCCAGCCTGCTGGAAGATTCGCATTATCAACCTTTCGCCGGGATCTATTCTACGTATATGGTACCTAAAATCGAGGAGAAATACGATATGCTCCGTACGGTGAGCGACGCTATCAAGGCGGTGTATGCCTCTGTCTTTTATAAGGACAGTAAGGCGTATATGACGGCTACCTCGAACTTGATCGATCAGGAGAAGATGGCTATCGTCTTGCAAGAAGTGGTGGGCTCCCGTTATAATGATCATTTCTATCCGACGATGTCGGGCGTGGCCCGTTCCTTGAATTTCTATCCGATCGGTAACGAGAAGGCGGAAGATGGGATCGCGAATATCGCCTTGGGATTGGGTAAGTATATCGTCGACGGCGGGCAAACCTTGCGTTTCTCTCCCCGACATCCCCATAGTATCTTGCAGATGAGTACGATGGATTTCGCTCTTAGGGAAACGCAGACTCGTTTCTATGCCTTGGATTTGAAGAATATGGCGGAGGCTTTCTCGGTGGATGATGCCTTTAACTTGGTGAAGCTGGGTTTGAAGGACGCTGACGCTGAAGGTTCCTTGAAATATATTGTCTCTACATACGATCCGTACGATCAGATTATCCGTGACGGTTATTATCCGGGCGGTCGTAAGATCCTTTCTTTCGTGAATATCCTACAGCATGACGTATTCCCGCTGGCGGATACGTTGGATCAGATCTTACGGATCGGGCAGCAGGAAATGGGTCGTCCGGTCGAGATTGAGTTCGCTGTCAACATGGACCCGTCGGATCATACAAGGGCGACTTTCTATCTGTTGCAAATCCGTCCGATCGTAGATAATAAAGAGATTATGGACGAGGATCTGAGCTTGGTGAAGAACGAGGAAACCATCCTTTCTTCTACCAGTGTTTTGGGGCATGGCATCGTTGGCGACGTACAGGATATTATCTATGTGAAGACGGGCGCTTTTAATTCATCCAATAATCAGTTGATCGCTTATGAGATCGAGAAGATGAACCGTTCGTTTACCGATCAGAAGAAAGGATACGTATTAGTCGGCCCCGGTCGATGGGGGAGCAGCGACTCTTGGTTGGGTATTCCGGTGAAATGGCCGCATATCAGTAACGCACGGGTGATTGTGGAATGCGGATTGGAGAACTATCGGGTAGACCCGAGTCAAGGTACCCATTTCTTCCAGAACCTGACTTCGTTCGGAGTGGGCTATTTTACGGTTAATCCATTTAAGGGAGATGGTTGGTTCGATGAGGCGTTCTTGAATGCGCAACCCGCCGTAGAGGAGACGGAATATCTTCGTCATGTACATTTTGATGCTCCGATTACGATTAAGATGGATGGGAAGAAAAGTCTTGGCGTGGTATTGAAACCATAAAAAGATAGCGTTTCAAGAGAAGATAGTTGTTTGTGGATTTGCGAGACGAGCCGGTAAGACGGGTCTCGCGAATCCATTTTTTATTTCAAGTGGAAAGTGGCAAGAACCGCTTTGTGGTCGGTAGGCCAGATTCCAAGGGGAGTCATGATCGGGTCGGAGGTCTCTTCCGTCTCTCTTTGCCCACGGAGGATGTCACCTTTCGGACCGATGATACATACATCTGTAAGCGTTAATCCCTCGAATGGAGCGTAATGGATGAAATCGATGCGATCTCTATCGTCCGCTTTCGGCGACCAAACCAATTTCTCTAAAGCGATATCCTTACAGTCCGCCGGGCAGGTAAGTCCCGGATGAGTTACAGGGTTCGGGAAGATCTCACGGTACGTATCTTTGAAGCCGTCTTTCTCCAGCATGACGGATACGTGCCAAGGAACAACCAATCCTTGGTGGTCTCTCATATCTTTGGTCGCCTCGGTCCAGTCCAGATGGGAAGGCTCGTTAAAGTCCCCTCCGAGGATAACGATCCGTCCGGCTTCCCGATCCTTTTTCGCCTCTTTTAGGAAGCAAGCGATAGCGTCGTCACGGACAGATTGCTCGTTCAACCATAGGAGTGTGTCCAGATTGGTGACAGGAGGTTCCTCGTCCCATGTATTTCCGTCGTATCCACGGGCATCGTAATAAGCGCAATTACGATAATCCAGATGGGCGGTGTAAAGAGCTACCTCGGCATCGCCGATGTGGGTAATGGCCTTGTACATACTACCCCTGTCATCGTTCAAGGGATAGACGGTCGTGCTATCCGTGATCGGGTAGCGGCTTAACAGACCGGAATCCTCGGTGTAGAAAGAATAGTACGTTTGTCCTCTTTGCTGCAACGCTTCCACGATCTGGTCGCAAAAACGGGTCTGATGATAATTACGTACCTCGCTTAACGTAACGAAATCGGCGTTACTTCTTACGATCTCGTCAGCGATAGCGTCAAAGCCTCCTTTTACGACAGCGCCTTCCTGCCAGATGTTGAATTGAAGAACCCTGAAAGTCTTCTCTTGCTGGCAAGAGCTGAGGCCCAGCGCGATCAACAAGAGTAAGTAGATAAAACTAGTTTTTTTCATGTGTGAAATATTTTGTTAGATGTTTTGTCGTAGCCATTCCTCGGCGGCGGCCAAGGTTTCCGGCTTGCCGATATCCAATAGTTTTAGGTTATCCGCCATATAAGCCCTGATATCGGTTTTGGCGCAAATAGCCAGATAGAAGTTAATGATAGAGAACTTTCCGGTCCATTCTTCCATCAGCTCCAATATCTTGGGCGAGAGTACGTGGATTCCGCTAAAGGCGTACTCGTTGTGTTGATCCGGGTCAAAATAGGGATAGTAAGATTTTACCTCGCCGGTCTCATGATTACGCCAACCACACAGTCTATTCTCCTTATTAAATAATAGATAACGTGAGGTATTGCGCTGGCTGACGAGTAAGGTAGCCAACGGGTTCGTTTGTACATGGGTATCGTATAGTTTCTTGAGATCCACGTTCGATAAGATATCGACATTATGTATCAAGAAAGGCTCGTTCCCGCATAAAAGAGAAGTGGCCTTCTTGATTCCTCCTCCCGTATCCAGCAGATAATCGCTCTCGTCCGAGATTTCGATCCGGACACCGAAGTTGTTGTTCGCCTCCAGAAAATCCACGATCTGGTTGCCTAAATGGTGGATATTGATCACGATCTGGTCGAAACCGGAGGATTTCAGTTTCAGTATGACGTGTTCTAGCATCGGTTTGCCCCCGATAGGTATAAGCGCTTTTGGCGTGTGATCGGTTAACGGCTTCAGTCTGGAACCAGTACCGGCCGCGAAAATCATAGCTTTCATAATGTAGGGTTAAAGAGTTGTTCTATATTTTGTTCTCTATGTACTAAATGTACTTTTACTCCGAACTTGGTGTTAAGATGTTCCGCCAGATGCTGTGCGGAATAGACCGAACGGTGCTGTCCTCCCGTACATCCGAAACAAATCATCAAATTGGTGAATCCACGATCCATATATCGTTTTACCGAGGCGTCTACGATATGGTAGACATGCTCGAGGAAGTTCGTGATCTCCCCGTCATCCTCCAAGAACTGGATCACTGGCTCATCCAAACCGGTGAAATGATTGTAACGCTCGTATTTACCGGGGTTGTTTATAGCACGGCAATCGAATACGAATCCACCTCCGTTCCCGCTAGGGTCGTTCGGGATTCCTTTTTTATAGGCGAAGCTCATGACCTTTACTTCCAGCATATGTTTCTGGATATCATCCGTGAATTGTTTCAACCCGGTAAGCTCACGAAGGACGGAGCATAAATAGGGATATTCCGGATAGTCATTCTTCAATAACTGCCGCAGGTTCTCGATCGCGAACGGGACGCTTTGGATGAAATGAGGCTTTTTCTCGAAATACCCCCGGAAACCATAAGCCCCCAATACCTGCAAGGTCCTAAACAGGACGAAATGGCGCAGCTGGCTATGGAAGTAAGCTTCGTCTACCGGGATATATTTACGTAGGGCCGTGATATAATCCGATAGTAATTCATTCCTCAGATCCTCCGGATATTTCGCTTTCGCCTGCCAAAGGAAGGAAGCCACGTCGTAATAAACCGGGCCTTTTCGTCCACCTTGAAAATCAATAAACCAAGGCTCTCCATCCTTTACCATAACATTGCGTGACTGGAAATCACGGTACAGGAACGTGGCGGAGGAACTGCGTAACAATACGTCGCTCATCTTCAAGAAATCATCTTCCAGACGATTTTCCTGAAACTCCATCCCGGTAGCCTTTAAGAAACAGTACTTGAAATAATTCAAGTCCCAAAGGATAGACCGTTGGTTGAACTCGGCTTGCGGATGGCAATACGAGAAATCGAAACCGTCGGACCCCAAGAACTGGATGTCGGGGAGTTTGGTGATCGTCTTGTGTAATAAACGGCGTTCCTCCTCGTCGAATACACTGCTTTTACGGCCTTTCTCGATGGCGTTGAAAAGAAGCGTATCTCCTAAATCTTCTTGGATATAAAATGAATGGTCGTCCGAGCTGGCATATACTTGCGGTACGGGTAAGCCCTTCTCCCGGAAATGTTTTGCCATATAGATAAAAGCCTCGTTCTCCTCAGTAGAAGTGCCACTAACTCCAATCAACGTCTCAGGACCTTTTATCCTGAAATACCGGCGGTTAGAGCCGGATGACGGTAACTCTGTTATTTCCTCTGCCGGTGATCCGGTATATGATTGGTATAGCTTCCTAAGTTCTTCTGTTATCATACTTATCGATTTACGGCACTAAGATACCGCTTTTTAATTGAAAATTAAGAATTGAAAATTGAAAATTGGGACTTCGTCGGAAATAAGAAAGGGGAATAGCCTCTCAAAGCCTATCCCCCTCGCTTATATGATCATCAATCTCTCCTCTCTAACTAATTTTCAATTCTCAATTTTCAATTACCTAGAGTATTCCTTGTGCCATCATAGCCTTAGCTACCTTCATGAAGCCGGCTACGTTGGCGCCTTTCACGTAGTTTACGTAACCATCCTCTTGCTTTCCGTATTTTACGCATTGCTCGTGGATGTTTTCCATGATGCTCTGAAGTTTCTGGTCTACTTCCTCGCTGCTCCAGCTTAACTTCTGTGCGTTCTGAGTCATCTCAAGACCGGAAACGGATACACCACCTGCGTTAGCGGCCTTACCCGGAGCGTAAAGGATCTTGGCCTCAAGGAATGCGTCGATAGCTTCTGGCGTAGAAGGCATGTTAGCGCCTTCGGATACGGCGAAGCAACCGTTGGCCAATAAAGTCTTGGCATCGTCGCCGTTCAACTCATTCTGGGTTGCGCTCGGCATAGCGATGTCGCATTTCTCTCCCCAAGGACGAGCGCCTTGTACATATTTGCATCCGTATTGCTCCGCGTATTCACGGATACGGCCACGGTACAGATTCTTCAGTTCCATGATATAATCCAGTTTTTCGCGGTCGATACCGTCCGGATCGTAGATGTAACCGTCCGAGTCGGACATCGTCACGACTTTAGCGCCGAGGCTGATCAGTTTTTCAACGGTATATTGGGCTACGTTACCTGAACCTGAAACGCAAACGGTCTTTCCCTTGATGTCGATTCCCCTTGTATTCAGCATTTCCAGCAGGAAGTAAACATTTCCGTAACCGGTAGCTTCGGGACGGATCAGTGAACCACCGAATTCGCGTCCTTTACCGGTGAATGTTCCCGTGTTTTCCTGAGCCAGTTTTTTATACATTCCGTACATATAGCCGACTTCGCGTCCGCCAACACCTATATCACCTGCGGGAACATCCGTGTCCGGGCCGATATGACGCCATAATTCCAATACGAAAGCCTGGCAGAAACGCATGATTTCAGCGTTTGACTTACCGCGCGGGCTGAAGTCGGAACCTCCTTTGCCACCACCCATCGGCAGGGTTGTCAGCGAGTTCTTGAAAGTCTGTTCGAAAGCCAGGAACTTAAGGATCGACTGGTTTACAGAAGCGTGAAAACGGATACCACCTTTGTACGGGCCGATCGCATTGTTATGCTGGATACGGTATCCCATGTTGGTTTGGATCTGTCCCTTATCATCCATCCAGGTTACGCGGAAGGAGAAAATACGATCGGGAATACAAAGACGTTCGATCAGGTTGCTCTTTTCGAATTCGGGATGTTCGTTGTAAACCTCTTCGATTGTTCCTAATACTTCTGAAACTGCCTGATGATATTCCGGTTCATTCGGAAATCTTCTCTTTAAGTTGTCTAAAACTTCACTTGCCTTCATAAGACTGATTTTATTTAGAATGTTATATTTATAATGTCAATTTGTTAACCGGTAGCCGTTTTTTTATGACCTCGCAAAGGTAAGCTAAAATTTTACACAAACAAATATTTGAAAGAAAAAATGCATTAAAAATATCATTTCGGTATTTTAATCGGGTAAAAGTAACTAAATGTCACTCGTCTCTTCGCCTTCTGCTCTTATAGATAGGGACGAACACAATGATAGCTGACGCAACCAAGGCAAAAACGATGTCGAAGGTTATCTTTTCGCTGTATGCAAGCATCATGTAGCAAAGGATACCCCACAAAAGAGTGATACATACGGCTTTACTATTTGTAATCTTTCTGCGTGCCATAGTTTACAATTGTTTAGTTGGATGAAACAAGCGAGCCGAAGTAAATGACCAAGGCCAGGAATACGGCTACAAGGATAAAAAGAACGATGATCTGTTTTTCGAGGGGCAGATGTCGGAGGAACGGAACGTGGCGTACCCAACCGGAAACGGCTTGGAGCTGCTCGTCCTCTTCGTCTTCTTTCGGAAATTCGTATCCGTTTGCTTCCAGAATCTCCTTTGCACGGGGAACTTCGCTTTCAAGCAGTTCGATGCGGATGCCGCCCACATTGGCCGGGTATTGGATCCGGCTCGTATATTCGTTTCTCAGGTAACAGTTGACCCCTTCCGATTTCAGGAGGGATTCGATCATCTGTGCTGCTTCCGGTTCATAGAAACGGGCTATTTCGACTATTTTATCTTCCATATTAATGTGTGTTGTATAATGTAAATGATGATTTACCCGTTTATTAATTTATCCGCAATTTCTGTAGCCTGGCGGATACGGTCGGCCATACCGATGCCGCCTTTGATGTTTCCGGCCAGCGTAAGGCCGGGATAGCGCGCTTGCAGTTCGTCGATCGTTTCGAAGCGGGAGCCGCTGCTCTGTTCATATTGCGGAATGGCATGTTCGTGACGGAAGATACGGATCATATCGGGTTCTGTCTCTTCCGGGAATTTCAGCATGGTGTGGAGCTCGTGCCTGATGAGCACTTTCAGCTCCTCTTCCGGCCAGGTCGTCAGGTCGGCATGCTTTACGCCTCCGATAAAGAACGAGAAGAGAGCACCCTCTTCCGGAGCCCGTCCGGTAAAACAAGCGGAGGGGAAAAGAATTCCGAGTACGTCTTTTTTCTCACAGGAAGGAACCAGGCCTCCAAACGCATCGAAGCGTAATGTACCGGTGTCGCGGAACCCGACGCTGGCCTGTACGACTGGTGCATAATGCAGGTTGCTGATCCGCTCCATCTTTTCTTTCGGGACGAAAGGCAACAGGGCGGGCAATGTATAAGCACCGGTGGTTGTGATTATCCGTTCCGCAATAATGGTCTGTTCGCCGTCGGCTGTCGAATAGGTAGCCATCCATTTGTCTGCACAAGGGCGGACCGTGACGTCGGCGGCCGAAAGTGTGATGCGGGCCGGACCGATTGCCTCGGCCATCGCACCGGTCAGTTTGTCCAATCCTCCGGCGGCTGAAAATACTTTCTTGCTGGCGAGACGGTCGCGATCTGTTTTCGGCTGCTTGGCTTTCGCGATGGTTCCGCGGATGAAGCTCCCGTATTGCTGTTCCAGGTTGTAGAGCTTCGGGAGCGCATAACGAGTGACGAGCTTCATCGGATCGCCGGCGTAGACACCGGACAGAAACGGGTCTACCGCATAGTGCAGGAACGATTTACCCAGGCGGCGGGCAGCTAACTCGCCGACAGATTCATCCGGGTTATTGCCTTTTGCCCGAAACGGCTCTCCGAGGATACGGAACTTGTCGCCAAGCGTGAACAGAGGAGTCGTGACCGCACTGAACAGTCCGGACGGGAGAGCCCGGAACCGGTTCCCTTTCCAGATCAGCCGGCGCTTGGATTCTTCGCGGGCAGTCTCCAGTGCACAGGCTGGGGAGAGGGCTTCGAATAGTTCGGCGACTTCGGGATAGGAGACTACACCTGTATTGGGGCCGCTTTCGTAGACAAAATCCTTTTCGCGGAACGTATGGATTTGTCCTCCGACGCGATCAGCCTTTTCGAGGATATGAATGTCTTTTCCGGCGCGGGTCAACCAGAAGCCGGTTGTCAATCCGGTCAGTCCGGCGCCGATAATCAAAATATCAGTCTGTTGGGGTTCCATTGCGTTATACCGGTTTAGAAAATGATTTATTTGTTCCGAGCATCAGCTTGTCCAGCGAAGCCGCTACGTTTCGGACGAAAAGCCTGCCTTCAGGTGTCATCCTGATTTGATTTTCGTCAAACTCGACCAATCCGTCCTCTGCAAATTCGCGTAGACAGGCTTCGTCATAGGCGGTTGCCTGCTTGATGGAGCGGGCGGGGACGGAAAGCTGTTCCGACAGTTCGTTCCAGTCGATCCGGTAGTTGCACATCAACATTTCGATTGCCTCCCGTGTGATCTGTTCCTCCCGGCTCAGGAGATATCCTTTGGCGACAGGCAAGATACCGGCTTCGACTTTCTCGATATACTCCATGATGTCTTTTGTGTTCTGGGCGTAAGCCGTTCCGAGCTGGCTGATCCCTGTCACGCCGAAAGCATAGACCTGACCGGTTGTGCGGCGCGTGCAATATCCCTGGAAATTACGATGCAGCTGTCCGTTCAGCAAAGCTGTGTATAACTCGTCGTCTTTGCGGACGAAATGATCCAGCCCGATCGGCTGGTAGTCCGCTTCGCATAAGATTTTGCGGGCCGCTTCGAACATCCGGCTCTTCTCGTCGCCCGAAGGCAGTCCGGTTTTTTCCAATACCTTCTGCCGGGGGAAAGCCCAGGGCACATGCGCATACGAAAAGGTGACGAGCCGGTCCGGTTTCAGGGAAACGGCTTTTTCGATCGTTTCGGCAAAACTCGCTTCCGTCTGGTGGGGCAAGCCGTAGAGGAAATCCATGTTGATGCGTACTCCGCATGAGCGCAGGATCGTTACGATTTCTTCCGGTTGCAGCAGCGGGACTTGTCTGTGTACGGTTTGCAGGACTTGTTTGTTGAAGTCTTGGATGCCGATGCTAAACCGGTTGAATCCCGCGGTTGCCAGTTTCTCCCAATCCTGTCCTGTCATCCAGCCCGGATGACATTCGATTGCTTTTTCCGGATTTTCAATCAATTCGAACGTATCTGAAACGTGTGCGTTCAACTCTTTCAGCTCAAAAGCCGGAAGAAATGTCGGGGTTCCTCCGCCGTAATGGATCTGCGAGACTTTACGTTTCTTGTCGAGTAAAGGCAGTATCAGGTCGATCTCTTTATGTAATGCGGCTACATATCGATCTATGATTTCAGGCTTGGGAGCGGCGTAGGAATTGCATCCGCAATAATGGCAGAGACGTTGGCAGAAAGGAATATGAAAATAGAAGGAAACCGATTCCGGCTGCTGGCGGTTGGATTCACGGATGGCATCCGCATAATCCCGGCTTGTGAACCCGTCATGAAAATAGTTTGCCGGCGGATAGCTGGTGTACCGGGGAACCGGCACATTG
>ERZ780177.1299-NODE-1299-length-24011-cov-11.517657_pt1 | contig 24011 bp, 16 predicted proteins | sample MGYA00510973_ERZ780177 | MGnify/ENA primary metagenome ERZ780177 (study PRJEB29588, sample SAMEA2144396) | human gut metagenome | biome: human gut; feature: human-associated habitat; material: faeces | place: Denmark | collected 2008/2010 ...
GGCAGCTTGGAGAAGATGATCTGGTTGACGGTACGGCCGCGCTGTTTCAGGCTCAGGCCCATATCGCCATGGATCAGGCTGTTCATATAATTAAGGTACTGCACGCCGAGGGGCTTATCGAGGCCGTATTTTTCGGCCAGGGCCTGCTGGGCTGCTTTGCTGATGGACTTTTCCGCCACGAACGGGCCGCCGGGGACCAGGTTCATGATGAAAAAGGTAAGGGTCGCGACGATGAACACGCTGAAAATGCCCATTGCCACGCGCTTGACGATGTACTTCGCCATGGTTTTGTGCCACTCCGTTTCTTAATGGAATACAAATTGGGGTCGATTCTGGTTTATCTGTTTAATGTTCTGTACTGTGCACGCGCATTTGTGCGTACACTGTGGACACGAAAGAGAATAAAAAAGCCGATGGCGGCTGCGATTGCAAACACCATCGTTCGTAATCCAAAATCTATGAATATTATAAAATGTTGCAAAGTATTTGTCAATTCTCTGTCGCGCTCCTGGCAACGACAAACAGCCGAAAAGCCGCGCGTTTAGCTGCAAATTTTCGGTAAAGATGCCCATTTGCGGATTTTTTTGAGTTTTTTTGAAAAACCGCTTGACTTTCCCCACCGCCGGCGCTATAATAAAACACGTTCTCCGGCGAGAACGCCAAGAGAATATGCGCCGGTAGCTCAGCTGGATAGAGTGTCTGACTACGAATCAGAAGGTCGGGGGTTCGAGTCCCTTCCGGCGCACCAAGCATCCGCACCGGAGCAGAAATGCTTCGGTGCATTTTTGTTAGTATCGCTTTTTTCAAAGCGCACCAACGGCGGCAACCATTGTGAGAGGCGGTCACCGCCGTTAATTCGATTTGAAAATCAGAAAAAAGCGTGTTTATATAGTGTTCCTGGCAGCGGGTGTTCTCCCGCTTTCCCCCGACCCAGCATCCCGGCTGGGAGGTTTCTGCCTATGAGGGTTGTACTTGATGGCGGGGTCTGTTGCATCCCTGCGGCTTTTGAGGCCGACCACAGTACAGAAGTAAATACTTCCACAGGAACAGCATCTTCAATTTTCAAGGTACAACGATAAAAACCCCCAACCATTTCACAACGGTGGGGGTTTGGAGTACCTTGACAAAGGTCAAACTGTTTTGTATACTGTTGTGGCAGTAAACCAACTGGAATTGGTTTATCACCATACAGATATGCAACACAGATTGTATTGCTTAGTACCACGTTACCCCACAACGCTGCTTCTGTTTTAGCCTTGTGGTTACTGGTTGCCAATTTGATATGTGGCTTCCAGGGTGGAGTTCTTATCGGGACTATTATAAGCAGATTCAGAAGGGAAGTCAAGCGGCGGAAGTCGCTTGACTTCCCTTTTTTCTGCATAATAGGTTCTAAAAAAGATCGCTGTGTGAACCAGTTCTGGTGAGGTACAGAATCAATTCCTCGTCGGCCACTTCGTAGATCAGCAACCAATCCGGGGTGATGTGGCATTCTCGGCACCCTTTGAAGTTTCCGGTCAGCTCATGATCTCGATACTGTACAGGAAGTTCTTGCCCATCAGCTAGCATATCCACGACGGTTCCCATGAGGTTGATGTTATAACCGCGTTTAATGACGGCTTTGAGGTCTTTTTTGAATCTGCTGGTCCTGGCAATGCGATATTTACTCATCGTCCAGGTCCTCCAGAAGCTCTGCAAAAGAACCATACGTTTTCTTGTTCGGGTCGGACTTCATCCGCTGGACTTCTTCGACTGCCCCGATTGTGGTTGCATTGGGAGAGCCATAGCGAATGACATCCATCATATACCTAACGAGGTTTCCCTTGACGTTTTCCCCATGCCCAGACACAATGCTTTTATAAGCGTTGTATATATCGCGGTCCAGCGTGAAGGAACACGTTACTGTATTCGATTTGCCCATGTCGGCCTCCTTTGTTACTGTGATTACTAAGTAAACTTAGTTTGTACCATTAGTATATTCCAATTTGGCCTATTTGTCAATAGTTTTTTCGGTTGATTGGAAAAATTTTTTGGACTTGCCGTTGTGAATAAGTGAAATGAATATGTCGAATTGTCGATCTAAATTGACTGTGCCTAATAGGCACAAAACAAAAAAACTGCCAGCCCGGGCAGGCTGGCAGTTCAGTTGTTTCCATCTTTCTTTTTTAGGTATTCGGCACGTACTTCCCGCAGCTTTTTGGCCCCAAACGCCCAATAGGGGCGAATCTGATCGCCGGTCATACCAGCTTCGCGGCACAGGCGCATTTCTCGCAAAACCCGAGGGGCGCATTTGTGCAGCTTGATGAGCTTTAGGCCGTAGGTGTCCGGCATGATGCCGTTGGCAATGCCGATCAGCAGTTCCCGCAACTGGTTTTTGTCGATGCCGTGAACAGGGTCCTCGTAGTACATGGGGGGCAACAAGCCCTGCTCTTTGGCCCAATCCCGCAGCTGATGCACACGGCGCTTCTTGATGATGTGCAGCGGCAAGGTTGGGTCATCGTAGCTGCTCTCATCGAAGCCCATGCGCATCCCCAGGCGCAGCTCGGTGAGCTTTGGCAGTCCCTCGTCGGTGTTGTACCCTTTGGCCAGATACGGCTCGATGTCCAGATCGTCCTCGATCCAGGCTGCCTTTTCTGCCTGCCATGCCAGGTCTATCGGTCTGCCGCCCAGCCTTGCCCGCTTTTCGGCTTTGGCCTTTTTTGCCAGGTAGATGATGCCGCCTTGGTGCGCATCGCGTCGGGCCTTTTTGTTTGCAGCCTGCGCAATCTGCCGCCCGGAGTAGCCAATCATCTTCAAGCCATCTGGCGGCGTTTCGGTTTCGGCAATGCGCACCACCACCCGCAGCATCTTTTTGCGGCAGCCCGGTACGGGCACCCGCACCCAACTCCCAGGCTTCAGAGCGGAACTGCCTTTGTAGTCCTCCGGCACACCGAACCCGTATTCTTTGCCATTCGGCTTGAATTTGATAAACACCATCTTCATGCAAAAGTCACTCCCTGCTAATTATACCTGACGCCACCATGAGTGGCAACGACTGTACAAAGAAAAAAATCTTGAACTGCGGCAGCACCCGAGGATGCTTTTTTCGGGATTGTCGGAACTTTGCCGTGTATGCCTATCTCTGCCGGAGCTGCAGAAGCCCCATCAAGGCACACTTTTCCCCTGTAGTACTTTTCTTGTGGGGAATATTTCTTTCTTCTGTACTGTAGCTTGGGGTTAGTCTTATTACTGTTCCGCAGATTTCGACATACCCCTTTTACAAAAACTGTCATGACCTCTTGACAAGCACAGATCTCCTGTAGTATTTTGAAATTGGAAATGAGATTTGCTATGCTTGCCAGTAGCATCTCAATTTTTGGCCGCCGTGTTCCCGCACGGCGGTTTTCTTTTTTCGTGCGCAGATTGGCCCCTGGGAGCGCCTGTGTGATCGTTTCAGCTATCATGTACAAGTTATGCCTCCCTGCTCTGAAAGCGGCCTTGAGGAGCCTCCCAGCGGCCACCAGAGACTTGATGGCTGCTTGCACGGTGCTGATAGCCATGTGCAAAACATTTGCCATGTGTGAAAATGAGGGAAATGCCTTGCGTTGCCCATTGGAGCAGCGGCAGAGGTAGGCATACACGGCAAAGTCCCTCTTATTCAAGTTGAACGCTTCTACCGGCAGCTTGCCCCATGTGCCGGACAGCTGCCGGAGCTTGTACTGATTGGAGATTCTGCGGCCATTCCGATCTTGCCTTGCAGACACTACCAGCAGTCCCTTCTGTTCGAGTCCAGCCACGGCAGAGCGGATCGTATTCTCACTCAAACCGCATCTCTGTTGAATGGTGCTATTTCGGACGGTCACTGTGCCCAGACAGTTCTGGCAGTACGACAAAAATAAAAACACCATCAATTCTTTGGGCTTCAGCCCATAATCAAATAAGCTATTATAAATTTTTACAAACATAGTTATCTTCCTCCCAAAAAAGTAGCCCCAGGCAAATCTGTTGCCTGGGGCATAAACATTCTTTTTGTGCTTTTAGGGGTTAAATTTTCCGGGGTATAATGTCGCTGCCTCCCGGCGCGAGGCTCCCAGCTTGCGGCGTGGTTCTCTGGTTGCTGCAGGAGGCGTCTGTGCGGGTGCAAGGGAACTTCCCAATGCATGACGCAAAGAATCCGTACTGAGAAGTTTGATTTCCAGGTAGTCGTTCTCGCCGGTGGTATCCTGCTCCTGGGGAGCTAGTGACAAGTATTTCCAGTAGCCCTCAAGGTGGGTTTTCATAGGGGCATATCCGGCTTTCTCGACAATCCAGGTATCACGTTGGATGCGCACCATCTGAGCAGGGGACATCAGAGGACGGCCCATCAGCTGATGGCTGCTGGTGGTCTTGCCGTCAGATCGAGAGGAGGAGCCGGTCAGGATGGTCTCATCGCCTAGCATTTTGGATATGCTTGTAGCGGTATCCTGGGCTGATGGCGATACAAATGTATTGAGCAAAATTTGGCAGTTGTCTTTGATGATCTCGGTGACGTTTTTATCATATTTGAGCAGAAACTGGCTGTAGCTTTGCACCGCGACCAGGATGCGTCCGCCACGGCTTCGGATGGCAGAGAATAGGCTGGTGACGCCGGGAATTGCCGGAAAGTTGCCGAACTCATCCAGAAAATAGAAGAAGGGACGAGGACAATGCCCGCCCTGACGCTCGGCCAGGGCAATCAGATCGTCGGTCAGGAAACGGACGAACAGCGATGCCAGGAAGTGCCTGGTCTCATTTTCATCGGGCGCGATCAGGAAGATCGCTGTAGGCCGTTCGATGAATTGTTCGGCATCCAGATCGTTGTCGTGTGTGCAGATCAGCTGCTCCAGCTCGGCATCGACGAATTTCAGCAGTTTGGACAGTGCCGAAGAAACGATATTGAGGGTGGTTCGAATATCTGCGCTTGTGGTAGTGCTGATATAGCCTTTGATTCGCCGGTCGGTAACCCCTTCCAGCATGGCAGCCAGACGGCTTTTCTGGACAGTGTTACCTTTTTCCGGGCTATCTGCCCCAGCTAACTCGACAATTAGATTAAAAACACTGACGATGTGGCGCTCACCGTCTTGGCCATACTGAGACACCAGCAGGACCAGGCCGGTTATCAGTCCACGGGCAGTCTCATTAAAGTACTCACTGCTGTCACCGCTGTTCACAGAGCCGGTATTACCAATGATCGCGCTGGCAATGACCTTGGCATAGCGTTCTGCCGTGGCATAATGTACAGCCTTTTTTTTGGGGTCCTGCTCTTTCCTCCAGGCGTCGATCTCGATATTGACGCGGTACAGAAGATTAAAATGGCATGAGCAAAACACATTCCGAAGATCGAGCTTCAGCACGCGGTAGCCACACTTTTTCAGTTCAGAGCCGGTAATCGTATACAGGTCATCCTTAACAGATACCAGTACCATGCTGGCTCCTTGGCCGATTCCCTGGGCGTCCTGTGTGTGTAGATTGACCCGGGCGTTGTAGGTGATGGTGGGAATATACAGGCTGGTGGATTTACCAGCACCAGGAGGGGCAACCATCAATATAGAGTGATCGCTTGTATCGACCAGCCAGGTGCTTTTGGACGCGCCCACGAGCATAGCCGGTTGTGTCTCATGCCCTTGCTGCACTTCTTGATAAACTCGCTTGACTTCCTCCGGCTCCATGAAATGAGCGTCGCCGTGCTGGCCGTGTCCGGCTTTTACATCCCGGACAGCCAGAGGTTGACGGTTGAGCAGTTCAATAACTGCCATGGCCAGTATGGCCAACAGAAATTTGCTAACCGCCAGCCGCCAATCCATAGGTATCTGCAGGAACATCTGGAAGCCCGTTAACAGGGCATAGCCAATGACCAGCACTAACAACGGGCGAAATAGTTTTTTCAAAAAATCACCTGCCTTACATCATTTCCATAAAGGCTTCGCTTTGCGGGGTCAACGCCTCCGGCTCGATTTGATGAGCCTGGTACTGTTCGCTTGTTTGCTCCAGTTCGGCATAGCGCACGCAGTATTCCATTGCGTTATGGAGGCGCGCCACACTGTCTTTCATGCTGAAACTGGAAACTTGCTTTGCATCTTCCAGTGCGGCGGAAATTCTCTCGGCCAACTGATCATCGACCATTACACCGCAGCGCACCTGCAGGAGGGCTGCCAGAGAGGCGCTTTCAAGTTCTGCTACGGGTCTGTCAGATGTACTTGTCCGGGTGATCACAGCCTCGGAATAGCCTTCCAGGAGACTTTTCAGCTGTTCTGTATCGTTCTCTCCTTCTCGGACGTGTATAGTGTTTTTGCCAGCATCAAAGAATCCGGGGCCATGGCGAATATCTTTCATAATAGAGATCTCGGCCAAGTGTGCAGCTTCTTCCACACGGTGAATTAGGTCGCCGTGCTGGGCCGCTGACCACTGTAGCGGGGCCTTGTCCAAGTATTCGCCTTGGGATAGATCGTATTGCTCCAATGCGTAGACACGTTCGATTCCGTCGGTGCGCAGTACAGAAATAAAATTATCTTCTTCTCCAGGCTTGACTTTGGGGGAACCAATGGATTCCGGGCTGGGGCAGTAGGCCGCTTTTGGATTCTGAGCAAACACCGCCACACTGTTTTCCACACCCATGCCAACGCACTGACCGCGGAAATTCAAGTATTCCAGATACTTCTGCGGATCGGCAACCATAGCGGCATAAGTTTGATCAATTTTAGCTTGAAGTTCTTGTATTTCGGGATGCACGTCTGTTTTTCCTCCTTCCTGGTTAAGGATGGTGTTCAGTTCGTTCAACCTGGCCAGCTTGGTCTGAAACTCTTTCTCATACGCAAAAGGTTGGTTTACAGCTTCTTTTGCATCCTCCAGGTTTTTGTTCAGCGTCGTCAACAGTTCCTGATCCTGAGCCTGTGTGTCAGATAACTTTTCCAAAAGGTGCCGGAACGAGGAAAAGTTTTCTTTTGGGTTAAACTCGAAGCTGTATTTTTGCGTACCTTGTAGATATCCCAAAAAGCTGGTAGCTTTGGCATCATAATAGGCATGGATTTGAAATCCTCTATACTCACCTATTATGACATCACCAGCCGTAGCACCTTGGAGCGCGTTGCGTAAAGCGGCGTCGGCTGCTTTGCGTTCGGTGTAGGAAGTACCCATTACAGTAGCAGAGAAATTTTCGCTGCCGTCTGAATTGAAACGACTATTGGCTTTGTAAAGGTCAATATCTTTGGAAATTGCATCCAAAGATTCTTCGACTTTTCGGATGGAGGCGGGATATCCAATAGCGATCTTATCCTGCAGCTCAAATATCTGCGACATATGGGACGAGCGCAGTGTACTCAATCGTGCCACTTCATTGTCCAGTTCCATCTTTTCTTTGATGAGAGGATTGCCGGCGCACAGTGCCTTAATTTCTGCGTAGGACAGTGCGATTTCGTCCAAATCTTGGCAAGAACGGGCGGGCGACTTGGATGTCATAACCTGACTTATGAATTTCTGCTTTTGTTCAATGAGCTGCCAGGAGTAGGCGTCAAAACTCCCCTCTGTAGCATACCGATAGATCTGTACCGTGGGGTTTTCGTTGCCCTGGCGCAGAATCCGCCCTTCGCGCTGCTCAATATCCGAGGGACGCCAGGGAACATCCAGGTGATGCAGTGCAATCAATTTTGTCTGCACATTGGTTCCGGCACCCATTTTTTTGGTACTGCCCATCAGGATGCGTACTTTCCCAGCACGCATCTTTGCAAATAGGGTGGCCTTCTTGGCGTCGGTATTGGCATCGTGGATGTACGCAATCTGTTCTTTCGGTATCCCCCTTGCGATCAGTTTGTTGCCGATATCGTCATAAATGTTCCATTCGCCGGTGCCTGGCGTGGCCAGGTCTGAGAAGATCAGCTGTGTAGATTGTGCATCTGCGGTGTTTTTCCATATCTCAAAGACTTTCTCGACGCAGGCGGTGGCTTTATTTTCGGGAACATCCGGGAGAAGCGGATTCATCAACCGCTGATCAAGAGCCAGTTTTCTGCCGTCCGTGGTGACGCGGAGCATATTATCCGTGTGTGGGTCCACATTGCCAGCGCGAATTTTCTCGGCGCGCTCTCCAAGAGCCTGGATACTTTCTTTTTGCAGCTCCGTAGGAGGGCACATAACAACTGTGGCCTTTCCACCTTCCAGTTCGGGAACTTTTAAGTTCAGCATATCGGAAGTCTGTACATCGGTGGCCAACTTCCACATACTGATAAGCTCGGGGAGGTTGAAAAATCTCGAAAAGCGTGTTTTCGAACGGTAGCCAGTACCTTCCGGGGCCAGTTCAATGGAGGTTGTGGTTTGTCCAAAGTTGGCGGCCCAGGCATCAAAAGAGAGCAGGTCATGGGCACGCAAAGTGCTGGCCTGTAAATACCGCATCATGGTATACAGCTCAACGGGTGAGTTGCTGATTGGTGTGCCAGTACAGAAAACAAGCCCTCTGCCGCCAGTTAATTCATCCAAGTACTGACATTTCATCAGAAGATCAGTTGCTTTCTGGCTTTCAGAGGTTGAAATACCGGCAACGTTTTGCATTTTTGTAGTGACTGCGAGATTCTTGAATTCGTGGGCCTCATCAACCATGAGTGAATCGACACCCAACTGTTCGAATGTCACCACATCATCTTTGGGAGAATCCATCAGTTCTTCCAAATGCGACTGAAGGCGTTTTTTGGTGGCCTCCATTTGCTTGACGGTCAGATCTTGCCCGCTTTTTTCCTTTTTTGCGCTGGCAATTTCTTGCGTGTACCGTTCGATCTCGTCCTGCAGGAACTTTTGTTGCCTTTCGGTTGACAGCGGAATCCTGGAGAATTGACTGTGTCCCATAATCACAATATCGTAGTTGCCGGTAGCGATACGAGAACAAAACAGTTTGCGCCGATCCTTCTCGAAATCCCGTTTTGTGGCAACAAGTATATTAGCATTGGGATAGAGACTAAGAAGCTCACTCCCCATTTGTTCGGTCAGGTGGTTGGGGACAATAATCAGTGTTTTATTGCACAGCCCCAGGCGCTTTTTCTCCATCGCGGCAGCGCCCATAACCATTGTCTTACCTGCGCCGACCGAGTGGGCTACCAAGGTGTTGCCGCCAAACAAAATTCTGGCTACTGCGTTACGCTGATGAGGTCTGAGCGAGATCTCCGGGTTCATACCCGGAAAACGCAGAAAGCTACCATCGTACTCGCGGGGTCGCAAATTGTTGTAGTGGGTGTTGTAGTAATCAACCAGTCGCCGCCGCCGGTCGGGATCTCGGTATATCCAATCCTTAAAAGCGGCTTCAATTTGCTGCTGCTTATCCTGAGCCAAGCGGGTTTCTTTAACATTGGGTACAGCCTTCTTCTTCCCGTCTACATCTTCGATATAATCTACAACCTTGACAGCTTGCAGGTTCAGGCTGCAACGCAAAATTTCATAGAAGTTTTTTCTCTTTGTACCGAAAGTGGTTGTAGCCTTCAAGTTGTAGCTGTCTACGGAACTCCCTTCGATGTTCCAGGTAGCGTTGAGCCGGTTGTAGCTGACTTTTATAGATTGTGCCGCCCAGCGATTTGGCTCCATCGTCTCCAAAATGAATTGCTTGATATCCTCTGGAGGAATCCAGGTAGTTCCAAGGTGTAATTCAATTTCAGATGCCGTCAGGTCTTTGGGCTGAACGGTTTTCAGTGAATCCGCATTGACTTGGTAACTGGGGTCTTGTTTGGCGAAAATTTCAGCTACCGCCAGTTTCTTGCGTACATCGCCAGAGAGATATTCTTCAGCGGTCTGGTAGAGCGGTTCACCTGCAGCCGTTGTTTCACCTGGCACGCGAAACACTACGCCGGTCAGATCCTGCAGAAGCTTATCACGGGTTTTGCCGGTTAACTGCTCCATGTAATGTAGATCGACGCTGGTGTGTTCCTGGACAGACAGCATAAGAGCCTCACTGGCCGTTTCCACATGGTCAATCACTCGGTTGGGCCGGATCGTTTTCTTTGTAAACATATCCGACTTCGACTTGAAATTGTGTTCGTCATCGAAATTCTCCAGCGAACAGAGCAAGCTATAACCGCTGTCGTCGCGGAAGGCCAGAGCGTTGGCGCGGCTGTTGAGCCTGCCATACTTTTCCGTGAAGGCGTCGTACTCGTGATTTAACCGGCGCTGAAGCTGCGCAACAGCCTCATCTGGGAGATCGTCGAGCTGGGCCTGAATCAACTCCCGCGTGGTGGCCAGAATAGAGACCATGCCCCTGATTCGGGCCTGTGCTGTGGCGTTTGCGGTGACTTCCCGCATGACTGAATCAGTACGGAAAAAAATCTTATCATCACGGATGCCATAGCTGTAATTCCGTATATCCGGGTCTGCAGGAAGAGGGGATATCTCTCCGGGTTGCTCCAGGATAATCGGCTCAGTCTTCACCAACGTGGCATTCAATCTTCCCATCGCAGCCTGCAGCTGCTCCTCCAGCGTAGTACTGGTATCAGGCTGACAGGTAGGCCGCATCCCATAAGGGCCGCTGACCATCTCCATTTTTCCGCAAATCATCTCCGGGTGGTCGATGAAATACTGGTTCATGGGGATGCCATCCGCATTTGTTCCTGTGTGCAACCAGGATACGTCCTGGTCAACAATATGATCACGTTTCTGCAGGAACAGGATATCGGCGGTAACTTCTGTACCGGCCAGAGCCTTGAAAGCTGTGTTCGGCAGACGCACCGCACCGATTAAATCGCAACGGGACGCCAGATACTTTCGCACATCTTCCGATTGCTTATCCATTGTGCCGCTGGTCGTGATAATAGCTTGAATGCCGCCGGTGCGAAGTTTGTCGACGTTTTTGGCTGCGAAGTAATCATGTATCAGGAAGTTATATCGGTTAAACGCGGGGTCATTTACTTTGTACTGCCCGAAGGGGACGTTACCAATCACTGCATCGAAGTAGCTGTCCGGCAATACAGCTTTTTCATAACCACAAATCTGAATATTGGCTTTAGGGTACAGCTGCTTTGCAATGCGGCCTGTCACGGGGTCAAGTTCCACGCCGAACAAATTTGCACTTTCGTCGAAGCTGGCGGGTCTGTTTGCGAAAAAGGCACCCACACCCATACTTGGCTCCAGAATATTGCCGCCCTGCAGGCCAAAGCGCTCCAGCGTGCTGTACATTGCGCGGATGATCTCCGGCGACGTGTAATAGGAGGTAAGCGTGGATGCTCTGGCTGCCTCGTATTCGGCCTCTGGAAGCAGTTCTTTCAGTTCTTGGTATTCTTTACTCCAGCTGTCTTTCCGTGCGTCAAAGACTTCGGCCAGACCGCCCCAGCCTACATACCGTGCGAGAAGCTGTTGCTGTTCGGGGGTCGCCTGCAGGCCGTTCGCTTCCAAGTGCTGGAGCAGCCGCAGGGCATTGATATTGTCTTGAAAACGGGCCTTTGGCCCGCCCGGTGCAGCTTGCTCGTCAGGCGCGGTAAAGTTCTTTGCGTCACGGGCAATACCAGCCTTGTACTCTTCGAGGGCGGCCTGTTCGGCTTCGGCAACCGTCTGGAATTTCGTCCATTCTCCGTTAATAGGTATTTCTGCGGCGGTCTTTTGGGAGTTTGTCTGCTGCAGCACACTCTCGGTAGGTGCTGCTGCTTCTTCTTGCAGTACAGGCGTTGCAGTGTCGGAGAATGCAGGAGCCTGTAGGTGCTTATTGCGCTCGTTCCGTTCGAGAAGCCGAGAAAATTCCTCTCGGCTCACAGAGCGGCTGAACAAGGGGAGTTCCTGGTCTTGCAGAAGGATCTCTCCTTCGCCAATATCCTGGACAATAAAAGCCTTATCGTTTTCCAAATAGACAATATCGCCAGCAATACAGGGACGCTTTTGGGGAGCAGAACGTATAGCCTGTTCACGTTGCCGTTCTCGGTACTCCTGCTCAGCCGTTCCAATGAGTTCATCAAAGGTTACCCCGGATAACTCATGTTCAACCAATTCTGCCGTAGAAGCGTACTGCGCGGAAAGGATTCTTTCTCCATCGACGTTATAGACTATTTTGTGGTGAAGGAGATCCACATAGACATTGATGCTATGGTCTCCTTCGCCGGTAGAGGAATAGGCCAGGTCAATGTGGCGGAGATCTTCAAAATCGGGCTGGTCAAAATTGTTTGTCCTACAATAGTCCCGAATCCACTCTTTTGCTTGTTCCAGATCGCTGGCTTTTTGAGCCTGTTCTGCTTGACGGTCTGAAAGCCATTCCTCATACTCGGGGCGTTCCTCATCCGAGAGATAATGATCGCTTTGCACCAATGCTTGCGGTCGGCTGGAAACTTCCTGCCATGTCAGTGTGTGGCTTACCCGCCCATTATCGGTTTTACACTGGATTTCGAAGCCTTTATTGTTGTAATCCAGCCACCCGCGGGAGCCGTTGGCAAAGTCCCAAGACCTGCCGCCTGTTCCATATTCTTTTTTTAGCCAGCGAATCGTTTCTTCTCTCGGCGGCAATACCGGCTGGGAAAAATAGTATTGAATCCGCATTTTGCCATTTTCAAAACCACTTCCATCACAAAGAGCGCGTCTGATCTCATCCTCATTGATTATCGGCTGGTCAACAGCGGTTTCAATTTTCTGTTCCAGAAAGGAGGGAACGTCTACAAATCCAGCACTATCACAGTAATACGCTTTAGTGTCCCCACCGCGGTTCAGAACAACAATGTCGGAAACGGAAAGGCTATGGCCGGTGAAGTCAGCGGGACGGTCAAGGTTGAATGTGCGGAAGATGTCCTCCAGCGAGGTTTTGCCATCCAGGGGGGCTGTGTAGACCAGATCGTAATTCTGCCGGTCAACGGCCAGCCCCGCTTCCTGCAAACTCTCGTAAGGCTCAAAGCGATAGTCCCGTGTTTCCGGCCCGCCTTTGAGCTGGTAGATAGTAAAGGTGTCGCCCTGCTCCGTGGGATCGACGGTGAAATACGGGTTTTCCCATTGAGCGAAAGGCATATCTGGCATGGCCTTGTAGCTACCTGCATCCAGAGCGTAGGGACGCACCCGGTCAAAGCCGATTTCTTTTGCAACTCGTGAAATGGCCTCCAGGAAACCGGGGTCGTTTTTCAGACCATCCATTCTGGTGAAGTCTTCCACAAGATAATTCTGGCCTGCCCGCACCTGAAGGATGTCAACGGAACTCAGATTGTCTTTGCTTTCGAGGCCCAGCGTTAAATGGGCGTAGGGCTGACCACCATCATTTAGATCGTTCATTGCATTATATGGTTGGCTGCGCAGCGCATTGAAGCGGTTCCTGGCTTTTTCAAAGGTTTCGTAATGTTCAATAGGGCTGCGTTCCGAGGAATTTGTGGCCCAAGTCTTTAAGTCGGGAATCAGATAAAAGCCCCACTCACGGTGCGCCTCCGACGGTACTACAGGGGGAAGTTTCGATGCTTCCGGGAAGCTATCTGATTCAATACCTTTTTCCTGTACTGCAGGCCCTTCCGGCGGGGACATGGTCATGTGCATGGCATGGGCAACATCGCGGACAGGGGCCAGACAGGCGACCAAAGAATGGTTGAGCAATACCCCCAATCGCTCAAGCACTTTGGGGCTGCTGTGATACTGGGTAGCAAAAGAGAAGGCACTGGTATCCAGGCCGTCTACTGGTATGCCAAGGCGCGTGCAGACCACAAATTTCGCACTTTGTTCCAGAAATTTTTGCAACTCGGTACGCATTGCGGCAGAAGCCTCAGATTTTACTTCGGTATCTACAATTTGCTGAATTTTGGTTTGCACATAGCCGTCCAGACTTTTTTCCCCAGCACGTTTCAACAGGTTGTGCAGGGCGATCCCCGATTTGTTTTCATATACAGTCCACGGTAGAGGACCAGGTTTGCTGCGTCCGACTGTATCTTGGTAGTCAAAAACATATGTTACATACTCTGGATGTTTTGCATCAAAAACAGGAATTCCGTGCGTTCCGCGCACAATGTGCCGGTTTTTTTCACGGTCCCATTGACTTAACGTTGCTACAGCTTTTACCTCCGGCCGTTGATGATACAAAACGACTTGGTTTTGAAATCGCTCCTCATAGGTGTACGCAGCCGAACTGAGAAATGCTGCCCAGGTGGCGGAGCTTTCCGTGATTTCACCAAGCGCATACAGATAGTCCTCTACCAACTGTTTATATTTTGTTTTGTATTCCATAGGCTAACCCCTTTCATCAGTTCCACAAAACAAAAGGGAGCGGGCCAAAGCCTGCTCCCTATAAGGAAATATTGGCGACAAATCAGAAGGGCGATTCTTCGCCTTCCTCGATCAAAGTGAACTCATGGGCGGGTGTGCTGTCTGCATCATGCTCCAGAGCTTCCCACTCCTCCTGTGTGCCATCGAAAAACCTGTTTTTGGCCCGTCCACGGGTTGCAACGGGCCGAGCCATTTTGGGAATACCCAGTTCGCCTCTCTGGCAGCCGCCAAACATCAGAGGTTCGGCCATTTCTTCTGCCTGAGCCTTCAAGGCATTCATGTGCCCTACATACTCCAACACTTGGTTTTTGTCGGGGGCCGGGTTGTTGACCAGTAAAGCCTTTATGGTATCATCAATGAAGTCTCCAACTTCCACGTCTTTTTCTTTACAGAGCAACGCCAAGTCCCCCCTACAGACCAGTTCCCAGAATTCTTCCGGGCAGTAGGCTTCCAACCAATCTTTGTACTGCTGCCCGTATTTTCCGCTGAAGCCGCCAAAATCGGTAGCCTTGGGCCAACTTGTGTTATAGCGGGTGCGTGCCGCCTGAAATGCAATTTCCTGATCCGAAAGGAAGCCCATGTTACAGCGAATTTCTTCCGGGATCTTTTCAAGCAAAGCCAGCCGTTCGGGTTCCGCCATTGCATCGAGTTGCGCCAGAAGCTCCCGCTCCGAGATGTTCTCAAACCAGTCGCGCAATTCTTGCTCTGTCATGGTCTCCAATTCTTGCATCCTGATATTCATAAGTGTACCTCCGTGCGCCTCGTGTGGTTCTTCTACACACAATTTCGCTTAATCTTATGTTTTTGTCAAGGGATAATTCAAAAATAACGAGTTGTGCCTAACAGGCACAACTCGTTTCACAGCTCAATGGTAGATAGGTTGCGTTCATCGGAAAGCCCGGTTTTTAGCTTGCGTACATTTTGTTTTTCGTCAGTCAGACCGTTTGCTGCCCGAACAGCCCGATTCTTACTCTGAGCCTGCTGCTGATCCTTGTTCAGCGTTTTGGCCAGACGAAATAACATATTCTGTACGGCATAAGTAGGGCTTTTTTCCTGATAGTCAGAACCGTCAATATTTTCATCAGGGGTTGCATTTTCCGGCTCACTGTGCGAAGCTGTTTTTTCCTGTACTGTTGGCGTGTTTGACGGTTTTCCAGCCCGAGAGTGAGCAGCGGTCCTCCCCGTCGAATTCAAAGGCGGAGTTGACTTTTTAGGGTGAGTGTGCGAAGCTGTTTTTCTCTGTACTGCTGGCCTCACATACCGCTCGGCGGCATGGATGATGATATTATGCCTGGTTACCTCGGCTCGGCCTGCTCGCCGTGATTCAAAATCACAATAAGGGTGGAAAAAGCTGGTTTCGATCTCCGCAAACTTTTTATCTAGTGTTTCCTCATAAGAAGCATATGTCAAAGTCAATTCCTTTTGACTGTCGAGGTATTCTTCATACATGGGCCTTAAGATAGGGTCACGCAGCATAATTTTTTCCAGTACATCATCCACCTGGGCTTTAAGTGCCGGAGGCAAGAATTTGTATGTGTGCTTGCCGGGGGTATCTCGCAGCTCTCTCCCCAAGGCTTTCAGTGCATCGGTGATTTCACGGTCAACTAAATACTCGCTGGATACTAGCTTTCGTAACTGCTCGTTAAGTTTATCGCGGAGAGCACTTTTTTCTTCTTTTAGATAAGCCAAATCTCCGCGAAAGATCTCATTAGTGAAACTACTCTTAACTTTACGCGTGGCGGCATTTAGTGCCGCTCTTTTGTCAGCCTCTTTTTCTCGATGTGGTATGAACGCTTCCCGGCTGTTTGTGGACCAGACCAGAAAATGAAGATGGGGGTGAAAGTCTTTGTTATGCCAGGAACATACCATCCGTAGATTGGTGGGATTAATATTGTATGCTTTTGCCAGTTCGTCTGCTTTTAGAGCGACCAGATTCTTCATGTAATTGCGGTCCACGCCCAGACGTTCACAGTCAGTGGCGTTCAATGAATATACATGATGCCAGACAGTACTATTGCCAGGGGCTTCAGCCTCTACCTGTGCATCTAACACCCTTTTTTCTGTACCGTTCTGGTCAAAGATGGGACTTTGACGGTCAATATAAGCAATGTAGTTTGTGGCATGGCGGGCATTGGCAAAATAGCCAGAGTTGAGTATAGCTTTGACTTTCACTGTTTCACCTCACTTTCGGCGGGTGGAAAACAGTCTGTGCCTATTAGGCACAGACTGTTTTCAACGTTGATGCGACGAAATTTTCCGGCGTTTTTGCAAAAGAAGTACCCTTATTCTTCCAAAATATCTTCCAGTCGGAACACTCTGTCGTTCATTTTCAAATATTCCACAGCAGCGCGGCGGTAGCCGTCCAGAGCGCGGGGATTGATTTCCAGTTCGTGCGCAAGAACCTGGCAGATTATGGCCTGTTGGATTGCCAGTTCAGACAGCACTTTGTTGGCACGGTTGTTGATCCTGGATTCCATCAGGTTGACGCTGGCAAGGAAGGTGCGCTTCACACTCTCATTGATGAAGGCACCGTCCGTTTGCATATACAGGTAGTCTTTGTAGTAGCGGATGGCGTTTTCAAACACGGCGGTCTCAGTACAGTTTTCCTGTGCGGCTATTTCCTCCACCGCCTTTTTCGTTTCCGCGCTAACGCGGTATGTCTTTTTGTACAAGTCCATCTTACCTCTCCTTTCTTGGAGACGATTTTCCCTTATTTTAAGAAAATTTGAAAGCGGTAGGGAAAATGCAGGATAAAGCTGTACGGCACAGGTGCCGTACAGCAACACACCGCGCCGCAGTGCAGCGCGGTTTGTGCGGTTTTTTTTATACGGCATTATGTACGGCTTTTTTCCTTTCCAAATGTCGCTATGCCGTCAGCTTCTTTGAATTCGACATAGTGTCGTTTGTTTTCTGCTGTACATCTGCCGTCAGATTTCTCAACCGTACAGAAAAAATAACGATTTGTGGTTATTTCCTGGAGGTTCTGTTGTACGGCAATTACAACCAATTTTCCGGCGCGACACGGGTGCTATTGACATACACCTCAAAGTGCAAATGGTTGCCGGTACTATCGCCGGTGCTACCAACAGCTGCGATAGTTTGCCCTTGGGTCACGGTCTGACCTGCAGAAACGGCCAGGGAGGAACAATGTGCATAAAGGGTGTAGATCTGGTTACCATCGACAACACCATGGTAAATCTTGACGTAGTTGCCCCAGCTGTAATGATAACCTGCTGTCACAACGACACCATCCGCTGCAGCGAAGATGGGGGTGCCGTAACCGGCGGCAAAGTCCATTCCCCCATGTGGTGCGCCACTCCACCCATCGGGTTCACCAAAATGGCAGGAAATATAACTATAACTGGCCAGGGGCGTTATGAAGGTCCCATTGCCACTGCCGGTGATCCCGCCGGTGTAATTTTCGGACGGGGTGAAATTATCCGTGCTGGTAATGCCAACCTGGGTGACGGTGACACCATACAGCTCCCCCCAGTCGGTCTGATATAGAAGTTTGCTCCATTCAATGTTGACTTCCGACCATCCCTCCCAATCATCATTTAATGTGGCCTCTTGGAGCTTCTGCAGATATTGCTCCATAACCTCACTTTCACCAGTGTAAGAAGAACTGCACAGATCATCCCATTGTGCGACGGTCTGTTGGGTAGCGCCGCTTTCGCCGCTCCAGTCTTCGCAGCCGGGTAAACGAGCTGTAACATACAAGTCGTAGTGATCACCAGGACAGTAGCTTTCGGTATGGTAGTTGTCACATTCATTGCTATCGTCGCTATGGTAATAGGTTCCCCCATTACCATCAGAATGACCATCGCATATCTTCTGGCTTATGCACCCTCCACAGGAATATGGCCCTCGTTCCCTCGTGGAAAAGGAAACGCTTTTCAGCGCAACCCAGCAGGCCAGCGCAGACATATCCGTTTCCCAATCCTGTTCATAATAGCAGGAAACAATGGTCAGTACTTCCTTATCGTTGTTGGAAAAACCATTTTCCCATTGCAAGATGATATTTCGGTATGAGTTCCCGTTACGGTCAGTCTGTTGCCGGTACTCGGCCATCTGTTCATCCACATAGGCGTCTCTGGCTTCGTCCATAAGCTCTACTGTCTGGCCGACCAGGGATGTGTCCTCTGTAAGAAATGTGGAGAGGGTCATGGTGAATAGAGAAATGATTGCTTGCAGGCAAGCAACCAGTAAAAAGATAATCGAAAGGAGGACTGCAATAATAGTGATGATGATTTTGCGGGTCCTCTCGTCGGCCAGTTTCTGCGCGATGTAAATCGCAATTTTGGCTGGCATCAGATGCCCCCTTTATCACCAAACAACTCAGCTTCAAAGGGGAGAGTCCCAACTTCCATGTAGTATTTCCCATTGCCTGCTTTCAGCAGACAGTGACGTTTATTGGAAACACTGATACAAGCAGCTTCGCCGTCTGTCAACTTCAATGCTTCTTTCATATCCTGGAGGTCAACCTGTCCACTGTAAAATAAAAACTTGAAAGAGGACATATTGATAATCGGGGAGCTGTAACGGCGCACCGATTCATCCAGACAGTCCTGGAGCTGCTGTGTGGCCACACCGATGCAGGCGTTATACTTACGGCTGCGTCGTGCAAAGTAGCTGATGTATTTGGCCATAAGCGGCTGCTCCAGATACATATATAGCTCATCAAAACTAAGAAGCACTTGGAACTCACGAAGCAGCACAATCGACCAGATGTAGGTGTTCAGGTTGTTCTCTACAGCTTGGAGCCGCTGTTCGCTACCTTCCATAAGAGCACCCATACTAAAGCAGATCAACGGGTTGTTCTTAACATCGATGGTAGTGGTTCCGTTGAAGATATTGGAAAGTTCTCCGTAGGTTGGATCATTGATATACAGCAATACTTCGGAGATCATTTCTTTGGTGAGCATGGGGTAGCTGCTCTTGCTCAGCTGCTTTTGCACATAATCATATAGCGTACTGAAGGTGGGGTAATCCTCATGTCGCAGCCGGTCAAAGTCGGTATGCTGGTCAATGCCCACTGACGCATACATTCCCTGGACCAAAATCATCAACGCACGGAGGGTGCTGTCTGGCATCTCCGGCATCATAATACGAAACTCGTCTTTGAGCCAGGACAGGTGCTGTAAAAACATGGGCGATTCATTGGAGATCTCCGGCAGCTCGGCTCCATCCTCCACATCATCTTCCAGCTTGATTCTACGAACCTCAAAGATGTTAATCTTGTGGTTGCCGGAAGCGCAGTCGATCACAACGCCGCCTAGGCCACGTGTGACATCACTGTATTCGTTTTCCGGGTCCATGACGTAGCAATGGACCCCACGTGTCACCATGAATGTCAGAATTTTCTTCTGAAGATAACTCTTGCCCTGGCCAGCGGAGCCGGAAATAAAAAACACACCGTTGGTAATCTGATCATCCCGCTGGAAGATATCGGCATACACCGGGCCACCGCGATCTGTGCGGCCCAGGGGCATACCATGGGGATGAATCAGACTTGAGTAGCTGAACGGGTATAGAGCGGCCACAGTTTTGCTGGGCAAGTTATTGGAGCACAGGATAAAGTGGTCGCTGCCCAGCGGCTGCACGGAGGAAAAGCCATTGCGCTGCTCATAGTTCAGCTGGTCATAGGTGATGCCCACACCTGCAAGTTCGATCTTTACCTGCTGTTCCAGGTTCGCCAGATCCTCCAGCGTCTTTCCGTAAATCTCGATATAGACGTTGACGCTATAAATTGTGTTTTGGTTCCGTGTGACCTCAGCATAGAAGTTTTTGATGTCGGTGGTCTCCTGAGCGGCGTCCATCTGCTCTGTGGCCTGGCTTTTGCCACCGATAACAGCCTTATTGCGAATCTGCTCATCAATCAGCTTTCGCGCATTGTCTTTCTGGAGCGGGGTCATTCGCATGGTGAAAGAAGTGCCCCGCATGCTGGCTACCGTGTACAAGGCACGCGGCGGAATCTGAGCCGGGAAGTTCTTTATCATAAGGGTTCGGCGCATCAGGCCGGATTGCTCGGCATGGTCACGGGTGAAGTCAATGCGGTTGGGGCAAAGGCGGCGCTGAATTTCCTTGTTGTAGATCGCCGGTTTGGCTTTTGCCATGTTGGGGTAGTTTTTCACCTCTTCGGCAATGGTGTAGATATCCACATTGATGAACTCACGGACCAGGTAATTGCGCAGAAGGACGGCCATTTCGTCGTTTTTTACGCGGTCAATTTTATATCCTTTGCCGACGATCAGGGTGTAGATATCATCCTCCTCAGACTGCGCTTTGTAGATAAAATAATACGCCCGCTGCACGGCACTGGATTTTGTCTCGGTGCTTTCGATCTCGTTGACTACGTCTGCCAGAATGTGGTCATAGCGGCGTGGCAAGCTGCGGTAGTATTCCTTGAGGGCGCTCATGTCCTCGATTTTATCTGTACCGAACATGGTGAAGGGGCAGCGCAGGGAATCGAACAACCGGCACAGCTGTTCGATTTCCTGCGCGATTTCTTCATCTGTCATTACGTCGGTGTTCGGCGGATAGTAGCGGTAGAAGCGGAATAACTCCTTGCCGTCCTTGCCGCCATAGATACCGTTGTCGGCAAAGCGGAACTGAATTAAATCCTGGATAGGCAAGCGAGAACGCATTTGTTTCGTCAGACGTTTGCGTTTGCGCTTTTCTTCTTTTTCGTGGCGCCTTTCATTGGCGGTAAATGTTTTGGTGAAAAGGTGGTAAGTAGTTCTTGTGTGCAACGCACCAAACAGGTTGTTTTCAAAATCAATTCGTGCTGTGCCAAGGGCAACAAATAATGTCAGAGCTATCAGCTCCAAAGAGGTAAGGTAAAATGCGATTACCACCAGAGTAGCAATAAGGATCAACTCTGGAACAGTCCACCACCACAAAAGGAATTTCTTTTGCAGACGTGGCGGGCAGAGGTATTTTTGTGTGGCCATGGAATCTCCTTTCCGGGTATTGTGCCTGTAAAAAAACGGGCTGTGCCTATTAGGCACAGCCTGTTTTTGCCGTTAATGCGTTGTGTTTTTTGCTTGTGTTTGCATTGGAATGGTTATTTCATTAGCCCTTTTACGGCCCCCGCAAAATAAGCTATACCAGTAGGGTTGATATGTGGCCCTGCGCTGGACATACCATATTTATCTAAGGTCCGGCTCACACCGCCCATGCCAAGCAAGCAGCCCATTCCCAAAAACGTATTGGTGATACCGGTGCTCATCAGCAAGGTGATTGCGAGGGCATAGAAAAAGTATTCAAAAAAGAAAGTCAAGCCTACAGCCATGGCTTGCCGGAACCAACCAGAAAAGGCGGTCTGATCGCCACGCAAAATGCTGGTTTCGTATAGAGGAACCATGGCAATTAAAGTGATGAATTGGACAAATCGCAACGTGATTTTGTATATGAAAACGCCGCTGCCGATTACGACGATCAGAAAACAGACCACAGATTCCATAAGACTGCTGCCAACAACGAGATCAGGAGTTAGCCACAAGCTGGTCAACGAGTTTGCATATGCTGTCCCCGGAAAATTTGTGACTGCATCACTCAATCTCAACAACTGAATTAAACTCAATATAGCTTTCGTCAGTACGTGTACCAGCTTGGGGCCGAAAAGGGCAAAGGCTAGTCCAGCGACAAAGTTTTTTGTGACAGCTGACATATACACGGTCTTTTCCTCGGAGCGTGCCTCTAGAATATCATAAAGCATCAATATACAGCCGACGACAAAAACGCCCATGGCTATCCAACTGGAGCAGGACACAATAGCATTGATGATCGTATCATCCCAAAGGGATACAATCATCCTACTTACAAAGTCCATTATGACCGTCAAAAGCGCAAGAAAAATATTGTGTATTAAAGTTGCGATACTGTCTGCTATGAGGTTTAGGATGAATTTTCCAATTACTTGCATTTTTTTGTCCCCAATGAAAAAATAATCTGCTGCCCGGTTTTACGCAATCCGGGCAGCAGATTTTGGTATACAGTGGGTTAAGTCGGGGTGCCGAACACTCCCGCGGCCAGAAGGCCCCAAAGGACGCTAGTGCCAACTGCTACAACCAGGCCGATGATTTCCTTCCACATGAATTCCCAAAAGACGTCAGACATACCATCTCTGTGTGCTTTGAACAGCTGCGGCAACTGGAAAATACAGTATATAATAGCGGCGGCGGTGATTATGGGGCAGACCAGGTTGGTGCCAATGGACGAAAGCCACCCCAAAATCTGGGTTTTTACATCGTTAGTGAAAGCGTTCACATCAATCATAGCGGATTCTCCTTTTGTTTTCTAACGCAAGAGACGGCCTTATGGCGTAAGATCTAACCCTATAGATGGCTGAGCTATGGGTTCGACGGCGTTGATCGGCTCTTGCTCGTCAGAATATCCCGCACGAAAGCACTGTCTGTAGATATCCCCTCTGTAACCACGATTATTTTAATGCCGGGGATGGTGACGCAGATTCTCTCCAACAGGCCAAGGGATTGATCAATGTTCCCGATGATTCGCACATCATAGACCAGGTGGGAAATTTGTTCACCATTCTGCTCCAGCTGGCGTTGAATAGCGGGAATGCTGCGTTCCACGATTTCGCAGACTTCAAATTCGCCACGGAAGTTCAGTTCCCGGACGCTCTCGGCGGTTTCCGGTTTTCCAACTACAACAACCATTTACATCTCCTTCTCTTTCTTTATTGTGATCTCTCTTTTTACAAGGCGGTCAATTTTATTGGTCTCTGCCTGGAGCTGGGGCAGCTTTTCGTGTATGTAGGTTCGCTTGGTGAATTTATAACTCGTGTGGCCTACGATTTTGATGATGGTATCTTTATCAACACCGGCACGGTCAGCCAAAGAGGCGTATGTGTGTCGGCAACAATAGGGGACAAGGCGGCGGGGATTGTCTGCATGGTTGATTCTCAATTCTTTCATCAGGGGGTAAAATTGGCGCTTTCGCCAGTTGTCGATACGAACTCGGAAACCGCGCGGGCTGGTGATCAAGTAGTTTTCTTGGCCTCGCGTAAAGTAAAAAGAAAACACATACGGCATTATCTGTGAGATAAGAGGTATGATCCGCTCTTTACCGGCATCGGTTTTGCTCCCCCAAGTGAAAAGAAAATGGTACTGTAAATTGACATCGTTTTTCTCAACTTCAAAAAGTTCTTCTGGCCGTAAGCCGGTGAAGATGAGGATGAGAACTTCTCTTGCAGTACAAGAAAAACGTTCGTTGGCTTGAGCATATAAAAAAAGCCGCGAGATTTCTTCGTCAGAAAAAATTTCACGGCTTTTTGCCTGCACTCCATCAAGTATGAGATAGGGCGATGGATTGATTACGTCAATGCGGTGGACGGCAACGGCATATTTGCAAAGCTGTCCGATCAGCAGCAGTAACTTGTTCTGGAGAGACCGGCTTTTGTTTTGCAGTGCATCCATAGCCAGTTGATAGTCGTTGATCTTGATATCCGACATTGCGCATTGACCCAGAAAGCGGAGCGTCCGCCAGGCGTTTTCATATCCTTCGCGTGATTTCCTTCCCACTTTTCGGAAGTACAGCGTGCTCCATTCGCTATAAATTTGTTCCAGCGTCAGAAGGTTGCTGTTTTGAGATGCCCCACAAAAAGGACAAAACGGATAGTTTTTAATCTCTCTCAAACACTTCTTGCAGATTCGCATTTTTCCATCTCCTTATAAAATTTAGTGTCGACACGGACGTGTCAACATTAAATTTTACAGGGCAGCGTGTTCAAATTCAAATGACCTGTCTGACTACGAATCAGAAGGTCGGGGGTTCGAGTCCCTTCCGGCGCACCAAGAGCCTGTGACATAAAGAATGTC